>Ga0315281_10000243_pt1 | contig 72248 bp, 76 predicted proteins | sample YL17G07_0_MG_FD_204540 | JGI IMG/M metagenome (GOLD analysis project Ga0315281, IMG submission 204540) | Sediment microbial communities from Yellowstone Lake, YNP, Wyoming, USA - YL17G07_0 | ecosystem: Environmental > Aquatic > Freshwater > Lake > Sediment | place: USA: Wyoming | collected... | reverse complement strand
ATGGAGCCGAGGGGGCTCGAACCCCTGACCTTCTGGCTGCCAGCCAGACGCTCTCCCAGCTGAGCTACGGCCCCGCGAGGCAGCAAGTGTACCCCGCCTAGCCCCAGACCTCCTCGGCGACCTCGACGATCAGGCGCAGCTTCGCGATCTCCTCGTCGACGCTCAGGGCGTTGCCCTCGACCGTGGACGAGAACCCGCACTGCGGCGAGAGGCACAGCTGCTCGATGTCGACCACCTTGGCCGCCTCGTCGATCCGCCGCTTCAGCTCGTCCTTGCTCTCGAGCGCGCCGTGCTTCGTGGTCACGAGGCCGAGCACGACCTGCTTGCCCTTCGGGACGAAGCGCAACGGCGCGAAGCCGCCCGAGCGCTCGTCGTCCCATTCCATGAAGAAGCCGTCCACCTCGAGCTCGCTGAAGAGGGCCTCGGCGACGAACTCGTAGTCGCCCTCCGCCGCCCACGAGGAGCGGAAGTTGCCGCGGCACAGGTGCGTCGTGACCGCCATCCCCGCGGGCCGGTTCGCGAGCGACTCGTTGATGTGGTGGATGTATTCGACGTGCTGCCGCTCGGGGTCGCCCCCGATCGAGGCGACGTAGTCGCGCTGGTGCGGATCGTTCACGTACGCGAGGCTCGTGTCGTCCAGCTGGAGGTACGTGCAGCCGAGCTCCCCGAGCCGGCGCACCTCTTCCCGGTACGCGGCAGTCAGGTCGGCCCAGAACGAGTCGAGGTCCGGATAGACCTGCGGGTCGATCGCGGCCTTGCCGCCGCGGTAGTGGACCATGCTCGGCGACGGGATCGTCAGCTTCGGGACGCTCGTCGTCACCGCGTTCTTCAGGAACGTGAAGTCGTCGCCGAAGATCGTCTTCGACACGCCGAGCTTGCCGTCGACGTGCAGCGCCGCCGGCGTGAACTCGATCTCGCCGTCCTCGTTGTAGAACTTCACGGCGATCTCGCCGGCCTCTTTCGTGATGCCGTCGAGCTGGTAGATGAAGTCCATGTGCCAGGAGGCGCGGCGGAACTCGCCGTCGGTCGTCGAGCGGAGGCCGGCGTCCTCCTGGAGCTTCACGGCGGCGCGGATCGCGTCGTCCTCGAGCGCGCGCAGCTCGGCCGCGTCGATGGTTCCGGCCGCGAAGTCGTCGCGCGCCTTCAGCAGCGCCGGAGGGCGGAGCAGGCTGCCGACGTGATCGGCGCGGAACGGCGGCGTGGTGCGACGGGACACTTCAGCCCGATGTATAACGCATCCCTGTGACGGATCCCGCGGAGCTCGGCGTCGTCGAGGCGGGCGCGCTGCTCGGGCGCGGCGAGCTGTCGTCGCGCGAGCTCGTCGAGGCGTGCCTCGCGCGCATCCGGGAGCGCGACGGGACGCACAACCACGACGGCGACCCGGGCTCCGTCAACGCGTGGGTGCGCGTGTACGAGGACGACGCGCTCGCGGCCGCCGATCGCGCGGACGCCCGGCTCGCGGCGAGGGACAGCTCGCCGCTCTGCGGCGTTCCGGTCGGCCTCAAGGACATCTACGCCGCCGCGGGCAAGCCGCTCACGGCGTCCAGCCGGCTGCTCGACGAGGTGCCCGAGCGCTCGAGCGATGCCTGGGCGCGGCTCGAGGCCGCCGGGATGGTGCTGCTCGGCCACCTGCACACGCACGAGTTCGCGGCGGGAGGGACGACCGACCAGGTCGGCAACCCGTGGGCGCTCGACCGCTCGGTCGGCGGGTCGAGCGGCGGCTCGGCGGCGGCGCTCGCGGCGCGGATGACGCCGGCGGCGACGGGCACCGACACGGCGGGCTCGCTGCGGATTCCCTCGGCCCTCTGCGGCACGTCGACGATCAAGCCGACGCGTGGCCTCGTGCCGCTCGGGGGAGTCGTGCCGCTCGCGCCGACGCTCGACCACGCAGGGCCGATGGCGCGCAGCGTCGCCGACTGCGAGCCGCTGCTCGCCGCGCTCGCGGGTATTCACGCCCCCATTGGGCGCCGCCCGCTGCGGCGCGTCGTCGTCTCGCCGCGCATCGCCGAGCTTGACCCGGACGTCGCCGACGGCTTCGACGCCGCGCTCGAGGCGTGCCGCACGCTCGGCGTGGAGCTCGTCGCTGCGCCGCCGCCCGCCGTGAGCCTCGACCTCGGGCTCGACTTCCTCGACCTCGTGTGCGTCGAGATGCTCCCCTACCACCGGCGCTTCGACGGCAGGCGCGACCTCTACCGCCCCTCGATCCGGGGGTTCGTCGAGTACGGCGAGCAGCGCGCGCTGCCCGAGTCCGAGCTCGCAGCGCTCCAGGAACGGCGGGCCGCCGACGCCGCCGTCTGGCTCGACTGGTTCGCCGAGCACGCGGTCGACGCGGTGCTCGAGCCGACGGTGCCGATCGTCGCGCCGCCGCGCGGCGACGGCTACGACGCCCCGTTCACGGACGTCGCGCTGATCTCGCTGACGCACTACTGGAACTGGACGGGCTTCCCGGTCGTCTCGCTGCCCTCCGGCCTGGGCCGGCGCAGCGGCCTCCCGGTCGGCGTCTCGCTGATCGGCCCGCCCCAGGCCGACTGGGACCTGCTCGCCGCCGGCGCCGCCCTCCAAACCGTCCTCGGCACGCCGGCACCGTAAAGAAGACGAGGTTCCCCGCCCGTCCTTCGGCCGCCGAAGCCGGAGGCCAACCCTGGCGCAGCCGGGTTAGCCGGAGGCCGACCGAGCGGCCCCTGCCGGCCCCGCCGGCACGGGCCGCGCAGCACACCGGCCCCGTCCACGCCCCGTCCTTTCCCCGCAACCCTCCCGCGCGTGCAGCCGAGACCCCGCTCTCGGCGTAGCGCACAAACCGGCCCGTCACCCAACCCGAAAAAGGAGGGGTCCCACAGGGGAACCCTGGGTTCCCCTGTGATTGGGTTCCCCTGTGTTTAGGGCCGGTAGCCGAGCCGCGCGGAGATGTCCGCGGCCGCCCCGCGGAGGGTCGCGCTGAGCTGTGCGGCGAGCTCCTCCAGCGAGACCATCGAGCTGTGCACCGCGAGGTTGATGGCAGCGGTGGCGACGCCGTCGCGGGAGAGCACCGGGGCCGCGATCGAGCGCAGGCCGTAGGCGAGCTCCTCGTTGCTGATCGCGAAGCCGTTCTCGCGGACGCGCTTCAACTCGAGCGAGAGCGAGGTGCTCGACGTGAGCGTGTTCGGCCCGCGCCGCGCGAAGTCGATGTTCGTGAGCGCGGCGGCGAGCTCCACGGGCGGCAGGAACGCGAGGAGCACCTTCCCGAGCGACGTGCAGTACGCAGGCAGCCGCGCCCCGACGTGGAGGTTGAGGTCGATCTCGCGCTGCCCCGTGCGCCCGCTCCGGCAGCGCTCCACGTAGACGATGTCGACGCCGTCGAGGATCGCCATGTTGACCGTGAACCCGGTCTCGTCGCTGAGCTGCTGGTGGTGCGGCGCCGCGACCTCCCGCAGCTCCATCGAGTTGATGGCGGAGAAGCCGAGGTCGAGCACGCGTGGGCCGAGCCGGTACTTCTTCGTCGCCGCATCCTGCTGGAGGTAGCCGAGCGCGGCGAGCGTGGCGACGTAGCGGTGCGTCGTGCTGCGGCTCAGGCCGACCTCGCGCCCGAGCTCGCTGACCCCCAGGAGGGGCAGGCCCGAGCGGAAGGCCGATAGGATCGCCAGTCCGCGCTCGAGCGACTGCGAGTAGGTCGAACCCGAGACGGCTGCGGTTTCCATCCCACTGATTAGTACACCATTTTGATAACCGGACAGGGACGCCCGCATGTTCGGGCCGTCGGCTCGGGATCCCACGCCCGTCCGCCCGTCGTTCCGAAGCCGTCCTGACCGACATCCCGGCCCTTACGTTCGAATAATCGGGACGCTGTTCTTGACATCCGACACCTGAAGGGCATAGCGTCGACCTGCTTCCGCGGAGACGGCGTGAAGCTCGAGACGCGCCCGGCCGCCCGATGACCTGACGACGACTTCGACCAGATCGGCCAGATCGACCAGGCGGCCAACGAGGTTGGGATCGGCATAGTGATGAAGCTCGTCTCTCGAATCGGCTAGCGCAAGGAGGAGCACGATGGCGACAGCAGCAGACACGGCAGTACGCGAGGCCAAGCAGTTCATCGGCGGGAGCTGGACCGACGCCGCCGACGGGGCGACCTTCGAGAATCGCGACCCCTACAACGGCGAGCTCGTCGGGATCGTGCCGGCCGGAGGCGCCGCGGACGCGCGCGCTGCGATCGACGCCGCGAGCGCCGCGTTTCCCGCGTGGTCGGCATCCACGCCGGCCGAGCGGCAGAGCATCTTCCTCAAGGCCGCCGACATCCTCGAGAGCCGCCGCGACGAGGTCGTGTCGATGCTCGCCCGCGAGACCGGGTCCACGTTCGGCTTCGGGATGTTCCAGATGGGCTTCGTCCCCGGGCTCTTCCGCCAGGCGGCCGCGACCGCGTACCAGCCCATCGGGCAGGTGCTGCCCTCCGACCACCCCGGCACGTTCGCGATGGGGATCCGCAAGCCGGTCGGCGTCGTCGGCGCGATCGCGCCGTGGAACGCGGCCCTGATCCTCTCGGCCCGGGCGATCGCCGCGCCGCTTGCGCTCGGCAACACCGTCGTCCTCAAGCCGTCCGAGTGGTCGCCCGTCTCCGGCGGCCTGCTCTGGGGCGAGATCTTCGCCGAGGCCGGGCTGCCGGACGGCGTCCTGAACATCGTCACGCACGCGCCCGGACAGGCGGCCGCGATCGGCGACGAGCTCGTGTCGAACCCCGCCGTGCGCAGGCTGAACTTCACCGGCTCGACGAACGTCGGCCGCAAGCTGGCCGAGGCCGCCGGGCGCCATCTCAAGCGCGTCGTGCTCGAGCTCGGCGGCTTCAACCCGGTGATCGTGCTGGCGGACGCCGACGTCGACTACGCCGTCAACGCAACCGCGTTCGGCGCGTTCCTGCACCAGGGGCAGATCTGCATGTCGGCGCGCAAGGTGTTCGTCGAGCGCCCGATCGCCGACGAGTTCATCGAGAAGCTCAGCGCGAAGGCGAAGGGCCTCAAGGCGGGAGATCCGAAAGAGCACGACACGATCATCGGTCCGCTGATCAACGAGGCCGCGCTCGCGATGGTCAAGGGCCGCGTCGACGAGGTGGTCGCCAAGGGCGGCCGTGTGCTCGCCGGCGGCGACGCCGTCGGAGCGTGCTACCAGGCGACGGTGATCACCGACGTGCCCGCGGACTCGGAGTTCGCGACGCACGAGACGTTCGGCCCGGTCCTCGCGGTCGAGATCGTCGACAGCGCGGACGAGGCGATCGAGCGTGCCAATGCCACGACCTACGGGCTCAGCGCGGGCATCCTCACGAGCGACGCGGATCGCGGCATGGCGCTCGCGCAGCGGCTCGAGTCGGGGATAGTCCACATCAACGACCAGCCGGTGGGAGACGAGCCGCAGATGCCGTTCGGCGGCGTCAAGGACTCGGGCTGGGGACGCTTCGGCGGGCAGGCCGTGATCGACGAGTTCACCGAGCTGCGGTGGATCACGGTCCAGAGCGGATCGCACCCCTATCCCTTCTAGGCCCGCGCGTGATCGTCCCACTCAACGACGCGATCCGTGACCTCGTGCGCGACGGCGACACCGTCGCGCTCGAGGGCTTCACGCACCTGATCCCGCACGCCGCCGGTCACGAGCTCGCGCGCCAGGGCAAGCGCGAGCTGACGCTCGTCCGCATGACGCCGGACATCGTGTACGACCAGCTGATCGGGATCGGGTGCGCACGGAAGCTCGTGTTCTCGTGGGGCGGCAACCCCGGTGTGGGCTCGCTGCACCGTTTCAGGGACGCGGTCGAGAACGCGTGGCCGCTCGAGCTCGAGCTCGAGGAGCACTCGCACGCGGGGATGGCTGCGGCCTACGCGGCCGGGGCTGCCAACCTGCCGTTCGGCCTGCTGCGCGGGTACCGCGGCGGCGATCTGCCGGCGCACACGCGCGTCGAGACGGTCACCTGCCCGTTCACCGGCGAGGAGCTCGCCGCCGTCCCGTCGCACCGGCCCGACGTGGGGATCATCCACGCGCAGCAGGCCGACCGCCGGGGCAACGTCCAGCTGTGGGGGATCCTCGGCGTACAGAAGGAGGCGGTGCTCGCGGCGTCGCGCGCGATCGTCACCGTCGAGGAGATCGTCGACGAGATCGAGCTGAGGCCGGGTGGGATCGTGCTGCCGAGCTGGGTCGTCGACGCGGTGTCGCTCGCACCGGGAGGCGCCCATCCGTCCTACGCGCACGGCTACTCCGACCGCGACAACGACTTCTACGTCGGCTGGGACGAGGTCAGCCGCGACCGCGATCGCTTCCGCGCATGGATGCAGCGCCACGTGCTCGACACCGCCGACGTCGCCGAATACCACGCAAGCCTCGCGGCAGAGATGACCGCGGCGTGAGCGCGAACGGCGACGGCGGCTTCTCGGCGGACGAGATGATGGCCGTCGAGGCCGCACGGCGACTCGCGGACGGCACCGTCTGCTTCGTCGGCATCGGGCTCCCGAGCCTCGCCGCGAACCTCGCGCGCCGCACGCACGCGCCGAACTGCGTGCTCGTGTACGAGAGCGGCACGATCGGGGCGAAGCCCACCAGGCTGCCGCTCTCGATCGGCGACGGCGAGCTCGCCGAGACCGCCGACGCGGTCGTCTCGGTGCCCGAGATGTTCGCCTACTGGCTCCAGGGCGGCCGCATCGACGTCGGCTTCCTCGGAGCCGCGCAGATCGACCGGCACGGGAACCTCAACAGCACCGTGATCGGCGACTACGGCGCGCCCAAGGTGCGCCTCCCGGGAGGCGGCGGCGCGCCGGAGATCGCGACCGGCGCGCGCGACATCTTCGTGATGCTGCGCCAGACGCCCCGGGCGTTCGTCGAGCGGCTGGATTTCACCACGAGCGTGGGCGACCGCGTGCGCGTCGTGGTGACGGACCTCGGCATCCTCGAGCCGCGCGAGGGCGAGCTGACGCTCGTCGCCGTGCATCGGGGAGTCGAGGTCGACGACGTGCGATCCGCGACCGGATGGGACCTGCGGATCGCGCCGGAGATGAAGACAACCGAGCCGCCGAGTGACGCCGAGCTGTCGGCGCTGCGGGCTCTCGAGACGAAAGGGCATACATGACTGACAGGGAGTCTCCGGTCGTCCTCCCGGACGATCCGAGCTTCGGCGGCGAGGTCCAGGTGGACTATCCGGGCTACCGATCGACGCGCTGGCGCGCGCCGGACCGGCCGCTCGTCACGCTGCCGGAGGAGTTGCACGACCTCGCGGGCCCCGTGTTCGGCGAGAGCGCCATCGACGAGTTCGACAACGACCTGACCGCCCAGCACGAGGGCCAGCCGCTCGGCGAGCGGATCATCGTCACGGGTCGCGTCCTCGACGTGGACGGGCGTCCGCTGCGGAACGCGCTCGTCGAGGTGTGGCAGGCGAACGCCGCGGGCCGCTACCGGCACCAGGTCGACCAGCACCCCGCGCCGCTCGACCCGAACTTCTCGGGCGGGGGCCGCTGTCTCACCGACGACGACGGCCGCTATCGCTTCACCACGCTCAAGCCGGGCTCGTACCCCTGGGGAAACCACGAGAACGCGTGGCGACCCGCGCACATCCACTTCTCCGTCTTCGGGCGGTTGTTCACGCAGCGGCTCGTGACCCAGATGTACTTCCCGGGCGATCCGCTCTTTCAGTTCGACCCGATCTTCAACTCCGTGCGCGATCCGAAGGCCCGGGCGCTCCTCGTCTCCCGCTTCGACCTCGAGACGACGATGCCCGACTGGGCGCTCGGGTTCCAGTGGGACATCGTGCTCGGCCGCGGCGGTTCCGGTACGACGCCGTTCGAGGAGCAGGCATGACGCTCGGTCGCACGCCGTCGCAGACGGTCGGGCCGTACTACGCGATCGGCCTGTGCCGGCGGCCCGCCAACGAGCTCCTCGCGCGGGACGCGCCCGGCGCTCTCGAGCTCACGGGCCTGCTGCTCGACGGCCGGGGAGAGACGATCTCGGACGGCATGATCGAGATCTGGGACGCCTTCGGCGGCCGCTGGGGCCGCTGCGGGACCGAGGCGGACGGCCGCTACACGTTCGTCGTCGCGAAACCCGAGGCGAAGGACGGCAGTGCGCCGCGGCTCGACGTCTACGTCCACGGCCGCGGCCTGCTCCGGCATCAGCTGACGAGGATCTACTTTCCCGACGAGCCGGAGGCGAACGCCGCCGATCCGGTGCTCTCGGCGCTCGACGAACGGGATCGGCAGACGTTGGTCGCCCGGCAGGAAGGGGCCGGCCTGTCGTTCGACATCACGATGCAGGGCGAGTCGGCGACCGTGTTCTTCGACCATTGAGCACGTTCGGCGCGCTGTTCGTCCCCGCGTCTCTCCGTGAGGCGGTCTCGGACGCGGCGTGGCTCGACGCCATGCTCGACGTCGAGCGGGCGCTCGTGAATGCGGCGGCGGCTGCGGGCTTCGTGCCCGCCGCCGCCGCAGCCGCGGTCGCCGAGCAGTGCGATCCGGCGCTCTACGACGTCGAGCGGCTCTGCGAGGCGGGCCGCTCGGTCGGCAATCCGGCGGAGCCGCTCGTGCGCGCGCTGCGCGAGCGGGTCGGCGGCGACGACGCGCGCTGGGTGCACGCCGGTGCGACGAGTCAGGACGTCATGGACAGTGCGGCGATGCGCGTCGCGCGCAACGCGCTCGGGTTGATCGACGACGAGCTGGAGGGCGTCGCAGGCGCGTGCGCGCGTCTCGCCGGGGAGCACCGCGACACCGTGATGGCGGCACGCACGCTTCTGCAGCAGGCGGTGCCGACGACGTTCGGGCTGAAAGCGGCAGGCTGGCTCGTCGCCGTCCTCGATGCGCGGTTGCGCATCGGCAGGCTGACGCTTCCCGCCCAGCTCGGCGGCGCCGCCGGAACGCTTGCGGCCTTCGGAGGGAACGGGCTCGAGCTGGTGCGGCTCTTCGCGGAGGAGCTCGACCTCGCCGAGCCCGCGCTGCCGTGGCACGCGCACCGCGGTCGCGTGGCCGAGCTGGCCGGCGCGCTCGCAGCCGTCGCGTCGGCGTCGGCGAAGATCGCGCTCGACGTCGTGCTGCTCGCACAGACGGAGGTCGGCGAGGTGTCGGAGGCCGCGGGCGGCGGCTCGTCGACGATGCCGCAGAAGCGGAATCCGGCCCGCGCCGTGCTCGCGCGCGCGTGCGCGCGCGGCGTGCACGCGCAGGTTCCGGTGCTGACGGACGGCGAGCACGAGCTCGAGCGCGCCGCCGGTGCGTGGCACGCCGAGTGGAACGCGCTGTCGGAGGCGCTGGCGCTCGCCGGCGGCGCGGCGGCGGCGATTCGCGACTGCCTCGACGGGCTCGAGGTCCACGCCGATCGCATGCGCGCGAACCTGAGCGACGGGCTGCTCGCCGAACGGGACGCGCTCGTCGAGCGGTGTGTCCTCTCCGAGGAGGGCGACCCGGGCTACCTCGGCTCCGCGGGCCTGCTCGTCGACCGTGCGCTCGCGCGCTACCGGGAGACGCGATGAGGCTGGCCTACAGCCTCGACGGCTCGGAGAGCGCGCCCGTGCTGGTGCTCTCCGGCGGCCTCGGCACGACGACGGACATGTGGGACGCCCAGCTTCCGGCGTTCGCCCCGCACTTCCGCGTGCTCCGGGTCGACCTTCCCGGCCACGGACGCTCGGCCGTGCCCGGCAGCCGCATCGCGGTCGACGACATCGCGCGCGCGCTCGTCGAGCTCCTGGACGAGCTCGGGGTCGGCAGCGCGGCGTTCTGCGGGCTCTCGCTCGGCGGGATGGTCGGCCAGTGGCTGGGCGCGAACGCGCCCGACCGGATCGACCGGCTCGTCCTCGCCTGCACCGGTGCCTCGCTCGGCACACGGGAGTCGTACGAGGAGCGCGCCGAGCTCGTGCGGCGGCAGGGCGTCGAGGTCGTCCTCGACGGCGCCCGCGAGCGCTGGTTCACGCCCGCCTTCCGCGATTCCGCCGCGGCGCGGCGCATCCTCGACGAGCTGCGGGACATGCCCGCGGAGGGCTATGCCGCCTGCTGCGAGGCCGTCGGGGCATTCGACTTCCGCGCCGACCTCCCGCGCATCCTCCCGCCGACGCTCGTGCTGTTCGGCGAGGAGGATCCCGTCACCTCGGCGGCGCTCGTCGAGGAGCTCGAGACGGGCATCCCGGGCGCGCGGTCGGCCGGTATCGCCGGCGCGGCCCATCTCGCGAACGTCGAGCAGCCGGAGGCGTTCTCGGCTGCGGTGCTCTCCCATCTCCAGGAAAGGGCGGCTGCATGAGCGACGACGCCTACGAGCGCGGCATGGCGGTTCGCCGTGAGGTGCTCGGCGACGAGCACGTCGACCGTGCGATCGAGCGGACGACCGCGCACACGCGCGACTTCCAGGACTTCATCACCCGCTATGCGTGGGGCGAGATCTGGTCGCGACCGGGCCTCGACCGGCGCACGCGCAGCTGCGTCACGATGACCGCGCTCGTCGCGATCGGGCGCTTCGACGAGCTCGCGATGCACATCCGGGCTGCGCGAAGGAACGGCCTCTCGCCGGAGGAGATCGCCGAGGTGCTGCTCCAGACCGCCGTCTACTGCGGCGTGCCCGCGGCGAACAGCGCGTTCCACGTCTTCCAGGCCGTGCTCGACGAGGAGGGGACATGAGAACCCAGGTCGGCATCGTCGGCGCGGGGCCCGCCGGGCTCGCGCTCGCGCGGCTGCTCGAGGTGGCGGGCATCGAGAGCGTCGTCCTCGAGGCGCGCGACCGAGACTACGTCGAGGCGCGCATCCGCGCCGGCGTGCTCGAGCAGGGAGCGGCCGATCTCCTGAGCGAGCTCGGCGTCGGAGAGCGGATGGAGCGAGAGGGCATCGTCCACGGCGGCATCCATCTCCAGTTCGCCGGCGAGCGGCACCACGTGCCGATGAGCGAGCTGACCGGGCGCTCGATCGTCATCTACGGCCAGACCGAGGTCGTGAAGGACCTGATCGCGGCGCGTCTCGCGAGCGGTCTCCCGCTGCTCTTCGACGCCGGCGACGTGAGCGTGCACGAGCTCGAGTCCGAGCGGCCGCTGATCCGGTACAGCCACGACGGTGCGGAGCACGAGCTCGAGTGCGACGTCATCGCGGGCTGCGACGGGTTCCACGGCGTCTGCCGCCCGAGCATTCCCGACGGCGTGCTGAAGACGTTCGAGCGCGAGTATCCGTTCGGCTGGCTGGGCATCCTCGCCCAGGTTGCGCCGTCGATGGACGAGCTCGTGTACGCGCATCACGAGCGCGGGTTCGCGCTGCTCTCGCTGCGCTCGCCCGAGCTGTCGCGCTACTACATCCAGGTGGACCACGACGAGGACATCGCCGAGTGGCCCGACGAGCGGATCTGGGAGGAGCTGCAGCTGCGAACGGCGCTCGACGGCTGGACGCTCCACGAGGGCCCGATCCTCGAGAAGAGCGTCACGGGCATGCGGAGCTTCGTCACGGAGCCGATGCAGCACGGCCGGCTCTTCCTCGCGGGCGACGCGGCGCACATCGTGCCTCCCACGGGCGCGAAAGGCCTCAATCTCGCGTTTCACGACGTACGAATCCTCGGCGAGGCGCTCGTGCGCTGGTATCGAGAGGGGGACGGCTCGCTGCTCGAGTCCTACTCGCAGTCGTGCCTGCACCGCGTCTGGCGGGCGGAGCACTTCTCCTGGTGGATGACCTCGATGCTCCACCGGCTCGGGGACGACCCGTTCGATCTGAAGCTGCAACTCTCCCAGCTGCGCTACCAGACGACCTCCCGCGCCGCGGCCACCTCGCTCGCCGAGAACTACGTTGGCCTCGAGACGGTCTAGTCGTCCGGCGCGAAGTACCGCTGCGCGTTGCCGGTGAGCATCTGGTCGATCTGCTCGAGTGTGACACCGGCCTCGACAAGCGCGGGGACGATCCTCGCGGAGATGTGGAGGTAATCCGGCTTCTCGTCGACGAAGAACGGGTTGTGGGCCATGAAGTCGTAGAAGCAGGCGGCGTCGTGACCGAGGTGCACCCGGTCGGCATACCCCTCGGCGGCGACCGCCGCGAGCGTCTCGATCCGCCGGGCGTCGGGGTTGAAGTGCTCGATGCCGAAACGGTCGCAACCGAGGCTCGCGCCCGTGTCGGCGATCGCACGCAGGTAGTCGAGGTCGTTGCTGTCGCCCGCATGGGCGATCACGATCTTCGCCGGGGCGACTCCCGCCTTCGTCAGCGCTTCGAGCGCGAGCAGTCCCGTTCTCGCTGCTGCATTCGTGTGGACCATCACCGGCGCGCCGGTCTCGACGCTCGCGGCCGCGATCACGGAGAGGATGCGCGGCACGTCGCCGACGAGCCCGTGCTGCTCGACGGCGCACTTGAGGAAGGCGGCCTTGACGCCCGTGTCGTCGATGCCCTCGCGGATCTCGCGCACGAAGAGCTCGACGATCGCATCGTCGCCGCGGTAGGAGAGGAAGCTCGGCAGCTCGAGAAATGCGTACACGCCGGCGGCGGCGACGATGTTGAGGTCGACCTCGGCGTTGATCCTCTGGATGCGCGGGATGGAGCGGCCGAGCCCCGACACGGTCGGGTCGACGATCGTGTGAATGCCCCCGTCTCTCAGCCTCCGCAGCTTCCCGACCGCGTCGGCGACCCGCACCTCCTCGTCCCAGTAGCTCTCGCCCCAGGCGTGGCCGTAGTTCTGGAGCGCTTCGGGGTCGAGGACGAACACGTGCTCGTGCATCAGCGTGGGGCCGAGCTGTGCGAGCTCGACCGGGCCGCGGACGGTCTCGACGGTGCTCACGGGTGTGCTCCTTTCTCGGCGTCGGAGAGCGACTTCGCGCCACCGTGCGCCGTATGGCCGCCGTCGACGGCGATCTCGGCGCCGCTCACGAACGACGACTCGTCCGAGATCAGGTAGACGACCAGCGGTGCCACCTCGTCCGGGGTGCCGGTGCGGCCGAGCGGCGTCTCGCGGATGTTCGCCGTCCGGAACTCGGGCGGCGCGGAGGCGGTCATCGGCGTCTCGATGTAGCCGGGGAAGATCGTGTTGACGCGGATGCCGCGGGGACCGAGCTCCAGGCTGGCGACGCGGGACAGGCCGCGCACGCCCCACTTGCTGACGGTGTACCCGACGGCGTGGTAGCCGGTGAGCCCGGCGACCGAGCTGACGTTGACGATCGAGCCGCCCGCGCCCATCAGCGGCAGCACCGTCTGGATTCCGAGCAGCGGCCCCGTCAGGTTGACCGCCAGCACCCGCTCCCAGTCGGCGAGCTCGATCTCGTGCAGGCGGCCGCGAAACGGAACGGCTGCGTTGTTCACGAGCCCGTCCACACGCCCGTGCTCCCGCTCGAGCCAGGAACCGAGCTCCGCCCAGTCCTCCGGCGCCGAGACGTCGAGCCGCCGGTAGGCGATCCCCGCTGCGAGCGATTGCGCTTCGTCATGGAGATCGGTGGCGATCACGGTCGCGCCTTCGCGCGCGAGCGCCGCCGCCTCCGCGGCGCCTTGCCCGCCCGCTGCTCCGGTGACGACGACGATCTTTCCTTCGACGCGTCCCACTCAACCCTCCCGACGGATCGGGTCGCGGCCGTCCCAGTCGATCGCCGCCCGGTAGATCGCCGTGTAGACCCGCTCCTGCTCGTCGGTGTGCTCGACGAGCTCGATCATCCCCGGCAGATCGCGTGTCGTGTCGACGTATGCGACGCGCGAGCCGGACGGGAGCCGGTCGGAGAACGCCTCCTCGTAGCCGAGGGCCGCGTAGCGGGCGACGTCCTCGTCGAACGTCTTCGTGAGCGTCGCCCAATGGTGGAATCCGTAGCGCCGCGGCCCGTCGCCCTCGTGGTAGACGGACGGGCTGTCGTCGTGCTGGACGACGAGCTCGAGCATCGCGTGGCCCGCGAACGCGCGCGCGAGGCTGAACGAAGGGCTCGTCGGCTTCCCGCGATACCGGCCCTCCGGCGGCTGAAACGGGCCGCGCACGAACCACGGTCCGACGCGGAGCTGCTCGGCGTACCGCGTCATCGCCTCGTCGATGTCCTCGACCACGTAGGCGAACTGGACGATCGTGCCGAGCGGCTGGCCCCAGTCGAGCAGCATCAGCCTGGGGTGGGCGCGGTCGGGCGCAGGTGCTGCGCGACGAGCTCCTGCGGGTAGAACGCGTAGTGCTCGAGCGTCCCGAGCAGCCGCTCGCGCGCGACGGCGAAATCGAGGACGGCCGGGATTCCCGCGCTGTTCGCCTCGAGCGCATGCTGGAGCGCCGCATCGACGTCCGCGGGGTCCTCGACGCGCTCGCCGCGACAGCCGCAGGCCTCCGCGATCTTGGCGAAGTCCGGCTGCACGTCGAACTCGGTCGCGAGGATGCGCTCGTCGAACCGGTACTGCTGGATGTCGCGGATCGAGCCGAGCGCGCCGTCGTTGAAGACGCACCACGTCACCCCCAGCCGGTACTCCGCCGCGACCGGCAGGACGTTCATGATCATCTGGAACGAGCCGTCCCCGACGAACCCGACGGCTGGGCGGTCGGGATACACGAGACGAGCCACGGGGAGCGCGGCGGCCGCGAAGCCCATCCCGTAGAAGCTCGAGGGCACGATCAGCGAACGTGGCTCGAAGACCTTGAAGTACGGCGTACCGCCTGCGATGTGCTGCGCGATGCAGCCCACGTCGATCGCCACTGTCGTGTCGCGCGGGAACGTCGCGCGGATCGCGTGGATCACGCGCAGCGGATGCATCGGTCGCCGGTCGCCTGCCGCGATCGTCTCCGCCTCCGCCTCGAGCTCGGCCAGCTCGGTGGCCGCCTCACGCGTCCGCGGATGGTCGACGAAGCCCCCGGGCGGAAGACCGGCCCCGCGCTCGCGCACCGCGGCGAGGAGCTGCCCGAGCACCTCCCTCACGTCCCCGACCACGGCGATCCGAGCCGGCACGCTGCGTCCGATCTCCACCGGGTCGATGTCGACCTGCACGTAGCAGGCGTCGGGAGCGGGCACGGACCCCTCGCTCCAGTTCGTCTCCATCTCCTCGAATCTGCACCCGAGCCCGAGGACGACGTCCGCTTCCCGCAGCAACCGTCTCGACAGCCGGTTCCGGTGGGCTCCGAGACCGCCGACCGAGAGGGGATGGTCGTCGGGGATGCTGCCGCGACCGGCCAGGCTGGTCAGCACGGGGATCGCCAGCAGCTCCGCGAGCGTTCGGAGCTCCTCGGCGCCGCCGGAGGCCACCGACCCGCCCCCGGCGACGATGATCGGCCGCTCGGCGGCGAGGAGCGCATCGGCTGCGGCGGCGGCAGACGCCGCGTCTGCGGACTGCCGTCGCGGCGGTCCCGCGGGGATGTAGGCCTGCGCCGGTACGTCCGCCTCGAGCAGGTCTCGCGGGATGTCGACCAGGACGGCCCGGGTTTCCCCGACCGGGCGGTTGCGAACGCCTGGTGGAGGGCGTCGACGATCAGGTCGGCCCGGTCGACTCTGACCGACCACTTCGTCACCGGCGCGAACATGCGGTCCGTGGCGACTTCCTGCGCAGCGCCGCGGAGCGCATTCCGCGTGGCTCCGCGACCGGCGATCACGACGACCGGCAGCGATCCGACGTACGCCTCGGCGATCCCGGAGAGCAGGTTCGTGCACCCCGGCCCCGCAGTGACGAGGCACACGCCGGGCTCGCCTGTCAGCTGTGCGTGTCCCGACGCCATGCTCGCGGCCGATTGCTCGTGGCGGACGAGGACATGCGCGATCTCCGGCGTGTCGTAGAGGGCGTCGTAGATCCTCAGGACGTGGCCGCCGGGGAGGCCGAAGACGAACCGGACCCCTTCGGCCTTCAGGACGTCGACGACGGCGCGGCCGGCATTGATCGTGCCCACGTGCGCAGCCTAACTTCCTCGGCTCGACCAGAAGGCACGCCCTCGGTACCGTGGCTGCGTGAGCCAGGCGAGCGTCGACCTCCTCCTGCGCGGGTACCGCGCGTTCGTCGCCGGCGATCTCGACGCGATCGAGCGCATGCTCGACCCGGAGGTGGAGTGGGTGGGAGTCGGCGAGGTCGCCGGAACCGCCGACCGCGCGGACGTGCTCGAGATCCTGCGCGGCCGCCTGGAAGAGCAGTACTCGGTGACGCTCGACCGCTGCATCGGCATCGGCGATCGCGTCGTCGTGAGCATGCGCTTCTCGCGCACCGAGCCGGATCCGACGGACGAGCGGCCGCTTCAGTCGCGCCGGATGTACCACCTCGGCCGGTATGCCGCGATCGTCACCACCCGCGACGGCCGCGTCGTGAGGGTCGACGAGCACCCGAGCCTCGCGGCCGCGCTCGAGGCGGCCGGCGTCGAGGAGGAGGTGCTCTGACGCTCTTCGTGCCGCGCGGTCGCGATCGCCGCCGCAGAACCGGCGTTGTCGGTACAATCCGGATACCTGGTACACAAACTTGGAGGATGAACCGATCGTGAGCGACCTGCTGCTCGTCCCGCTCGAGGACACCGTGGTGTTCCCGGGCATGACCGTCACGCTGACGGTCGACGTCGGTGACGAAGCGCGCGTCCTGCTGGTGCCGAGGCACGACAAGGAGTACGCGAAGGTCGGCACCGTCGCCGAGGTGACCGAGCGGGTCGGCCTGCCCGGCGGCGCCGTCGCCGTCGCGCTGACCGGCCGGCACCGCGGCGTCATCGGCGCGGCCCACACCGATGCCCAGGGGCGCCTCCGCGCAGAGGTGGAGGAGCGCCCCGACGAGAATCCGCCGCCGGTGCAGACGCGGGAGCTCGAGCGCGAGTACCGCGCCGTGGTCGAGGAGATCCTCGAGATCCGCGACGCCGACGAGCGCATCCGTCAGTTCCTGCGCTCGATCGTCGACGCCGGAGCGCTCGCAGACACCTGCGCCTACGCCCCCGACATCAACTTCGCGCAGCGCGTCGAGCTGCTCGAGTGCGTCGAGATCGTCGGCCGGCTCGAGCTGGCGCTCGAGCTTCAGCGGGAGCGGCTCGCCGAGCTCCAGGTGCGCCGCCGCATCCGCGACGACGTCGAGTCCGGCGCGCAGAAGCAGCAGCGCGAGTGGTTCCTGCGCAAGCAGATGGAGTCGATCCGCAAGGAGCTCGGCGAGGACGAGGGCTCGATCGTCGACGAGTACCGCACGAAGATCGACGAAGCCGGCATGCCGGACGAGGTCCGCGCGCAGGCCGAGCGCGAGCTGCGCAGGCTCGAGTCGATGGGCGAGGCCTCCGGGGAGGCGTCGATGATCCGCACGTACCTCGACTGGCTCACGTCGGTGCCGTGGTCGAAGCGCTCCGACGACACGCTCGACCCCACGCATGCGCGTGAGGTCCTCGACGCGGACCACGCGGGCCTCGACGACGTGAAGGAGCGGATCGTCGAGTATCTCTCCGTCCGCAAGCTGCGCCAGGAGCGCGGCATCGCGAACGACAAGCGCAGCGGCGCGATCCTCACGCTGATCGGTCCTCCCGGAACCGGGAAGACGTCGATCGGCGAATCGGTCGCACGTGCGATGAATCGCGAGTTCGTGCGCATGTCGCTCGGGGGGATCCGCGACGAGGCGGAGATCCGCGGCCATCGCCGCACGTACATCGGCTCGCTGCCGGGGCGGCTCGTCCGCGCGCTTCGCGACGCCGGGACGATGAATCCGGTGATCCTGCTGGACGAGGTAGACAAGGTCGGCGCCGACTGGCGCGGCGATCCGTCGGCCGCGCTGCTCGAGGTGCTCGACCCGGCGCAGAACCATTCGTTCCGCGACCACTACCTCGACGTCGAGCTCGACCTGTCCGACGTCTTCTTCATCGCGACCGCGAACGTCGCCGAGACGATTCCCGGTCCGCTGCTCGACCGGATGGAGGTCATCCGCTTCGACGGCTACACGACCGCCGAGAAGACCGCGATCGCACGCGACTACCTCTGGTCGCGGCAGCGTGAGCGCAACGGGCTGCGGGAGGACGAGGTCACCGTCGGGGACGGCGTTCTCGAGACGGTCATCTCCGAGTACACGCGGGAGGCCGGCGTTCGGCAGCTCGAGCGGGAGCTCGGGAAGATCCTGCGCAAGACGGCGACGAAGATCGCCGGCGGCGGCGTCGAGACGCCGGTCGTGGTGAACGTCGAGGTCGTGCGTGACGCACTCGGCCGCCAGAAGATCTTCCACGAGGCGGCAGAGCGCACGGCGGTGCCGGGCGTCGCAACCGGGCTCGCCGTGACCGGCACCGGCGGTGACGTGCTGTTCGTCGAGGCGACCTCGATGGACGGGGGCACCGACCTCCTGCTCACCGGCCAGCTCGGAGACGTGATGAAGGAGTCGGCGCGCATCGCGCTCTCGTACGTGCGCTCGCACGCGGAAGAGCTCGGGGTCGAGCCGAAGGCGTTCGAGAACCGCTCCTTCCACGTGCACGTGCCGGCAGGCGCGATTCCGAAGGACGGGCCGAGCGCAGGCATCACGATGGCGACCGCGTTGGCGTCGCTGCTCGCGGGACGTCCCGTGAAGCACACGGTCGGAATGACCGGCGAGGTGACGCTTCAGGGCCGCGTGCTCCCGATCGGCGGCCTGAAGCAGAAGGTGCTGGCCGCGCACGCAGCGGGGCTCACCGACGTGATCATCCCGGAGCGCAATCGCGGCGACCTCGACGACGTCCCGTCGGACGTGCGCGAGGCGATGCGGTTCCACCCGGTGATGAGCCTCGGCGAGGTGCTCGAGCTCGCGCTGGAGCCGAAGCCCCAGCCGAACCTCCAGATCGTCAGCTAGCGATGCGCTGCCGCACCTGTCAGCCGCTGCCCGAGGAGGTCGCCCGCGCGGCCGAGCTCCTCGGGCGGCGGTGGGTGCTCGCGATCCTCTGGGCCTCCTCCGAGGCGGGCGCCGTGCGCTTCAACGAGTTCAAGCAGGCGCTCGAGACAATTCCGCCGCGGACGCTCGCCGCACGCCTGTCGGAGCTCGAGGCTGCGGGCGTGCTCGAGCGGCGCGTCCTGCACACGCGGCCCCCGCGCGTCGAGTATCGGCTCACCCGCACGGGCCGCCGTCTGGGCGCCCTCGTCGACGCCATGCGCGCCTACGCGGCGCACACGTAAGGACGACTTCCAGCAACGCCCGGGGTGTGCCCCCCGGTAGACTCGCGCCTGTGGGCCGGTACTCCGTCTGGGAGCTCGTGTTCATGATCGCGATTCTCAAGATCCCGGTCGTCTATCTGTGCGCGGTCGTGGTCTACGCGATCCGGGCCGAGCCGAGCCCCGCGGAGGGCGCGGCCGTCACCGCCCGGCTCAGGCCGGGCGATCTCGGCTCCGGCTGGAGCCGCGGGCTGCGCCCGCGCCGCGTCCGGCCCCGCCCGCACGGTGGGCCTTCGCGCACGTACGCGCGCGCGCCGCGGACTTCAGCAGCCTGCGCGGAGATGAGCCGCAGGTGACCGACGTCGGCTACGAGGACGGCGGGTCGCGGCCGTCGGAGACGATCGCCGGCCTGCTCGCGTCGCTCGCGATCTTCGCCGGCCTCATCTCGCTCGCGTGGCACCCGCTGCGTCTCGTCATCCCCGCGGTCATCATCGCGCTGATCGCAGCGGGCATCGGCGGCCGCCAGAAGCGGCTCGCGTTCGTCGCGGTGATGATCACCGCGGCCTGCTTCTTCTTCGGCGTCACGATCGCCGTCGTCACGAGCCGCCCGCTCTGGTAGAGCGCTTCGCCCTGCTACAAAGGGCGTGAGATGGCTTCGCGACCGGAGGTCGACGGACTGAACGCGGGCTACGCGGCGCTCGTCCTCGAGCAGTACCTCGACAATCCCGCCGCCGTCCCCGACGAGTGGCGTGCGCTCTTCGAGCGGGACGGCGGCAACGGCCACGCCGTCGCCGTGCCGCCGGCGCCGGTCCCCGTCGACGATCAGCTCCTCGGCGGCGTCGCCGCCGCGATGGCGCTCGTGAAGGCGGTCCGCACGCACGGGCACCTCGCGGCGCAGCTCGACCCGCTCGGCTCCGAGCCCCCGGGCGACCCCGCGCTCGAGCCGGACCGGCTGATCCCGACGCTGACTCCGGAGCTTCAGGCGCGCATCCCGGCCGCGATGCTCCGCCTCTACGTCGAGGGCGAGACGCTCGCCGACGTGCTGCCGCGGCTGCGCGAGGTGTACTGCGGCACGATCGCCTACGAGATCGAGCACATCTCCGACCACGAGGAGCGCGTCTGGCTCCGGCAGGCGATCGAGTCCGGCCGGTACCGCGAGCCGCTCTCGCGCGACGAGCGCGTCAGGCTGCTCGCGCGGCTGAGCCAGGTCGAGGCGATGGAGCAGTATCTCCGGCGCGCGTTTCTCGGCCAGAAGCAGTTCTCGATCGAAGGCCTCGACGTGATGGTGCCGATGCTCGACGAGGCGATCGAGCTCGCGGCCGACACCGGGGCGCACGAGGTCGTCATCGGCATGGCGCACCGTGGCCGCCTGAACGCGCTCGCGCACGTCGTCGGCAGGCCGTACGAGGTGATCCTGCGTGAGTTCGAGGGCGAGCGCACGATCGACGCGGTCGTCTCGAGCGACGAGGGCGGGACCGGTGACGTGAAGTACCACCTCGGCGCCGAGGGCACGCGCGCGACCCGCGCCGGCGAGATCACCGTCACGCTCGCGTCGAACCCGAGCCATCTCGAGGCCGTCGACCCGGTGGTCGAGGGTCGCACGCGCGCCGAGCAGACCGACCGCTCCACGCGCGAGGGCTATCACGACCCGAGCGTCGCGCTTCCCGTCCTGCTGCACGGCGACGCGTCGTTCGCCGGGCAGGGCGAGGTCGCGGAGACGCTCAACCTCCAGGGCCTCGTCGGCTACTCGACCGGCGGCACGCTGCACGTGATCGGCAACAACCAGGTGGGCTTCACCACCGATCCGGCCGACGGGCGCTCGACGCGGTACTCGAGCGACCTTGCGAAGGGCTTCGACGTGCCGATCGTCCACGTCAACGCCGACGACCCGGAAGCCGCCGTCTCGGCGATCCGGCTCGCGCTCGCGTACCGGCGCCGGTTCGGCCACGACGTCGTCGTCGACCTCGTCGGCTACCGCCGTCACGGGCACAACGAGCAGGACGAGGCGGCGTACACGCAGCCGTTGCTCGCAGCGGCGATCGCCGCGCACCCGACGGTGCGCGAGCAGTTCGCGGCGCGGCTCGTCGAGGCCGGCGTGATCGCGCAGGAGCGGGCCGACGAGCTCTTCACCGACGTCCAGGCGCAGCTCCGTGCGACGCACGAGGCGTTGAAGGCGTCGTTCGCCAAGGCACCGCCGCAGCCCCCGGTCGAGGGGCGCATTCCGGCCGGAACCGCGGACGCGGTCGTCACCGCGGTGGCCGCGGACCGCCTGCGGTCGCTGAACGACGAGCTGCTGCGCGTGCCCGAGTGGTTCACGCCGCACCCCAAGCTCTGGAAGCAGCTCGAGCGCCGCCGGACCGCGCTCGAGCAGGGCGGCATCGACTGGGGGCAGGCGGAGGCGCTCGCATTCGCGTCGCTCCTCGTCGACGGCATCCCCGTGCGGATCACCGGGCAGGACACCGAGCGCGGCACGTTCTCTCACCGCCACGCCGTCCTGCACGACGTGCACACGGGCGCGACGTTCACGCCGATGCAGCACCTCGACGACGCGGCCGCCTCATTCGAGATCTACAACTCGCCGCTCTCGGAGTACGCCTGCGTCGGCTTCGAGTACGGCTACTCCGCGGCCGCACCGGAGGCGCTCGTGCTCTGGGAGGCGCAGTTCGGGGACTTCGCGAACGGCGCGCAGATCATCGTCGACCAGTTCATGTCCGCGGGCCTCTCGAAGTGGCGCGAGACGTCACGCCTGACGCTGCTGCTGCCGCACGGCTACGAGGGCAGCGGCCCCGAGCACTCGAGCGCGCGGCTCGAGCGGTTCCTGCAACTCGCCGCCCAGGAGAACATCCGTATCGCGAACTGCACGACGTCGGCGCAGTACTTCCATCTCGTGCGGCGCCAGGCACTCGACGCGACCGCCCGCCCCCTCGTCGTGCTGACGCCGAAGGGCCTTCTGCGGCTGAAGCAGGCGGGCTCGACGCTCGACGATCTCGCGCAGGGCGAGTTCCAGCCCGTGATCGACGACGTCCAGGCCGACCGGGAGCAGGTCAGGCGACTCGTGCTCTGCTCCGGGAAGGTCTACTACGACATCGTCGGGCACGAGGACCACGCGGCCGCCACCGGCGTCGCCGTCGCGCGGCTGGAGCAGCTCTACCCGTTCCCGGTCGTGCAGGCCGCAGCGCTGCTGCACGGCTACCCGAACCTGCGCGAGGTGATCTGGGCGCAGGAAGAGCCGCAGAACATGGGCGCGTGGCGCGCGATCCGGCACCGACTCGAGGAAGCGAAGCCCGACGGCGTGCCGCTGCTGTACGTCGGGCGCCCGTGGCGCGCGAGCCCGAGCGAGGGCTACCCGACCTCGCACCTGCGCGAGCAGGACAGGATCGTGCGCGCCGTACTCGCCCCGTCCGCGTCGTAGAGCGCGTCCTGCGGCGCCCGTTCGAGCTGTCTGCGGCTCTAACGCGGGCGCATCGTGCGGCGGAGCTCGAGCAGCTTCGCCGCCGCCTTCGGCCCGTGCTTGCGCGCGAGCGTCAGGACCTGCTTGCGCTGCTTCGGCGGCAGCCGGCGCCACACGTCGTAGACGGCGATCGCGATTCCGACGGGGCCGGGACGGAGCTTGCCGAGGCGAGGCACGGCCTGCATCCTAGACGGTTGACGCCGTGCCCCGAGAGCGCCGGCGCCATCATTCGAACCGGGGAGCGGCGGAAGGGTGTCCAACGATGAACATCGACCCGAATGAGGGACAACGCGGTGGGTAGCTTCAAGCTCAAGCTGGTGGCCTACTTCCTGCTGCTCTCGCTCCTGCCGACGGCAGCGGCCTTCTGGGGATTCGCGTCGGTCGCCGGCAAGGGAGAGACGCGGCGCGTCGACGCGCGCCTCCAGGCGGGGCTGCGAACGTCGCTCGCGGGCTACCAGGAGAAGCTGGATGCGGCGCAGGACACGGCGGAGACGCTCGCGCGCAACCGCTCGTTCCAGGTCGACCTCGAGGGTCAGAACTTCCCGGCGCTCATCGCAGCGTTGCGCGAGGCGTCCAACGTGTACGTCGTCGCAGCGGGCGACGCACTGCATGTCGGGCGCCGGCCCGGGTTCGCGGCGCAGCGCCGGGTGGCGGTCTTCGGGCCGCGGGGTCTCGCCGGCACGGTGACCGCGTTCGTCCCCTTCGACACGGCGCTCGTGGAGGCCGTTCGCGCCCGGTCCGGCCTCGCGTCCGCCGACGCGCTCGTGCTCGTGTACCGCTCGCGCATCGTCGCCTCGTCTCCCTACGTGGCCGGCGGCCTCTCTCTCGGCGCCGGGCGCACGCAGACGGTGTCCGTGTCCGGCGTGCGCTATCGCGCGCTCGTCGGGCCGACGGAGGGCGAGATCCCGGGCCTCAGCTTCGCCGTCCTCAGCCCGCAGTCGCTGATCGACGCGGCCAACGCGACGTCGCGGGACCGCCTGCTCCTCGGCCTGCTCGCCGCGCTCGCGCTCGTCTCGCTCGTCGCCTACCTCGAGGGGCGCTCGATCGTGCGTACCCTGCGCGGCCTCGCCGAGGCCGCGCACGCGATCGCGCGCGGCAGCCTGTCGGAGCGCGTGCCGGTGCGCGGGAAGGACGAGTTCGCGCTGCTCGGCACGGCGTTCAACGACATGGCGAACCAGCTCCAGGCGCGGCTCGACGAGCTCGAGGACGAGCGCGGCCGCCTGCGCGACGCGATCGCCCGCTTCGGGGAGGCCCTCGCGGCCTCGCACGACGTCGGCCAGCTGCTGCGTGTGATCGTCGAGGGGGCGGTCGAGGCGACCGCAGCGACGGGCGCGAGCCTCGCGGCCGGCGGCGACGTCGTCGAGAGCGGCGACCCGGGCGGGGCGGGCGAGCGCCTCGAGCTGCCGATCGGCGCCGGCGGCGAGACCTTCGGGACGCTCACCCTCGTCGGTACGGGTTTCACGCCCGAGCAGCGGCTGACCGCCTCGTCGCTCGTGTCGCACGCCGCGATCGCGCTCGAGAACGCGAGACTGCACCGCATCGTCGAGCGGCAGGCGCTCGTCGACGGTCTGACGGGCATCGCGAACCGCCGCCGGTGCGAGGAGGCGCTCACCTCGGAGATCGCGCTCGCCGACCGTCTCGGGACGCCGCTCACCCTCGTGCTCGCCGACCTCGACGACTTCAAGGAGATCAACGACGCCCACGGCCACGCGACGGGCGACGACGCCCTCCGCGAGGCCGCCGCCGTCCTGCGGGCGACCGTTCGCGACTCCGACCTCGCCGGGCGGTGGGGCGGCGAGGAGTTCCTGCTGCTGCTGCCCGGCACCGACGCGGAGGGCGGGGCCAGGCTCGCCGAGCGTGCCCGCTCGGCACTCGGCGAGCGGTCGTTCCGGGGCCACGACGGGGCCGCCGTGTCGGTCACGTGCAGCTTCGGCGTGGCCCAGCACAGCCCCGGCACGGAGAGGCGGGAGCTGCTTGCCGCGGCCGACCGGGCCCTCTACCGGGCCAAGCGGGAGGGCAAGAACCGCGTCGCGCTGGACACCCCTGTCCGGAGCTTTTAGTAGTCTCGAATCGGAATCAAGGCGGAGGCCCGGGTCGCAAACGGGTTACAATGCCCCCGAGGAGCAAGAGGCACGTCCCCGATCGGGAGGAAGGCTATGCCGGTAGAGACACCGTCGTTGTTCGCCGAGGTGATCAAGGATCACCTCGCCTTGAAGGAGCAGAACTCCACGCTCGACCGGCAGATGCCGATCGACCGCTACAAGGCGGAGGATCCGTTCCAGAACCATCCGCTGTTCAAGACCGAAGAGCAGGCCCGCCTCGAGGAGACGATGGACGGCGCGCCGCGCTTCGTCGCTTCGGGCGTCGACACGAGCCTGCCCTGGCCCGGCGAGGAGACCGCGGAGAACGTGGCGCCTCCCGCGGCTGAGATCGAGGACTCAGGCTTCTGGGCCGTCGACCGCGCCCGGGACTTCGACTGGGGCGACTAGCAGGTCCCCGGCGGCGTTGACGCGCCGCCGCGCACGGACCGCCATTTTCGGGCGGCGGCCGCAAGGTCGCCGCCCTTCTTGCTAGCCGGCGGCGGAGCGCACGCCGGTTCCGCCCGCCAGGTCGTGGGCGAGCCTCCGGAAGGGGCCGTCCACGGCGAGCAGCTCGCTCTCGGTGCCGCGCTGCACGCTGCGGCCCCGCTCGACGACGACGATCTCGTCGGCTCGTCGCACGGTGGAAAGACGGTGCGCGATGATGATCGACGTCCGTCCGCGCAGGAGCCGGTCGAGCGCCCGCTCGATCAGCACCTCGGTGGGCCGGTCGATGTTCGAGGTGGCCTCGTCGAGGATGAGGATGCGCGGGTCGGCGAGCAGAGCGCGCGCGATCGAGATCAGCTGGCGCTCGCCGGCCGAGAGCCCCGAGCCGCCCTCCCGCACCGCGTGGTCGAGGCCGCCGCTGACCCGGGCGGCGATGCGGTCGACGCCGACGGCCGCGGCGGCGGCCTCGACCTCCGCGTCGGTCGCGTCGGGTTTGCCGAAGCGGATGTTCGAGGCGATCGTGCCGCTGAAGAGGAACGGGTCCTGGAGCACGACGCCGAGCTGGCGGCGATACGAGCGCAGCGCGACCTCGCGCAGGTCGATCCCGTCGACGCGTACGGCGCCCGAGTCGGGGTCGTAGAAGCGGCCGACGAGCCGCGCGAGCGTCGACTTGCCCCCGCCCGACTCGCCGACGAGCGCGAGGCAGCCGCCCGCCGGGACGGTGACGTGGATGCCGTGCAGCACCGGCTCCTTGCCGTACGCGAACACGACCCTGTCGATCTCGAGGTTTCCGTCGATCCGCGGCAGCACGCGCGGGTTCTCCGGCTCGCGGATCTCCGGCTCCTCGTCGAGGACGGCCGCGATCTTCACCATCGCGGCCGCGCCCGACTGGAGCTGCCCGTAGACGTCCGAGAGCTCCTGGAGCGGCTGGAACACGAGCTGCAGCAGGTAGAGCGCGGTGATGAGCGTCCCGATCGTGATCGAGTGGTGGGCGAGCAGCGTCGAGCCCGTGTACAGGACGGCGCCCGTGGCGATCACGCCGAGGAACTCGATCGACGGGAAGAAGATCGAGAAGATCCTCTGCGTGTAGACGTTCTGCTCGCGGTTCGCGGCGTTCAGCTCGTCGAACTGCGCCTGCGCTCGCCGCTCGCGGTTGAACGCCTGCACGACCGCCATGCCCGAGACCGACTCCGCGATCTGCGCGGTCACTGCGGCGATCCGGTTGCGCGTCTCGACGAGCGCGACGTGCGACGTGCGCTGGAACCAGCGTGTGAGGACGAGCGCGGGCGGGACGGTCGCGAAGACGACGAGACCGAGCCGCCAGTCTGCGATGAGCAGCGCGGCGACCGCCGCCGGCAGCAGCACGAGATTCGCGACGAGCGTCGGCATGCCCTGCGAGAGGACGTCGGAGACGGCGTCGACGTCGCTCGTCAGCCGCGCGATGATCCAGCCCGCCTTCTGCTGTGAGAAGTAGCGGAGCGAGAGCCCGGTGAGATGGTCGAAGAGGTCGCGCCGCAACCCGAGCACCATCCGCTGGCCGATTCCGGCGAGACCGCGGATGAGCACGCCCTGAAAGATCCAGCCGACCGCGGCGACGCCGAGGTAGATCGAGACGATCACCGTCAGGCGGTGCTCGTTGCCCGCGCGGATGCCGTTGTCGATCGCGTCGCGCACGAGCAGCCAGCCGCCGGTCTGGCACGCGGCGTTGCCGGTCGCGACGAGGACGAGGAGGAACGCGAGCAGGCGATGGCCCTCGAGGTAGCGCCAGAGACGCTTCACGCAGCCACCAGCTCGTCGCCGAAGAGCTCGGCGAAGGGCCCGCCCGCGCGCAGGAGGTCGTGCGGCGTCCCCGACTCCACGATCCGGCCGTCGAGGAGCACGACCGCGCGGTCGGCAAGCTCCACGGTGGAGAGCCGCTGCGTCGCGACGAGCACCGTGCGCCCGTGCAGCGCGGGGCGGAGGCGCTGCACGAGCCGCCGCTCGGTGAGCGTGTCGACGGCCGAGAGCGGGTCGTCGAGCACGACGACGCGTGCGTTCGTGACGAGGGCTCGCGCAAGTGCGACACGCTGGCGCTGGCCGCCGGACAGGTTGATGCCGCGCTCGCCGATCAGCGTGTCGTAGCCGTCCGGCAGCTCGTCCGCGAACGCGTCGACGCCTGCGGCCTCGCAGGCCGCGAGCACCTCGTCCCAGTCGGCGTCCTCGCGGCCCGCGGTGAGGTTCTCGCGCAGCGGCACCGAGAAGAGCACCGGCCGCTGCGTGACGAGCGCGACCGACGCGCGGAGCTCCGCGATCGCCACGTCGCGCGTGTCGACGCCGCCGATGCGCACGTGCCCTCCCGTCGGATCGTAGAAGCGGGGTAGAAGATTCAGCAGCGACGTCTTGCCCGACCCCGTCGGTCCGCAGATCGCGACGATCTCGCCGGGCTCGACGACGAGGTCGAGGTCGCGCAGCACCTCCGTCTCGCCGCCGTACGCGAAGCGCACGGCCTCGAAGCGCACGGCGAGCGGGCCGGCCGGCAGCGGCCTCGGGTCGGCCGGCTCGGGCAGCGGCTCGATCCCCTCGAGCCACGCGAAGCTGCGGCCGGCGGACGCGAGCGCCCGCTGGCCGAGGTTCGTGATCCAGCCGAGCGCCTCCAGGGGCCACACGAGCTGGAGCAGCAGCGTCTCGAAGAGCACGAACTCGCCGATCGAGAGCGAGCCTGCGATCACCTGGCGGCCGCCGAAGAAGACGACGGCGGCGATGGAGAGCGACGGCAGGTAGTAGAGCCCCGGCAGGTGCCTCGCCTCCACGCCGGCCTGTCGCAGCACCGTGTCGCGCACCGCCTGCGCCCTGTCGCCGAAGCGGCCGCGCACCTCGGCCTCGCGGCCGAACGCCTGCACCATCTCGATTCCGACGACGGCCTCGTCGGCGGCTTCCGTCACGTCGCCCTTGCGCACCTGCACCTCGCGCGAGAGCGGCGAGACGCGTCGCGCGAACCGCAGCGCGAGGACGGTGATCGGCGGCATCGCCACCGCCGTGTAGAGCGCGAGGCGTGGGTTGACGATCACGAGCACGATCCCCGCGCCCACGATCATCATCAGGCTCTGGATCGCCTGGATCAGCCCCCAGCCGATGAAGTAGCGGATCGGATAGAGGTCGTTCGTTGCCCGCGACAGCACCTGGCCCGTCGCGTGCCGGTCGTAGAACGCGCGCGGATAGCGCAGGTATGCCTGGTAGAGCAGCTCGCGCATGCGCGCCTCGATGCGGATCCCGATGCGCGCGGTCGCGTAGCGCCGGGAGAAGTTGATCGCGAAGCGGAGCGCGGCGAGAGCGACGATCGCGACGATGTACGGCCACAGTCGCCGCGTGTGGGTGACGATCGCGTCGTCGATCGCGCGCTGTGTGAGCAGCGGAATCGCGATCGAGATCAGGGTGTACGTGAGCGCGAACACGCACCCGAGGACGCCGAGCCGCCACTCCGCGCGCCAGAGGCGGAGCAGCCTGCGGAGCGTCGGCAGCAGGCCGAGGTCGGGCGGATCGACGGGATTCGCGTATTCGGGCACGGCGAGACGGCGCCGCCGGTCACTCATTCTCTCCCGTGCCGTCGGCCGGCAGCGCTCCGACGATAGCAAGCGCCTGTTGCTTCAAAGAAGCGGGCGCAGCCCTTCCACCAGGGGCAGCTCAGCCGCGTGAGCGAAAGCGCGCGAGTGCGGCGAGTCCTTCGCTGAAGCTCGGCGGAGCGATCGGCTCCGCGAAGTGCGCAGGCGCCTCGGCGAGCTCACGGCGGTCGAGCTCCCGCTCGCGGTCGAGCGGTGCGTCCTGCTCTGCGGTGCGCGCGAGGGCGGCCACCCGGGCCTCCAGCTCCTGCCGCTCTGCGTCGAGCTGCCTGCGTGCGGCGGCCAGCGTCTTCTCGCGGTCGTGCGCCGCGCGGTCGCGCTCCTCGAGGTGCTCGCGCTCGGCGGCGGCGAGCCTGTGCTCCGCTTCGGCCTCGGCGAGCTTCTTCTCGGCCGCCTTCAGCTGGGCGGCGAGTGCGCGCTCGCGCGCCGCGACGGCCTCGGCGCGCTCCCGTAGCGACCGCTTCAGCTGCTCGATCTCGGCAGCGGCGTTCGTCTGGGGAAGCTGCCGCCGTTCGGCGAGCTCGCGCGCGAGTCGTAGCAGCCCGGCGCGGTCGGGATCCGTGCGCGTGTCCTCGCCGGCCTCCGCTTCCGGCGGCGTCCACGGCTTCCACGGCGTCCACGTGTCGAAGCCCTCTTCCCAGCTGTCCATCGGTGTCCACAGTCTGCATGACCCGCCCGGGGGATGCAGAAGCGGCGGGCCTGCTCCGATCCCCGGAGGGTGAACCGCAAGGTCCTCTGGATGTGCATGGCCGTCGGCTCGACGGTCGGCGGCTACCTGCCGACCTTCTTCGGGCAGGGCTCGTTCTCGGCCGCGTCGCTGCTCGGGTCGGCGCTCGGCGGCGTCGCGGGCGTGTTCGCCGCCACGCGGATCGACGCCGACTTCTAGGCGCGCCGCTGCTCCGCGGGCAGGACGAGCAGGAAGCGGGCGCCGTGCGGCGTCGCATCCTCGTACAGCAGGTCTCCGCCGTGGGCGCGCGCATACGAGCGGGCGATGGCGAGCCCGAGACCGGTCCCGACGGAGCCCGCCTGCGAGCCCCCGCCGCGTGAGAAGCGCTCGAAGAGGTCCGGCACGAACTCCGCCGCGACACCGAGGCCGCGGTCCTCGACCGACAGGCGGAAGTGATGGTCGGTCTGCTCTGCGCGCACGGTCACCGGCGGCGTCCCGTAGCGGAACGCGTTCGTGACGAGGTTGGACACGATGCGCTCGAGGGCGTTGCGGTCGGCCACGGCGATCGTGTCGCCGCCGATCGCGACGTCGACCGCGCCCGGCTCGGGTGCGACCGTCGCGACGATCTCACGAACGTGGTCGCGCACGTGAATCGGCTCGGGAACGATGTCGATGGCCTCGGCGTCGAGGCGGGAGAGATCGAGCAGCTGCTCGACGAGGGCCACCATGCGCTGCGTCTGCTGGAGGAGCGCGTCGCGCACCTGCGCCCGCTGGGCCTCGTTCGCGCGCTCGAGCGCCAGCCGCGTCTCGTGCTCGGCCTGGAGCAGGTTGACGCGGTCGAGCGCGAGACCGGTGAGCGCTCCGAGGGTGCGGAGCAGCGCGAGCTCTTCGTCGCCGAAGAACCGCGCGTACGTCGACGTCCACACGACGAGGCTGCCGCCGGGAACCTCGACGTCGACGAGCTCGGCGTCGGCCCACAGCCTCGGCGCCTGCCGGCCGCGCTCGAGGCTCGCCCACGCGTCGCCGGGAACGTTCCACGTCGCCGCCGGTCACTCGGATGAGGGATTCGATTTCGCTCCCCCTAGAGGGGGATGGCTGCCACCCGGAACCGTCCTACGGTGAGGCACGAATCGATTGGCTTTATTGCGGCAACTGCGGCTCTGCGCGACATAGCGCGGAAGGGAGTTCCAATCATCATGAAATCCAATTCGAGCCCCTGCGGCGCTCGAGGAAACGCGCTTTGGGGCAGAGGTGGTCGCGTTCGCGGCAGGCTCGGCGGTTCAGCCGTGCTCCTGGCGCTCGTCACCGCGCTCGCGGTTCCCGCGGCCGGCGTGGCCGGCTCGGGTGGTCCCGCGCGTCCGGGTGCGACAACGCCGGGCTCCGGCCTGTCGACCCAGTTCGCACAGGGCGGACGGGGTAGCGTCAGCTGGTCGGGGCTGCATCAGACTGCTCCGAGCCCGCACCGCTACGGTGGCCCGACCGGGCCCGTCGTTCCGGCGGGACTCATCGCGCAGGCTCTGGCGAACCCGAACAAGCTGTTCCACGTCATCGTTCAGGGCAGCCCGACCGACAAGAGTTCGAACGTCGCGTCCGCCGTCAAGAAGGCGAACGGGAAGGCAACCCATGCCTTCCGCTCGATCGTGGGTGTTTCGACCACGCTCAAGGGCCGCGACCTGATCCAGCTCACGAGCCGGCAGCACGTCGAGGCGATCACGTCCGACAAGGTCGTGCGCACGACGGCCGAGGGCGACCCGCTCGCTGACCCGAATCCGCCGGCCGACCCCGGTCCGCCTGCTGACCCCGGTCCGCCTGCTGACCCCGGTCTGCCTGCTGACCCCGGTCCGGTTGCTGATCCCGGTCCGCCTGCCGACCCCGGTCCGCCTGCTGACCCCGGTCCGCCTGCTGACCCCGGTCTGCCTGCTGACCCCGGTCCGGTTGCTGATCCCGGTCCGCCTGCCGACCCCGGTCCGCCTGCTGACCCCGTCGTGGCGGCGGCCGTCCCGACCGGCACCTACCAGGACGCCGAGATGTGGCGTGACACGGCCGACCTGGTGAACCTCTGGACCCTGATCGACCCGCAGACGGGCGAGCTCCTCGGTGCTGCTCCGCAGGCGCCGACGGTGGCGCTCATCGACAGCGGCGTCGACGCGTCCAAGGTCGCCGACTTCGGCTCTCGGATCATCGCGAGCGTGAACTTCTGCTCGCTGTGCACCGACGGGGCCGACTCGACGGCCGACCTGGAAGGCCACGGCACGATGGTCGCCGGCGTCCTTGCAGGCTCGAACGCCGATCACCCGGGCGTGGCGCAGAACGCGCCGATCGTCAGCCTCCGGACGGCGAACGAGAACGGCGAGTCGCTGACGAGTGACGTCATCGCAGCGGCGGACTGGATCCTGGCCAACAAGGACCAGTACGGCATCAAGGTCGCCAACTTCTCGATGGCGGGCTCGACGCCGACGTCCTTCCGCTTCGACCCGCTCGACCAGGCCGTGGAGCGGCTCTGGTTCTCCGGGATCACGGTCGTCGCGGCGGCGGGCAACTTCGGCACGGGCAGCGCCGTGGACATGTCCTATGCCCCCGGCAACGACCCGTTCGTGATCACGGTCGGCGCGACCGACCAGATGCAGACGGCGGACCCGAGCGACGACACCGTCGCGCCGTGGTCGGCCTACGGGACGACGGCGGACGGGTTCTCGAAGCCCGACCTCGCCGCACCCGGCCGCTACCTGATCATGCCGGTGCCTGACGGCACGACGATCCCGAACACGCTGCCCGGTCGCGTGGTCGCCCCCGGGTACATGTGGATGTCCGGCACCTCGTTCTCGGCTCCGATCGTTGCGGGTGCCGCGGCGCAGATCCTGGCCCTCCATCCCGACTGGGGCCCGGATCAGGTGAAGGGCGCCCTCATGCTGATGGCGTACTACCTCCCGAACGTCGATCCACAGGCGGCGGGCGTCGGTGAGGTCGATGCTTTCGGGTCGGCGTACCTGGACTTCACCCCGCCGAACCCGAACGAGAACCTCGATGCCCTCGTCGCGCCGGATCCGGCCACGGGTCAGCCCGTGTTCGACCAGGCGGCCTGGGCGAGCGCGGTCTCGAACGACGCGGCGTGGAGCTCGGCGGCCTGGGCGAGTGCGGCCTGGGCGAGTGCAGCCTGGTCGAGCGCGGCCTGGGCGAGCGCTGCGTGGAGCTCCTCCACGTTCGCAGCCCACACCAACTCGGCGATGTCCAACCTCGTGACCTTCAGCGAGGCGACCTACAGCGCAGGAACCCTCAAGCCGTAGGGCTCCTGGAAGGCACATAACGAGTGAACGAATGAAGTGGTGGCGGCCCAAGGGCCGCCACCGCGCGTTTTGCCAGACGACCTCATGCGCGATCCGAGCGTTGCCGATACCCCAGATGGCATCGAGAGATCCAGGATACGAATGACACTGCGGCCCCCAATCCCGTCCCGGAGACCCCCGGCGTGGTGCCTCGCGCTACTCGCTGGGCTTGCCCTCGCGCTCCTCTCGCTCGGCCGCGCACCGAACGACGCCACCGCGGCGAACAACTACGCGTCGACGCTCTACCTCTCCAGCACCGCGTCGGCGATCGTGACCGGGAGCTGGACGCTCGTCACCACGCAGCCCGCGTCGGCGAACACGACGACACAGAACCGGATGCCGCTCACGACGACCGGCTACCAGGACTTCCAACCCGGCTTTGCACCCGCCACCGGGACGGCGAACACGCCAACCCCGGCCTCGCCTGCATCGACGACGCCGAACAACAAGGGCTGGCTCGTCGACGGCTCCGGCGCCGTCATCTTCGCGGCGGGCACATGGACGTTCACGGCCACTGTCACGGACAACGCCACCGCGACCAATCCGGCGCCGTGGGCCACGCTCGCGGTCGGCATGTGGAAGGTGACGGCCGCCGCCAACGCGGTTTCGAGCTCGACTCTCCTGGTCGACCCGAACTGCACGACCGCGCCATGTGCGTCTGGTGCGGCGCCCGGCGATGCAAGCCCGGGAACAGATCTGATCACGACGGCCGGCTCGGTGACCGTCTCGCTGCCGGTCGCTCTCGGCTCCATCCCGCTCGCCAGCGGCGAGCACCTGTACGTGCAGTACTGGCGTCATCAGTCCGCGACCTTCTGCGGCCTGCCGGTGGCGTGTGCCGTGTCGGGGACGAATGCGTCCGCCTCGACCCGCCTGGCGAAGCTGTCCGTGAACGACGGCTTTGCGAAGATCACGCACCCGACGGCGAACGGCTACCCGGACGTGCCGACAAACCTCGTCGGGCCGGTCCCCGCGCGGACGAAGAGCAGGACGCCGACACTCTCGGCGAAGTTCTCCGACCCCGACGCGTCCGACACCGGGACGTTGTCCTTCCAGCTCTGCTCGAGTTCCGACAGCGGCTGCGCAGCCCCCGTTCAAAGCGGCTCGTCGTCAAGCGGGCTCGCGAACGGCGCGACCACCGGGAACTGGACGCCGAGCAGCCTCGCCGACGGGACGTACTACTGGAACGTCCAGGCGACAGATTCCTCTTCGTTCGCCAGCGTCTCCGGCTGGTCGAGCACGGGCAGCTTCGTCGTCGACAACGTCGCTCCGACCACCCCGGCGCTCGGCGCCGTCGCCTCGCGGGTGAACGCGACGCCGCAGCTGTCGGCGACGTTCTCCGACCCCGATGCGTCAGACACCGGGGCGTTGTCCTTCCAGCTCTGCAGCGACGCCAACATGACCGCGAACTGCCAGAGCGGCTCGTCTGCGTCCGGCCTCGCGAACAACGCGAGCGGGACCTGGACGCCGAGCGCGCTCTCCAACGGCACGACCTACTACTGGCAGGCCCGTGCCCAGGACCTCGCGACGAACACCTCGGCGTGGTCTGCCGCCGGCAGCTTCACGTTCGACACGACGCCGCCGAACGCGCCGACGCTCGGCTCGCCGGCCGACGGGGTGCGCATCTCCAGCTCGCAGCTCACCGCCACCTACACCGAGCCCGACGTCGGTGACACCGGCACCGTCCTCTTCCAGCTCTGCACGAATGCTTCGTGCTCCGCCGTGGCGGCGAGCAGCACCTCGGCCGTCGTCGCGAACAACACGAGCGTCAGCTGGACGCCGAGCGTCGCCGACGGCGTCTACTACTGGCGCGCCCAGGCGCAGGACGTGGCGACGAATACCTCGGCGTCGTGGTCGGCGACGCGGACGTTCACGCTCGACAAGACGGTGCCCAGCGTGCCGACCCTCGGCGCCGTCGCGTCGCGGGTGAAGACGACGCCGCAGCTCTCGGCGACGTTCACCGACACGGGCATCGCCGACCTCGACACGCTCTCGTTCCAGCTCTGCGCCTCGAGCGCCTGTAGCACGGTTCTCCAGAGCGGCTCGGCGAGCGGCCTCGCGAGCGGCGCCACCGGCAACTGGACGCCCAGCGCGCTCTCGCCCGGCCTCTACTACTGGCGGGCCCAGGCGCAGGACCTGGCGGCGAACACCTCGGCGTGGTCTGCGGCGGGCAGCTTCACGATCGACACGACGGCGCCGAACGTGCCCGCGCTCGGCACGGTCGCCTCGCGGGTGAACGCGCCGCCGCAGCTCTCTGCCACGCTCTCCGATGCGGAGGCCGCCGACACCGGCACGCTCTCGTTCCAGCTCTGCACCAGCAGCGGCTGCGGCACCGTTCTCCAGAGCGGCACCTCGAGCGTGGTCGCGAACGGCGCGGCCGGCACCTGGACGCCGGGCGCGCTCGCCGACGGCGTCTACTACTGGCGGTCCTGCGCGCAGGACATCGCGACGAACACCTCCGCCTGGTCGGCCGCCCGAACCTTCACCATCGACACCGTGCTGCCGACCGTCCCGGCGCTCGCGGCGCCCGCGGACGGCGCGTTGCTCGGCTCGCTGCCGTCGCTCACGGCGACGTTCGCCGACGCAGACGCCGGCGACAGCGGCAGCCTGTCGTTCCAGGTCTGCTCCGATCTGGCGTGCTCCACCGTCGTCGCCGCCGGCGCCTCCGCGACCGTCGCGAACGGCGGCTCGGGGAGCTGGCAGGCCTCCGCGCTCGCCGACGGCGCCTACTACGCACGCGTGCGGTCGCAGGACGTTGCCGGGAACGTGTCGGCCTGGTCGTCGCCTGCGCTGAGCTTCCACCTCGACACGGGCCCCCCCGGCGTCCCGGTCCTCGACGGGATCGTCGCCGGTACGCGGACCGCCCACCTGCCGACGCTCAGCGCGACGTTCTCCGACCCGGGCGGCGCCGGCGCGGGCACCGTTACCTTCCAGGTCTGCGCGAACGCAAGCTGCTCGTCCGTCGTCGCGAGCACGGCGGCGACGGGCGTCGCCAACGGGACCGCGGCGCGCTGGACGCCCACGCTCTCCGACGGTGCGTACCACTGGCGGGCCCGCGCGCAGGACGCCACCGGCAACCAGTCGGCGTGGTCGCCCACGGTCGCCTTCGTCCTCGACACCACGCCGCCGCCCGTGCCGGTCCTCCTCACCCCGGACGGCGTGCACAGCCAGTCGGCGCCGGTCCTCACGGCCCGGCTCGACACGTCGGATCCCGCCGACGGTCCACGCCTCGGGGTCGAGGTCTGCACCGACCCCGGCTGCGCGCTCGTCCTGACGTCCGCATATGCGAGCGGAACCGGCGCGGACGTTGGCTGGCAGTGGCTTCAGCCGCTCTCCGACGGCGTCTACTACTGGCGCGCAACCGCAGAGGACGCCGCCGGCAACCAGTCGGTCTGGTCGGGCACCCGCAGCTTCGTCGTCGATCACGTTGCGCCCGACGTGCCCGCGTCCGCCTCGCCGGGCGCGGACGTGCTCGTCGCGAGAGCGCAGCTGTCCGCCGCCTTCCACAGCTCCGACCCGAGCGACAGCGGCACGCTCTCGTTCCGGGTCTGCACCGACGAGGCCTGCTCCACGGTCGCGGCGAGCGGCTCCTCGGCCGGCGTCGGCCCCGGCGGGACCGGGCGCTGGACGGCAACCGGCCTCCCCGACGGCTCGTACTTCTGGCAGGCCCGGGCCGTGGACGCCGCCGGCAACGCATCGGCGTGGTCGAGCGCGCAGTCCTTCACGCTCGACACGACGCCTCCCGCGAAGGTGCGCGAGTTCAAGGCGGCACTGGCCGGGACCGCGCTGACGCTGCGCTGGCAGGCCCCGGCCGACGGCTCTGCCGCCGGCGGCTACGTCCTCTTCGTCGGCAACGTGCGGTCGCGCGTCTTCGACTCGGGCACGCTCGCCGTCGCCATCAGCATCCGTGCCTCCGAGAAGCGCTCGTTCTCCGTCGCGGCCGTCGACGCGGTCGGCAACGTCGGCCCGCGCACGCGGCCGGTCGTCCTCGTCCCGCAGCTCGTCGGCCTGACGCTGCGGCAGGCGAAACGGGCGGTCAACGGCCGGAAGTTCGTGATCCGCTGGGCCAGAAGCGCGTCCGCGAAGCCGCTGCCGTTGCCGTACGTCGTGGCGCAGTCGCCGGCGGCGCCGGCGATCGTCGACGAAGGAAGCTGCGTGACGGTCGTCGCCGGCGCCAAGCCGGACCTTCCGCGCCCCTGAGCCGGCCCGAGACCGCGCGCCGCTTACGGCTCGTGCTCGAGCACGCCTGCGCCGTCGTATCCGGCGCCGAGCGGCGGCTCGTCCGCCGGGTGCGCCCCGACCGTGACGACGCTCCCGTCGACGTGCATCTCGGTGGAGCGGGCGCCGATCGTGCGCAGCCAGTGCCCGACCGCGGCCGTGATCTCGTCGAGCCGGTCGTCGGAGTCCTCGAGCTCCACGCACCAGTTCGGCCCGCGGCCGACGGCGGCGGGGTGGAGGTGAGCGAGCCGCTTCTCGAGCGCAAACGCCGTCGACGCGTCAGGAGCGTCGATCCGAATCCTCGTCGATGCCTCAGCACGTGTGACCATGGTCACGCCTCCTTCGTCGTCCCCCTGATCTCCCGCGCGCGAGGCTTCGGTATCGGTGTCGTCCCGAGGGGGGTCTCGGTAGTTGTCCGTACGACGATCGGTGTCCCGACCGATGCCTCGCGCGGCGTGGTGGTGGATCGTCGGAGCACCAGCAACGGAGGGAGGCGTCATGCTCGCGACCCGATTGGCGGGGGCGAAGGAAGGCGACGTTGTCGAGGTGAGCGGCCGCCGGGTCGGTGAGCCCGGGCGCATGGGCGAGATCCTGGAGGTCCTCGGCCCCGCCGACCGTCCGCACTACGTCGTGCGCTGGGAGGACGGCCATCAGAGCATCTTCTACCCCGGCGAGACGACCAGCATCAGGCGGCAGAGCACGGAGGCTCGTGCGACGCCCCAGCTGGACGTCGCCGCCGCGACGAGGCTCCTGGTCGAGAAGCTGCGCGACGCGGAGCTCGAGTTCGAGCTCCTGCCGCACCGGCGCACGCTGACGGCTGCGAGCGAGGCCCGCGTGCTGGGCGTGCTTCCCCAGGCGGTTGCGAAGACCCTGATCGCCAGGGACGAGGAAGGCGTGCACATCCGGGCGGTCGTGCCCGCCTCCGGCCGCGTGAGCATCTCGAAGCTCGCGAGCGCCGTCTCGGCAGCCAAGGTCGCGCTGCTGACCGAGGCCGAGCTCGTGATGGCATACCCGCAGTTCGAGCTCGGTGCGGTGCCGCCGTTCGGCGGGCCCGCCGGCGACCGCGTCGTCGTCGACAGCGGCTTCACGAAGCACGATCACGTCGTGTTCGACGGCGGCGTGCACGATACTTCGCTGCGGATGCGAACGGCCGACCTGATCGCCGTGGCGGACGCGCAGACGGCGGACATCGCCGTGGACTGAGCCGACGGGCCGGAAGGGAAGCGATGGGCACGATCGTGGTGGGTGTCGACGGGTCGCCCGGGTCGCGAGAGGCGCTTCGCTTCGCGGTGGAGGAAGCGCGCCTGCGGAACGCCACTCTGCGGGCCGTGACGGCGTGGCACGTGCCCGCGATCGCCTACAGCGGCGGCTTCGCGGCGGCCGTCGAACCGCGGGCGTACGAGGAATCGGCCGAGGCAGTGGGCCAGGAGGAGCTCGCCGCGCTCCGGGAGGAAACGGTCGGCGTCGAGATCGAGCGCGTCGTCAAGGAGGGCCAGGCCGCACGGGTGCTCCTCGACGAAGCGCAAGGCGCCGACCTCCTGGTCGTCGGCTCGCGCGGGCACGGGGGCTTCGCGGGCCTCCTGCTCGGATCGGTGAGCCAGCAGACCGCCCAGCACGCGTCGTGCCCCGTGGTCATCGTCACAGCGCCGAGCGCGACGCCCTGACTCCGCAGGCAGAGAAGCGCTCGGCGCCCGGTCGGCCCGGGACACACGCGTGACGTGGCCGACCCTGATCTGGCGCAACCTCCTGCGGCGCGCCGCACGGACGGTCTTCACCGCGGTGGGCGTCGGGCTGGGCGTCGCGCTGATCGTGGCGTTGCTCGCGACCATCAACGGCGTGCATCGCACCGCCGGGGACCTGATGCGCGTCGGCCGGGCCGACTTCGGCCTCTACCAGGCCGACGTGTCGGACTTCCCGCGCTCGCTCCTGCCGGAGTCGCTGGCGGACAAGGTCGCCCGGGATCCGGGCGTGACCGCGGTCGCGAAGGTCAAGCTGCTCGTCGTCGGCGGAACGCTCGTGTTCGGTCTCGACCCCCGTGAGTTCGCGTACCGCCGCCTCGTCGTCGTGGCCGGCCGGCGCGCGCAGGTGATGGCCGGCGATCACTCGGGGAAGCGGCTCGGCAAGGTGATGCGCCTCGCGGGCCGCGCGTTCACCGTCGAGGGGATCTACCACTCGGGCGACCGCTTCGAGGATCTCGGCGTCGTGCTGCCGTTGCGAGCCGTCGAGGCCCTCGCTCAGCGACCCGGCGAGGTCACGTCCATCGGCGTGACCGTGAAGCCCGGACGCGACCCGAAGGCGGTTGCGCGGCGCTTCGAGCAGCGCTATCCGGGAGTTGCGGCGATCACCGAGCCGGGGCAGGCGATCAAGGTGGATACGTCGACGCGGCTGATCGTCTCGATGGGCTGGGTCGTGTCGCTGCTGGCGCTGATCGTGGGCGGGATCGCGGTCACGAACACGATGGCGATGTCGGTCTACGAGCGGACCCGGGAGATCGGGATCCTGCGCGCGGTCGGCTGGTCGTCTCGCCGCGTCGGCGCGATGATCGTGTCCGAAGCGCTCTGCATCTGCCTGCTCGCGCTCGGCGTCGGTTGCGCACTCGGCGTCCTCGCCGCGCAGCTCTTCGTCGCCCGCAGCACGCTCTCGGGCTTCATCAGCCCCACGTACACCGCGTCGACCTTTGCCTGGGGCCTCGCGTTCGCGCTCGGGGTCGGCTTGATCGGCGCGCTCTATCCGACGTGGCGGGCGGTCAGGCTGGCGCCCGTCGCGGCGCTTCGTCATGAATGACCCCGTCGCGTAGGCGGAGCGTCCGCTCGGCATGAGCGGCGACGCCGTCGTCGTTGGTGACGAGCACGATCGTCATCCCACGCAACCGGCGGAGCCGATCGAGCAGGTCGAGGACCTGCTTGCCGGTGACGGAGTCGAGCGACCCCGTCGGCTCGTCGGCGAGCAGCAGCCGCGGGTCGTTTGCCAGCGCCCTCGCGATCGCGACGCGCTGCCGCTCCCCGCCGGAGAGAACCGCCGGTCGCGTGTCGATGCGGTTCTCGAGGCCCACCTCACGCAGCAGCTCCAGCGCCCGCGCCACCCGCTCGCGCCTCGGACGTCTCCCGAACATCGGCACCTGGACGTTCTCGCCGGCAGTCAGCGTGGGCAGGAGGTTGTGCGCCTGGAAGATGAAGCCCACGGTCTCGGCGCGATAGCCGGACGGGTTGCGGAGCTCGTCGAGGGGCCGGCCGTCGATCTCGATCGAGCCGGCGTCGGGAACGTCGAGGGCGCCGAGCAGGTTCAGCAACGTGCTCTTGCCCGATCCGGAGGCGCCCGTGAGCGCGACGAGCTCACCGGGATCGACCGTGAAGGAGACGTCCCGGAGCGCCTGCACCCGGCCGTCCTCGAACGCCTTCCGCACCCCCGAGACGACGATGGCGCAGCCCGCGCTCACGCGTGCGGGGTCACCACGTATGTGAGGGTCTTGCGGACGGCGCCGACGCGAACGACGATCCTGAGCGTGAGCGGCACGCCGCGGGAGCTCGGCGGCCAGACGATGTAGTCGCGGAACACGCCCTGAAACGGCCAGTTGGTGATGTTCTTCGTGTTCTTCCCGAACTCCACCGGGTGCACGCCGCCGATCGGGTCGACGATCTGCGCGGTGATCCTCGCCGGCACCGGCTTGCCTCCCTCGGTGGCGCGGACGACGTAGTTCCAGTGGACGTTGATCTTCGGCGTGTGGCCCGGCGCCGTGAGCGTCACCTGCGGCGAGGCCACGACGAGAGCGCTGAGCAGTGCTGCGACGAGTGCCATCCGGCAAGTCTCCTCTACAGACGGGCTGTCCGGTGCGGCGACCCGGCGTGCACGAAGGATGCTCGCCGCCGCGCCCGTCGGGCATCGGTAGTTCTGCGCAGACTCCGAGCGGGGATGCTACTGCGCCGCGGACACCATCTAACGATACGGTTGCTTGCGATATAGAGCAACAAATTGTATCGTCAGCTCATGCCTGAGCTGCGCGACGCACAGGTGATCGAGTTCTTCCACCTGGCCTTCCTCCAGGTCCTCCAGGTGCGCCTCGATCAGGCGTGCTACGTGCTGAAGGGCGGCGTGAACCTCCGCTACTTCTTCGAGAGCGTCCGCTACTCCGAGGACATCGACCTCGACGCGGCCGGGATCGAGCCGTGGGAGCTGGAGGAGACGCTGGACGGCGTGCTCGGCTCCCGGCCGCTGGCCGTCCTGCTGCGCAGCGGCGGCCTGGCCGTCGGCGGCGTCACGAAGCCGAAGCAGACCGGGACGACGCAACGCTGGACGGTGTCGCTCGCCGTCTCGGGCCGCCCCGAGCCGGTGCGCACGAAGATCGAGTTCAGCCGTCGAAGCGGGGATGGCCGCCACATCCTGGAGTCGGTGCCCGGCCGAGTCGTCGCCCCCTACGCGCTGCGTTCGCCGAGCCTGCGCCACTACGGAGCGGAGGCCGCGATCGAGCAGAAGGTCGAGGCGCTCGCGGGACGCTCCGAGACGCAGGCCCGCGACGTCTTCGACCTCGACCTGCTGCTTCGTCGCCGGCCGATCGCGGCCGGAACGATCGACGCGCAAACGCTCGGGCGAGCGGGCGAGCGCGCGCTCGAACTGCCCTACGCGGCCTTCCGCGACCAGGTGCTGCCCTTCCTCGACACCGAGGTCGCCGAGCTCTACGACGACCCGGCCACCTGGATCGAGATGCGCACCTACGTCGTCGAGCGGCTGCTGGAGGCCACATGAGAGCAAGCGACGCCTACGGGGAGCTGCTCCGCCTGGGCCGTCCGATCGTCGAGACGCGCGAAGCGGCGGTGCGGCTCGGGCTGTCGGTCAGCCGCACCAGCCATCTGCTTCGCTCGCTCGAGAAGGCCGGGCTCGTGCGGCGTGTGCGTGTCGGCCTCTGGGCGCTGCGGCCCGACCCCGACCCCTTCAGCATCCCGCCCTATCTGACCGCGCCCTTCCCGGCCTACGTCTCGTTCTGGTCGGCGCTCGCACGCCACGGAATGATCGAGCAGATCCCGCGCGAGATCTCGGTCGCCTCGCCCGACCGGTCACGGCGCGCCGTGACCGCGCTCGGCGTCTACGCGATCCACCATCTCGCCCCCGAGCTCTTCGACGGCTACACGGGCTCGCAGGAGACGGGCTATCTCGCGACGTCCGAGAAGGCGCTCTTCGACACGATCTACCTCCGCGCGCCATCAGGCGGCGGCGTCCACCTGCCCGAGCTCGAGCTGCCGCCGGGCTTCGACGAGCGCAAGCTGTCCGAATGGCTCGGCAGAGTCGAGCGGCCACGGCTGCGAACGCTCGTCGCGCGCGGGCTCGAAGCGGCTCTGGCGCAGACGGCGGGCGCCGCCTGACCGCGCTTGCGCAGACACGGGCTGCTGGATCCGTCTCGATCCCGGCCCGGCGAGTCCTCGCACGACGGCGGCTCGATTCCAGGCCGGCAGAGCTATCGGCAACTTTACGTGCCAATCGGATACTATTGTTGCCGATCGCGCGCTATACTTGCCACAAGATGAACTTCCAGCGTCCCCTCAGTGTGGTCACGCCGACGCTCGACGGCGATGTGTTGGCTGTTCTGGCAAGGGCCGAGGTGGAGTTCTCCGGCAGGGAGATTCACCGGGCGCTCGGCCACTCTTCGCACACCGGTGTGCGCCGCTGCCTGGAACGACTCGTTCGAGAAGGGATCGTTCTCGAACGGCGTGCCGGTAGCGCGCTTCTCTATCGCCTGAACCGCGACCACCTTGCTGCGCCTCACATAGAGGCGCTCGCGACGCTCCGCCTCCAGCTCTTCGACCGGCTGCGAGAGAAGATCAGCAACTGGCAGACGCCGCCTGTCGTCGCAGCCGTGTTCGGCTCCGTCGCTCGCGGTGAGGCCACTGCCGACAGCGACCTGGACATCTTCCTCCTCCGACCAAGAGGTGTCGACGAGGATGACGCCGAGTGGCGCGATCAAGTGACGGCGCTCGAGGAAGCTGCTTCGGCCTGGACGGGCAACGATGCGCGCACGCTGGAATACTGCGAGTCCGAGCTGCCAAAGCTCGGACTCGGCGAGCCCGTGATCGAAGACGTCATCGCCGACGGGATCACGCTCGCGGGCGACCTCGCCGTCCTCCGCAGATCCGGGAGACGCGGGCGATGAGTCCTGACATCGCTCCGTGCACCAACGCCTTCGGACGCGACCGTCTCAAGAGCGCCGAAGCCTATCTTCAGGCGGCTGCGACGATCGTCACGGGCGAGGAGATGGTCGAATCCCCCTATTGGAACAACGCGGTCATCACGAACTCCGTCTATGCGGGGATAGCGGCCTCCGACGCAATCTGCTGCTTCGAGCTGAAGGCTCATTCCAGTGGTGACGACCACCGCCAGGCGACCGCTCAGCTCAAGAAGGTGAAGCATGACGGCCCTGCACTTGCGAAGGCGCTGGCCGATCTCCTGGCTTTGAAGACGAGGGCGGGGTACGGCGCCAGGCCGCTACCGGATAACGACGTGAAGCGAGCTGAGCGGGCAGCACACAAGCTTGTCGAGGCGGCCCGGGGCCGGCGGCCGTAGCCGCTCCCATCGCGACCTCGTACGGGCAGGGGCGTCGCGTGCACCGATCGAATCGAGCGATACCTCAAGACCGACGAATGGAGCGTATCGGGATCGAACCGATGACCTCCGCCTTGCAAAGGCGGCGCTCTCCCAGCTGAGCTAACGCCCCGTGCGGCCCGAAGTGTAGAGGCGCGCGCGGCGCCCGGACGCAACGCGGCTTCGAAGCACCGACGCTACGCGGCTTCGAGCGGCGAGCCGAGCTGCTTCGCCCACCAGTCGGCGTCAGAGGGCTGCTCCGTCGCCTGCACGGGCGCGGCCTGCGGCTCGGGCACCGTCGGCTCGCGGTCCTCGAGCGCGAGGCTTGCGCAGACGAGCTGGGCCTGCTCGTCGCGCAGCCGGTTGCGCTCCGCCTCGACCTCGCGCGTCCGCTCGCCGAGCGCGTCCCGGCGCGCCTCGTACTCGCGCCTCACCGACTCGAGCCGCCCGCGCTGCGCCTCGACCGCCTCGACCGCCAGCTCCAGCTCCCGCTCGCGCCGCTCGACCTCGGCGAGCCGGGTCTCCAGCGCCGCCTCGAGCGTCGAGGACGCGCGCGCGAGCGACCCCTCGTCCTCCGCGCGCGCCTCCTCGGCCCGCCGCAGCGCAGCCTCGCGCCGGTTCAGCTCGGCCTCGCGCAGCACGAGCGCCATGTCGCGCTCGGCGAGCGTGGACTCCGAAAGCAACGATCCGGCCAACGCGGCGACTCCTCTGATCGATCGACGCCGCAGGCGACAACCACAGGATCCAACGGGAGGGCGCGCCTGTCGATCCCCCCTCCGAGGGAGCTGGAACTCGGTTCGTTCTGAACCGAGTTCTTACCCCCGGCGGCGACCGACAGGCGCGTGCTGCGGCGTCAGGCGGCGCGCTCCAGGCGCTCTTCGACGCGGGCGCGGGCGACGATCTGCTCGCGGTCGCCGAAGCGAACCCGCGCACGAAGCGCGCGCTGCTCGTCCCAGAGCCCGCCGAGCGCCGTGTCGATGCGGCGGATCTGCTCGCGGAGCTCGGGGTCGTGTTCATTGGAGAGCGCTTGCCAGAGCTCCACTCGCTCGTCGCTCAGGCGCTCGATCTCCTCGTGGATCTCACCAACTGTTCTCATGCCCAACAGAACGCCGATGGGCACACGGGCATTCCGGGCCCTTCCTCAGGAAAACCCGAGCTCGTCCAGCCGGTCCTCGTCGAGCCCGAAGTAGTGGGCCAGCTCGTGGAGGACGGTGATCCGGATCTCCTCCTCGAGCTCGGCGGGTTCGGGAAACGACTCGACGAGCGGCAGGCGGAAGATGCGGATCCGGTCGGGCAGCGCTCCGGCCCAGTCGCCCCGCTCGGGGAGCGGCACCCCCTCATAGAGGCCGAACAGGTCGGGGTCGTCGGGGTGCTCGTCCTCCACCGAGATCTCGACGTTGCGGATCGCAGCCCGGAGCTCGGCCGGGAGCGAGGCGACCGCCCGCTCGACGTGCGTCTCGAACCTCAATAGACCGGATACCGCGACGTCGGGACGACGGGCCGGCGCTTCGCCACGAGCTTGATCGTCGCGACGCCGAAGAGGAAGCCGCCGATGTGGGCGAAGAACGCCGTCCCGCCCCCGGCCTGGGGCGCGAGGAGCGAAAGGCCGCCCGACCAGATCTGGAGGCCGATCCAGACGGCGAGGAACCACACGGCCGGGATCTCGCGGATGAAGATGAAGCCGATGATGATCAGAGTCAGGACGCGCGCGCGGGGGAGGAGCAGGAAGTACGCACCGAGCACGCCGGCGATCGCGCCGCTCGCGCCGATGTTCGGGAGGCTCGCGTCCTGGATGCTGCCGGCGCCGAGCGTGGCCGCGGTCTGCGCCGCGGTCGCGGCGAGCCCGGCTGCGAGGTACCAGACCAGGAAGCGCCCCTTCCCGAGGGCGTCCTCGACGTTGTTGCCGAAGATCCAGAGGAAGAGCATGTTCCCGAGGATGTGCTGCCAGCTCGCGTGCATGAACATCGAGCTGAACGCCCCCTCGTACCAGGGCAGCGGGTGAATCGGAATCGACGCCGGCACCTGGCACGGCCCGTGCACCGCACACGGGTAGTAGCCGTCCTTCAGCACGTGGTAGTCGACGCCGCGGCCGCCGAGCTCCCAGAACCAGACCAGCGCATTGACGGCGATCAGGCCGATCGTGACGACCGGCCGCGACTGCGTCGGGACGTTGTCCTTGAGCGGGAGCACGTCGCGGGGAGCTCTTAGCCGGCGGCGAGCGCTTCGCGGATGCGGTCGGCCACGGCTTCGAGGTCGATGCTCGCGCCGGTGACGTCTTCGAGGATCTCGTCGGCCGTCGGCTTCTGCCCCTCCGTCCAGAGCTCGCGGATCAGCGAGCCGGCGTCCTGCCGCGTGAACCACGCGCTGCCGAACTTCTCGCGCAGGAAGCCGCGGAGCTGCGCCTCGAACGCCCAGGCGCGCAGGTACTGCGACGCGTAGAAGGCGTCGTCGATGTCGCCGAGGTAGTCCGTGTCGCTCGGCGCCACCTTCAGCGCGCCGCCGAGCAGCTCGACGTAGCGCGCGCGCATCACCGTGACGTCGGGCGCGGCGTGGTACTCGAGCTCGTACAGGAGCTTCGCGCAGTAGCGGCGGACGAGCCACAGCAGCTGCGTCGCCCCCTCCGCGGCGAACTCGTGCGGCCGCGGGAAGCCGAGCCGCTTCTCGAGCCACACCGGATCGATCATGAGGTGCTCGAGCAGCATCGCCCAGCCCTCGGTGACGGCGTTGTCGCCGAGCCGCTTCTCCTCCATCGAGAGCGACGGCGACGTGTGCGCGAAGTGCTCCGTGTGCCCGGCCTCGTGGAAGAGCGCGCGCCAGTCGTCCGGCCCGCCCTGCGGCTTGATCACGAGGATGACGCGCTCGGGGACCTCGATCGCGACGCAGAACGCGCGCGGCGTCTTGTTCGGGCGGTCCTCGAGGTCGAGCTCGACGTTGCGCTGTGCGTGCAGGTCGACGCCCAGGTCGGCCAGCGTCGCCTCGAGCGTGGGCACCATGCGCTCCTTCGGGAACGCCGCGTCCCACGGCAGCCCGCGCCACACGCGCGCGACGTCCCAGCGCTCGATCTCGCCGAGCCCGAGGCCGATGCGGCTGCGGAAGAAGCGGTCGCCGGCGTCGTCCCAGAGGCGCTCGGTCGAGTCGAGAAAGCGGCGGCACTGGTCCGCGAGCGAGTCGAGTGGGTACTGAAAGCCGCGGTAGAGCTCCGTGTAGTTCGGTGCGCCCAGGCGCTCGGTCTCACGATGCACGACCTGCGCGGAGCGCAGGTAGAGCGGGTTCAGGTGCTCTTCGGTGAGCTCGTTGCGCGCGCGCTCGAGCCGCTCGCGCCGGCCGCGCTCCTCCGAGTTCGCGATCGCCGGGCGGAGGTTGCGGTACGGGACATCCTCTCCGTCGACCGTCGCCTTGAGGCTCGCCTCGAGCTCGGCGAGCTTCTCCTGCTCCTGCTTGACGAAGTTGCCGAGATAGCCCTCGCAGGAGAACCTCCAGAGCTCGCGGGTGTTGCGGCCGCCGTTGACCGACGCGCCGAGCGCCAGGGCCGTGTCGAGCTTCGTGACCTCGGCGTGGCGTTCGTAGATGGGCACCAGGTCGTAGGTGTCCTTGATTCCCGCGAAGTGGAGATAGGCCTCCTCGTCGAGCTCCGCGATGAAGCGGTCGGCGTCGGCTCGGAGAACGTCCAGCTTTCGTTGACTCAGCGGCCCCGGCACGGCGCGCCCTAGGATACCGCCGTGCGCGAGATCAACCTGAAGACCGACCGGAAGACGCAGCTCGTGAACATCACCGAGCTGGTCCAGGCGGCCCTCACGGACGCCGACGGCTCCGCCGCCGTGCTCGTCTACGTCCCGCACACGACCGCGGGCGTGACGATCAACGAGCACGCCGACCCGCTCGTCGCGGAGGACCTCGAGAACGCGCTCCAGAAGGTCGTCGACGACGGCTGGGACTGGAAGCACGTCGACGATCCCGACGGCCCCAACGCGCCCTCGCACGTGCGGGCGTCGCTGATGAGCACGCAGATCGTCGTCCCGCTCGACGGCGGCAAGCTCGCGCTCGGCCGCTGGCAGGGGATCTTCTTCTGCGAGTTCGACGGCCCGCGCGATCGCAAGGTCTTCGTCACCTCGCTTCGATAGCGTCATCGAGGTGAAGCGGCTCACTGCGACCGCGGTCGCGCTCGCATGCGGCATCGTCGCTTCGTCTGCGCTCGCTGCACCGGCGACGCATGGAGCGTCACGGTTCGTGGGGATCCACAAGATCCGCCACATCGTCGTGATCATGCAGGAGAACCGCTCGTTCGACTCCTACTTCGGCACCTACCCGGGCGCCGACGGGTATCCGCGCAGGCACGGCAAGATCGCCGTCTGCGTGCCCGACCCGAGGAGCGGTGTGTGTCAGCGCCCGTTCCACGTCAAGGCGAACCGCAACTTCGGCGGCCCGCACGATCACGTGGACGCCGTGAAGGACATCGCCGGCGGCAAGATGAACGGCTTCATCCGGCAGGCGGAGGCCGGCCGGACGATGTACTGCCGCCGGCACGTCAACTCGCCGCACTGCTCGCTCTCGCCGACGGCGCCGGACGTGATGGGGTACCACGACGCCAGGGAGATCCCGAACTACTGGGCGTACGCGAAGCACTTCGTGCTCCAGGACCACATGTTCGAGCCCGACACGTCGTGGAGCATGCCGGTGCATCTCTTCATGGTCTCCGGGTGGTCGGCGCGCTGCTCGCGCGCGGACGTGCCGGCGAGCTGCGTCAACGCGATGCAGGATCCCGGCTCGCCGCCGGGCGAGCCGCAGAACCCGACCGGCGCGATTCCGGACTATGCGTGGACCGACCTCACGTACCTGCTGCACCGCCACCACGTCAGCTGGCGCTATTACGTCGCGGCGGGCAACCAGCCCGACTGCGCCGACAACCGGATGTTCTGCGCGCCGGTTCCCCAGAAGGCCACGACGCCGGGAATCTGGAACCCGCTGCCGTGGTTCGACACCGTGCGGCAGGACGCGCAGGTGCGGAACGTCACCCCGCTCCGGAACCTCTACGCCGCCGCCCGCAAGGGCACGCTGCCGGCGGTCTCGTGGATCGCCCCGGCCCAGGCCGTCAGCGACCATCCGCCGGCGCGCGTCACGGCCGGGCAGGCCTACGTGACCGGCCTCGTCAACACGATCATGCGGAGCAAGAGCTGGCCCTCGACCGCGATCTTCCTCACCTGGGACGACTGGGGCGGCTTCTACGACCACGTCGTACCGCCGCAGGTCGACGTGAACGGCTACGGGCTGCGGGTGCCCGGCCTCGTGATCAGCCCCTACGCGAAGCGCGGCTTCGTCGACCACCAGGTGCTGAGCTTCGACGCCTACCTGAAGTTCATCGAGGACGACTTCCTCGGCGGGCAGCGCCTCGACCCGAAGACGGACGGCCGCCCCGATCCACGCCCGACGGTGCGCGAGAACGTGAAGATCCTCGGCGACCTCCGCAAGGACTTCGACTTCACGCAGCGCCCACGGCCGCCGCTCCTCCTGAAGCTGCGTCCGAAGTTCTCCTGAGCACGACGGCTACGCTGGCCTCGTGGCCGCCCCCGTGAAGATGCACGAAGAGCTCGAGCTCGACATCGAGTCGCTCGCCTTCGGCGGCAACGGCGTGGCACGGCACGAGGGCTTCGTCGTCTTCGTCAGGCGCGGGCTGCCGGGCGACCGCGTCCGCGCGCGCGTGACGAAGGTGAAGCGCGGGTTCGCCGAGGCGCTCGCGACCGACATCGTCACCGCCGGCCCGCTCCGCGTCGAGGCGCCGTGCGAGCACTTCCCCACGTGCGGCGGCTGCCGGTTCCAGGATCTGGCCTACGAGGCCCAGGTCGAGCAGAAGCACGCGCAGGTGCGCGACGCGCTCCAGCGGATCGCAGGCATCGCGGAGCCGCCGCTCGAGCCGATCGTCCCGTGCCGCCCCGACGTCTTCTTCTACCGCAACAAGATGGAGTACTCGTTCGCGCTCTCGGAGGACGGGCCGGCGCTCGGTCTGCACAAGGCGGGCCGCTGGGACGAGGTGATCGACATCGGGCGCTGCTGGCTGACGACCGACGTCGGCAACGCCATCCGCATCGCGGTGCGCGACTGGGCGCGCGAGGAAGGTCTCCCCGCGTACTCGCAGGAGGACGGCAGCGGCTACCTGCGCCACCTGATCGTGCGCGAAGGCCGTAACACGGGTCAGGCGCTCGTGCAGCTCGTGACCGCGCCCGGCGACAACTTCGAGAAGGGCTACTTCGTCGAGGTGCTGCGGCGCTTCCCCGAGGTCCGCTCGATCCACTGGGCGGTGAACGACCGTCCTGCGGAGGTGACGAACCTGCCGGCCGAGCTCCTGTGGGGCGAGCCCGCGATCGAGGAGGAGCTCGGCGGCCTGCGCTTCCGCGTCCGGCCGAACGCGTTCATGCAGACGAACACGTTCATGGCCGAGCAGCTCTACGCGCTCGCGGGCGAGGCCGCGCAGCTCACGGGCACGCAGACCGTCTGGGATCTCTATTGCGGGATCGGCACGATCGGCCTGTCGCTCGCGAAGGACGCGCTCACGGTGTGGGGGATCGAGGTCTCCGAGGAATCGGTCGCGTGCGCGCTCGAGAACGCCGAGCTGAACGGGATCACGAACGCGGCGTTCTTCGCCGGCAACGTCGGTCAGGCTGTCGACGACCTGCTCGAGCGCTCCGGCGCGCCCGACGTCGTCGTGGTCGACCCGCCGCGCGCAGGGCTCGCCGGCAAGGCGCTGCGCCGCCTCGGCACGATCGGAGCGCCCCGCATCGTCTACGTCTCGTGCAACCCGACGACGCTCGCGGGCGACGTGAAGGTCCTGCGCGAGGAGTACGGCTACGAGCTGCTGCGCGCGCAGCCGGTGGACATGTTCCCGCACACGCCGCACGTCGAGACGGTGGCGCTACTGGAGAAGACCGCCGCTCCGAGTTAGGCTCTGCCCGTCAAACTGGGACACGGAGGGCAGCATGCGAGACGACGATGCCACTCCGGTTGCGGCCCGGATAGAAACAACGCAGCTCGATGTGGCGAAGCTGCAGACAGATGCGAACCTGCACGTGCAGGTCGGCCCGGCGACGAAGCGGTTCCACTTCTGGCAGCAGGCTCCCGCGTGGCTGCTCGGCTTCGCGGCGATCGGCCTCGGCTTCCTGATGGTGCTGCGCGGCTACGACTCCGCGGCAGGGTGGTTCGCGGTGTCGACGGGAGTCATCCTCGCGGTGATCGGTTCGTACCGCGCGCCGTTCACGATCGGCGAGACGGCGATCAGCACCGCGCCCGGGCGGAGGCGGGCGAAGAAGGTGACGCCGCCGGTGAGCTAAGCGGTTGCCGGTCGCCGCAGGCGCTGCCAGAGCAGGTCGGCGTTCGCCGCGAGGAAGCCGAAGGAGAGGAACGGGAGGGCGGGCAGCCCTCCGACGTGGGCTGCGGTGGCGATGATCACCGTCAGCGCGTACATGCCCGTCGTCGAGACCCAGGTCCGCACGACGCGCAGGTCGAACCGCTGCGCGGCGGCGAGGAACAGCGCGTAGAACAGCACGTCGGGCGGTCCGAGGTACGCGGCGGCGCCGCCGGGGACGACGAACGCGATCGCGACGGCCGTGTAGACGTGGAAGTGGTGCTCGGTGATCGTCTTCGTCGGGCCGTGCCAGACCGAGAGGATGTCGACGAGCGGGATCACGACGGCGACGAGCACGACCCAGGACAGCTCCTCGAAGAGGCGGAGAAACGCCCAGCCGGCGAAGACGGCCGCCCAGAGCTTCGCGAAGTTCCCCGCGAGGCCCCAGCCCGCCTGCGCGCATCCGAAGGCGACCAGGCCGAGCGTGACCGCGGCGGGGAAGAGCCAGCGCCTGCGCCAGAGCGGCAGCGCGATCAGCGCGAGCAGCAGCGTTCCGGGCATCACCACGAGCGAGACGAGCAGGATCGCGTGCCAGAGGCGCACGTGCGCGAGGTGCGGCGCGACGACGAACCACGTGACGACGACGGCGGCTACGGCGACGAAGGCCGCGACGCGCCGCGACGCCAAGTTCCGATGAATCATCAGTACGGAGGCAGCTCGGCCCACCACGTGCCGAGCACCTTGAAGGCGTTCCAGAACGCCGTCTTCGCCGGCGCCTCGTCGAGCGACTCGTCGATGTCGGGCGTGACGAGCGCCTGGATCGTCGGCGTGAAGCGCTGTAGCTCGCCCTCGGTCGCCGCGATCTCGCTCGACAGCGGGAAGGCGACGCCGTTGAGGAACACGCGCGCCGGCTCGCCCATCACGACGACGAGCTTCGGCTGCACGATGTGGAGCTCGCGCAGCAGAAACGGCCGCGACTCCTCCTCGTCCCCGTCGGCGAACTTGAGGCAGTTCGTCCCGTAGATCGCCATCGGGTCGACGCGTAGCCGCTGGAGCGACTTGAGGAGCGCGTTGCCCGCGCGCCCGTAGAACGCGACGCCCTCCTGAAGCTCCGATGCGCGGGGCGCGTGCTTCAGCAGGAAGACGTCGGCGAGCGGATGTCCCGAGCCGACGACGGGAACGCGTGTCCCCGCGCCGGCCTGTGCGACTTCGTCGCCGAGAGCGTTGATCTCGGTGATCGCCTTTTGCAGGTACTTCTCGTAGATTTCGTCTGTCGCCACAGTCACGGGGGCCCCAGGGATGTTCGCTCCTAGCGCACCCTTTCCTTGGCTTGGGCCACCCACTTGAGCCCCTGGAGGTACGCGAGGGACTTCGGGCGGCGGAGGATCTCGGCGCTCCGGAGCGACACGAGGAACTCCTCCGGGCCCTGAAAACGGCGCATTCTGACGGCGCCGGTGCCGACTCCCTGGAGCACGTGCGCGTCCGATCCGGCGGCCGCCGTGAGGTTGTACTTGCGCGCGAACCGGAGCGCCTCGACGTTGTAGCCCTCGAAGAGCAGGCGCGCGTTGTAGACCTCGAAGACGTCGATCTCGCCGAGGTGGCGCTGGAGGGTCGCCGCGTCGGGGATCGCGTGCAGGCGGTCGAAGGGGTGCGGGACGTAGACGAGGCCGCCCTGGGCGCGGATCGCGGCGACGGTCTCGGAGAACGACATGCCGCGCGCGATCTCCTCCTTGAGGAAGAGGCCGATCACCTCGCCCTCGGAGGCCGTCTTCACCTCCTCACCGGGAATCACGATCAGCTTGCGACCGCGCGCCTTCTCGGCGGCCTCACGTGCGCCGTCGAAGACGTTGTGGTCGGTGATCGCGATCGCGCCGAGCCCCAACGCCGCTGCGTGGTCGAGCAGGTCGTCCACCTCGATCGAGCAGTCGTGCGACCAGGTCGTGTGCATGTGCAGGTCGACGAGGATCCAGTCGCGCTCCTCGAGCGGCGCGGGCCGTGTCGCGGGGCGGCGGCGGCGCTCGAGCGAGGCGTAGATCTTCTCGACGCGATCCGCGAGCGCGCCGAAGCTCTCGCGCTGCGCGGCGGCCAGCCCTTCCTTCGACCGGCGCGACCGGAACGCGTCGTCCTCGATCAGGCGCGCGGCCTCGGCGGCCGCGAGCTCGGGCTGGAGCGCGCGCCCGGGGGGCGCGGCGACCGCGGCGCCGGCAGCCTGCGCCTCGAGCGCGACGCGCGGGAGGCCGTCGAAGGCGGGCACGAACACGGCGGCGTCGCGCAGCACGGCGGCGCGGCTCTCGGCGTCGAGCGCGGTGCGGACGTGGACGCGGCCGCGGAGGGCCCGCGGCAGCGCCGGCCGGCCGCCGAGCGGGCGGGTGCGGAGCAGCACGAGCTCCCAGTCGCTCTGGCCGGCGAGCTCGCGCACGAGCGCGCGCAGCAGCGGGCGCTCGGCCTGCCGCCATTCGAGCACGACGACGTTGCGCTTCTCGGCCGGCGCGAAGAGGTCGAGGTCGACGCCGCTCGGTACGAGCTCGTACCGTCCGGGGAAGCGGAGCGCCGCCGCTTTCGCCGTCTCCGAGCTCGTCGCGAGCAGGGCGTCGAGCCGGCCGAGCAGGCGCGCGCGCTGGGCCCGGCCCGGCGGGTAGCCGAGCCGCTCGGGCGAGAGGAACGTCGCGGCGGCCAGCTCGGTCGAGTCGCGCAGGGCGAGGTACGAGAGGCTCGGGAGCCCGGGCTCGAAGCCGTGGACGACGTCGAACGCGCCCCGACCCGATCCGGCACCACCGAGCGCGACGGCGAGGTTGGCGCGGACGCCGACGGGGACGCCCAGCCGCGTGCCGCGGGCGATCGGGAGCGCGGGGCCGAGCGCGATCAGCTCGGCGTCCGCGCCGCTCGCGAGGGCGCGGCGGCCGTCGGCGAGGTCGCGCGGGCGGTTCGAGGGCGCGAGCACGGTCACGGTGTGTCCGCGCGCGCGCAGCTCTCCTGCAAGCCCCGCGACGTGCTCGTTGACGTCGTGCGGCTGCGACCAGGAGAAGGGGGTTACGAGGGCGACGCGGAGTGCCATCCCTGCATCCGAGTGTAGTAGCGTCGGCCGGGCCGTCAGATGAACGTCCGCGATCAGATCGTGGAGGTCGCTCGGTGGGGTGTCCGCATGCAGGCGCGGATTCACTACTCCGAGGTTCGACCCATGCCGCTTCGGCGCACGCTGCCGCTCACGACCGACTGCTCCGGGTTCGCGACGCTCTGCTACTTCCTGGCCGGCGCTCCCGACCCGAACGGGCTCGACTACACCGGCCAGGGCTACACGGGGACGCTGCTGCGGCACCTGCCCCACATCGGGCGCGCCGCGGTGCAGCGAGGCGACATCGTCGTCTGGGGCCGGTATCCGGGGCACCACTGCGCCGTCGTGCTCGAGCCCGGCGAGGACCCGCTGCTCGCCTCCCACGGCTCCGAGGGCGGCCCGGTCGAGCTCCGCTTCTCGGCCGAGCAGCCGGCGCAGGCCGGCCGGCCCGCGACGTGGCTCGACGGTGTGCCGTAGCCGGACCCCGGTGCCAGGCCCGGGCCTGGCACCGGGGTCGAAGCGCTATGCGACCGGCTTGGCGACGGGCGCCGCCTGCCGGCGGTTCTCTGCGATGAACTTCTCGGTCAGGTTGTACGCCTCGTCGTCGACGATCTGCTGCGGCGGCGACTTCATCAGGTACGAGCTCGGCCCGACGAGCGAGCCGGCGACGCCGTTGTTCAGCGCGAGCTTCGCCATGCGGACCGCGTCGATCACGATGCCGGCGGAGTTCGGCGAGTCCCACACCTCGAGCTTCAGCTCGACGTTCAGCGGCACGTCGCCGAAGGCCGAGCCCTCCATGCGGATGTAGGCCCACTTGCGGTCGGTCAGCCACGGCACGTAGTCGGACGGTCCGACGTGCACGTTGCCCTCGCCGAGGTCGTAGTCGAGCATCGACGTGACGGCGTTCGTCTTCGAGATCTTCTTCGACTCGAGGCGCTCGCGCTCGAGCATGTTGAGGAAGTCCGAGTTCCCGCCGACGTTCAGCTGCATCGTCTTGTCGAGGTGCACGCCGCGCTCGCGGAAGAGGGAGGTGAGCACGCGGTGCGTGATCGTCGCGCCGACCTGCGACTTGATGTCGTCGCCGATGATGGGCAGGCCCTTGTCCTGGAAGCGCTTGTTCCAGTAGTCCTCGCGCGCGATGAACACCGGCATGCAGTTCACCATCGCGCAGCCGGCCTCGAGGATCTGCTCCGCGTACCACTTGGCCGCGGCCTCGGAGCCGACCGGCAGATAGCTGACGACGACGTCCGTGTTCGTCTTCTTGAGGATCCCGACGATGTCGTCGGTCGGGCCCGGCGCCTTCTCGACGATCTGGGAGAGGTACTTCCCGATCCCGTCGTGCGTCATGCCGCGCGAGACCTTCACGCCCGTCTTCTTCACGTCGGCGAACTTGATCGTGTCGTTCGGGTGCGCCCACATGGCGTCGGAGAGATCCTCGCCGACCTTGCCCTTGACGACGTCGAAGGCAGCGGTGAACTCGATGTCGCGGATGTGGTACCCGCCGAGGTTCACGTGCATGAGGCCGGGGACGAACTTGTCGTCGTCGGCGTCCTTGTAGTACTCGCGGCCCTGAAGCAGCGAGTTGGCGCAGTTGCCGACGCCGATGATCGCGACGCGGACCTTGCCGTCGTCGAGGCGCGCGCGCCCGTTCGAGTTGCCCCCGTTCGAATCAGAACTCTTAGGCATTCGTTCCTCCAGAAATGAGTTGCTTGCGGACGTGCAGGACGCGCTGCAAGACGGTGAGCCATGACGTTGCGGCCAGCAGGTAGATCGCCCAGGGGAGCAGCCCCCAGGGTGCGAGCACGAGACCCGCGGTGATCACGACGACACGCTCGGCGCGCGAGCCGAGGCCCACGTCGCCGCGGAGGCCGAGAGCCTCGGCCTTCGCCCGCACGTACGGCACGAGGAAGGAGCCGGCGACGCCGACGATCGTGAACACGACCGCTGTGTCGTTGCCGTTCCGCGCGAAGACGAGCGCGATTGCAGCGAGCATCGCGCCCTCACCGACACGGTCGGTCGTCGAGTCGAGAAAGGCGCCGAAGACCGACGACTTGCCGCCGACGCGCGCGAGCGCCCCGTCGAGGATGTCGAGGATCGAGCCGAGCACGAAGACGCCGGCACCGAGCCAGTAGAAGAGGAGCTTGTCGCGGTTCTCGAACGGGACGAGCACCGCCGCGGCGAGACAGAGGCTGACACCCGAGACCGTCAGCGCGTTGGGCGTGACGCGGGTGCGGGCGAGCCCGTTGACCGAGCGGCTCGCGAGCGTACGGGCACCGGTCGTGTACCCGTGCTTGACCCTGCTGAGGGCCGGAGCGTCTTCCTTCAGTGCATGCATGGGAACTGTCTCGCGGTCGAGTCGAAATCGCATTCTTGCTATGTGCAGACTATAGCAGGTTTGCGATGGGCGTCTCGGCGGGCGGCGGCCGCCGGCCCGCCAGCAGAGGCACCTTCGAGACGAGCACGAGCGAGACCGCGGCCACGCCGATGCCGGCCGCGACGTCCAGCCAGAAGTGGTTCGCCGTCGCGATGACGCAGAACCAGACCCACACGGGCCAGAAGGCCCAGAACGCCTTCGACCACCAGCGCCGACCCGCCGCGAAGAGGCAGATCCCGACGACGAGCGCGTCGGCCGCGTGCAGGCTCGGCATCGCCGCGTACGGGTTGGCGAACGCGCCGATCAGCCCGTTCGAGTGGTTGACGCCGTCCACGAACCCGAAGCTCGGGAACATCCAGGGCGGCGCCGTCGGCACGAACGCGTAGCCGATCAGGCCGAGCGTGTTCGCGAGCAGGATCGTGTTGCGGAAGCGGGCGAAGTGCTCGTGGCGGCGCAGGTAGACCCAGAGCAGGGTCAGCCCGAGCACCGTGAACTCGGAGTTCCAGTACGTCCAGGCGGCGGCGGTGAGCAGCCAGCCCGACGAGTCGGCGATGCGCTGGGCCGTCTGCTCGAAGAGATGCGGCGTGATCCGCTGCTCGAGCCCGATCACGCGAAAGCCGTTGAGGAACGCCTTGGCGGGATCGCGGTCGACGAGGCTCCGGACGGCCTGGTAGCTGAAGTAGAAGCCGAGCCAGATCACGACCTGGAAGCCGAAATCGGTCCACCCTCTCGGGAGGATCCGGCGTCCGGCTGCTGCGACGGCGGTCACGAGATGATTCTAGTCGCCGCCGCGGGCAGAGCAACTCACCCGCCGATGTACGACATCTCGACCTTCGGCAGGGCCGCGGTCTCGGCCGTGCGGAGGTCGGAATACCGGTCGGAGCGCCGATGCCAGACGCCCCGGATCGACTCGGCGAGCTCCTCGTCGGAGGCGCCGGCGCGAACCGGCGCGCGAAGGTCGTGGCCCTTCACGGCGAAGAGGCAGGTGTAGAGCTTCCCCTCGGCCGAGAGCCGCGCGCGGGAGCAGCCGCCGCAGAACGGCTGGGTCACGGAGGCGATCACGCCGACCTCGCCCGCGCCGTCGCGGTAGCGCAAGCGGCGGGAGGTGTCGTCCGGACGGGCGGGCGGGAGGGGCTCGAGCGGCCAGACGGCGTCGATCCGCTCGACGATCTCGGCGGCGGGGACGACGTCGTCGAGGCGCCACCCGTTCGAGCTGCCGACGTCCATGTACTCGATGAAGCGGAGCACGTGCGGCGTGCCGCGGAAGTGCCCGGCGAGCGCGACGACGCCGTCGTCGTTGGCGCCCCGCTTGACGACGGCGTTCACCTTGACCCGAAGGCCGGCGGCCATGGCCGCGTCGATGCCGTCGAGCACGCGGGCGACCGGGAAGTCGACGTCGTTCAGCGCCCGGAACGTCGCGTCGTCGACCGAGTCGAGGCTGACGGTGACGCGGTCGAGCCCCGCCCGTGCGAGCGCCTCGGCCTTCTGCGGCAGGAGGGCGCCGTTCGTCGTGAGCGCCAGCTCGAGGCCCGGGATCGCGGCGAGCAGCTCGACGAGGTGCTCGACGTTCCGGCGCACGAGCGGCTCGCCGCCCGTGATGCGCACCGTGCGCACGCCGAGCTGCGCGAAGACCCGGACGACGCGCTCGATCTCTTCGAGGCTGAGGATCTCCTTCCGCTGGAGGAACGCGTGGTCCCGCCCGAAGGCCTCCTTCGGCATGCAGTAGACGCAGCGGAAGTTGCAGCGGTCGGTGATCGACACGCGCAGGGTCTCCAGCGGCCGGCCGAACGTGTCGAGCAGCGGCTCCATCCCGACAGCCTAGCCCGCATCCCAAGGGGAACCCAGGGTTCCCCAGGGCGCTACTCGGCCCAGACCTTCGCGAGCTCGACGAGCGTCGCCGCGGCGAGGCCCATGTCCTCGACGCAGATCCACTCGCGCTCGCTGTGGGCGTCGTGGCCGCCCGTGAAGATGTTCGGCGTCGGCAGGCCCATCTCGGTGAGGGCGGAGCCGTCCGTGCCGCCGCGGATCGCCGTCTGCTTCGGCTCGAGCCCGACGCGCCTGACGGCCTCCTCGAGGTTCGCGACGATCTCGGGATGGTGCTCGAGGGTGTCGCGCATGTTCCGGTACTGGATCTTCGACTCGACCTCGATCGAGCAGCGCTCGTCGGTGGCGGCGACCTCGGCAGCGATCCCGCGCAGGAGCTCGACGTGCCGGTCGAGCAGGTCGTTCTCGAAGTCGCGGGCGATGAAGCGGATCTCCACCTCGGACGAATCGCCCGAGATCACGACCGGGTGCACGTAGCCCTCGCGCTCACTCGTCGTCTCGGGCGAGAGCCGGTCCTTCGGCAGCCGGTCGATCACGTCGGCCGCGAGCTTGACTGCGTTCACGAGCTCGCCCTTCGCCCAGCCCGGATGGATCGCGCGGCCGCGCACCTTCATCCGCACCTGGGCGCCGGAGAACGTCTCCTGCTGCACCTCGCCCGCCGTCGACCCGTCGACGGTGTACGCGGCGACCGCGCCGAACGCGTCGATCGGGAAGTGGACGACGCCGCGCCCGATCTCCTCGTCCGGGTTGAACGCGACCTTCACGAGCCCGTGCGGCACCTCCGGATGCGCGACGAGATACGCGGCCGCGGCCATGATCTCCGCGATTCCCGCCTTGTCGTCGGCGCCGAGCAGCGTCGTGCCGTCCGTCGTGATCAGCTCGTGCCCGACGTGGTGGGGCAGCTCCGGCGACTCCGCCGGGCGGATCACCTGCCCGGAGTCGCCGAGCGCGATGTCGCCGCCCTCGTAGCGGATGCGCTGCGGCTCGACGTTCGCGCCGCTGCACTCGCGCGCCGTGTCGACGTGTGCGAAGAACGCGATCGTCGGCACCTCGCGGCCGACCGTCGCGGGCACTGTCGCCGTCACGTAGCCGTGCTCGTCGATCGCCGCGTCCGCGAGGCCGAGCTCCTCCAGCTCGCCGAGCAGCAGGCGCAGCAGGTCGAGCTGCTTCGCGGTGCTCGGATAGCTCTCGGAGTCCTCGTCGGACTGGGTGTCGATGCGGACGTAGCGGAGGAGGCGCTCGGCGGCGTCCTCCGCGAGCTGGGCGGCGAGCGCCGCGTGCGTGTCGGTGGCCATGCGCGGGAGTGTATGCCCGCCTCCAGTAGCGTCTCGCCGGTGGAACGGGCGCCGCGTTGATCGCGATCGGGCTCGCCTGCCTGTCGGCGCTGCTCTTCGGCGGCATGAGCGTCGGCCTGCGCATGGGCCTCAGCCGGCACTCCGACGCCGACCTCGCGACGCTCTGCACCGTCGCGGGCGCGCTCGTCGTCGGCCTCGTCGCCGCGGCCGCCGAGGCGCCGGCGCGCGGCGTGCACGCCGGCGCGGCGTGGCCGTTCCTGCTCGCCGGGCTCCTCTCGCCGGGCGCGGCGCAGATCCTCGTCACGCTCGCGATCCGCGAGGCGGGCGCGTCGCGCTCGTCGGTCGTACTCGGCGCGGCCCCGCTCGTGTCGGTGACGATCGCCCTCCTGCTCCTCGGCGAGCCGGTGAGCGTCGCGCTGATCGTCGGCGCCGTGCTGATCGTCGCGGGCGGTCTCGAGCTCGCCTGGGAGCGGGGGAGGCCCGCGCACGTGCGCCGCATCGGCCTCGTCTTCGCGTTCGCCGCGACGATCCTCTTCTCGGCCCGCGACAACCTGCTCCGGTGGCTCTCGCGCGACACGCCGGTGCCGCCCGCCGCCGCCGCGGCGGCGGCGCTCGCGGGCGGGTCGCTGCTGCTCGCGGTGCTGCTCGTCCCGCGGCTGCGCACCCGGCCGACGCTGCACCGGGCGCTGCCGTTCCTCGGCGTCGGCGTGCTCTTCGGGCTCTCGTACGTCTCGCTCTTCGAGGCGTACTACCGCGGCCGCGTCACGGTCGTCTCGCCGCTCGTCGCCACGGAGTCGCTCTGGGGGGTCTTCCTCTCGATCGTCTTCATCCGGCACGTCGAGCTCGTGGGCCGGCGGCTGGTGCTCGGCGCGCTCCTCGTCGTCGCCGGCGGCGTCCTGATCGGGGCCTTTCGGTAATCGCCACGATCTGCTAGAATACCGCTCAGATTTTCTCACAGGGAGGCACAAATACAATGGCGAAGACACTAGGCATCGACCTCGGCACGACGAACTCGTGCATGGCAGTGCTCGAGGGGGGCGAGGCCACGGTCATCCCGAACGCCGAAGGCGGGCGCACGACGCCCTCCGTCGTCGCGTTCACGAAGGACGGCCAGCGGCTCGTCGGCGCGCCGGCACGCCGCCAGCAGGTCACGAACCCCGAGAACACGATCTTCTCGATCAAGCGCTTCATGGGGCGCAAGTTCTCAGAGGTCTCGGAGGAGATGACCATGATCTCGTACGACGTCCTCCAGGGCCCGAATGGGGACGTGCGGGTGAAGGCGGCGGGCAAGGACTACGCCCCGCCGGAGATCAGCGCGATGATCCTCCAGAAGCTGAAGGCCGACGCCGAGGCGTATCTCGGCGAGTCGGTGGCCGACGCGGTGATCACCGTGCCGGCGTACTTCAACAACGCGCAGCGCGAGGCGACGAAGGACGCCGGCAAGATCGCCGGCCTCAACGTCCTGCGCATCATCAACGAGCCGACCGCGGCCTCGCTCGCGTACGGGCTCGACAAGGAAGGCGACCAGACGATCCTCGTCTTCGACCTCGGCGGCGGCACGTTCGACGTGTCGGTGCTCGAGCTCGGCGAGGGCGTCTTCGAGGTCAAGTCGACCGCCGGTGACAACCACCTCGGCGGCGACAACTTCGACAAGACGATCGTCGACTGGATGGTCGCGGAGTTCAAGCGCGACCATGGGATCGACCTCGCGGCCGACAAGATGGCGCTTCAGCGCCTCTACGAGGCCGCGGAGAAGGCGAAGATCGAGCTGTCGTCGACGATGACGACGCAGATCAACCTGCCGTTCATCACGGCGACGCAGGAAGGGCCGAAGCACCTCGACCTCCAGCTCACCCGGGCGAAGCTCGAGGAGATCACGGCCGACCTGCTCGAGCGCACCGTCGGCCCGACGAAGCAGGCGCTCAAGGACGCCGGTCTCGACGCGTCGAAGATCGAGCACGTCGTGCTCGTCGGCGGCATGACCCGCATGCCTGTCGTGCAGGAGAAGGTGAAGCAGATCGTCGGCAGGGACCCGCACAAGGGCGTCAACCCGGACGAGGTCGTCGCCGTCGGCGCCGCGCTTCAGGCCGGCGTGCTCAAGGGCGAGGTCAAGGACATCCTCCTGCTCGACGTCACGCCCCTGTCGCTCGGCATCGAGACCAAGGGCGGCGTCATGACCAAGCTCATCGAGCGCAACACGACGATTCCGACGAAGAAGTCGGAGACGTTCACGACCGCGGAGGACAATCAGCCGTCGGTCGAGGTGCACGTGCTCCAGGGCGAGTCGGAGATGGCGACCTACAACAAGACGCTGGGCAAGTTCCAGCTCGTCGGCATCCCGCCGGCGCCGCGGGGCATGCCACAGGTCGAGGTCACCTTCGACATCGACGCCAACGGGATCATCAACGTCTCGGCGAAGGACATGGGCACGGGCAACGTCCAGCAGGTCCAGATCCAGGGCGGCTCGGGTCTCTCGGAGGGCGAGGTGCAGGACATGATCCGCAACGCGGAGGCGCACGCCGACGAGGCGCACAGGCTCCGCGAGACGGTCGACGCGAAGAACAACGCGGAGACGCTCGCGTACCAGACGGAGCGCTCGCTCAAGGAGCACCGCGACAAGCTCGGTGAGGCCGAGGCGGCGACGATCGACGGCCGGATCATGGAGCTGCGCCAGGCGCTCGAAGGCGACGACGTCGCGGACATCCGCGCGAGGACGGAGGCGCTCCAGGAGGCCTCGCACTCACTCGCCGAGGCGGTCTACGCGCAGGCGACGGCGCAGACGCAGGCGTCCGCGGGCGGCAACGGCGCCACCACTCCCGACGACGAGGTCGTCGAGGAGGGTGAGTACGAGGTCGTGGACGAGGAGGCGAAGACGTCGTAATGACGGACGAGCCCCAGGTCAGCGACGACATACAGGCCGAGCAGAGCGGCGAGGATCAGCTCGCCGCTCTGCTCGCCGAACGCGACGAGGCGATCGACCGCTGGAAGCGGGCGGCCGCCGACTTCGACAACTTCCGCAAGCGCGTGACGCGTGAGCGCGAGGAGTACGTGACGCTCGCGAACGAGCGGCTCGTGAAGGAGCTGCTGCCGATCCTCGACGATCTCGAGCGCGCGCTCGTCGCGGCGGCGGAGCACGAGGAGGCCGCGCTCGAAGACGGCGTCCGGCTGGTGCACCGCGCACTGGAGTCGCTGCTCGAGCGGCAGGGGCTCCAGGAGATCGATGCGGCGGGCATGTTCGACCCGCACGTGCACGAGGCGCTGCTCTCGGAGCCGTCCGATGCGGCAGAGGGCTCTGTGCTCGACGTCGTGCAGAAGGGCTACACGCTCGGCGACCGCGTCGTGCGGCCGGCCCGCGTCGTCGTTGCGGCGCCGCAGAACGGGAGCGATGGCTAAGACGCTCTACGACGCACTCGGCGTGGCGAAGAATGCGTCGCCGGACGAGATCAAGAAGGCGTACCGCAAGCTCGCCCGGCAGTACCACCCGGACAAGAACGCGGGCGACAAGGAGGCCGAGGAGCGCTTCAAGGAGGTGCAGACGGCCTACGACGTCCTCTCGGATGCGGAGAAGCGCAAGCAGTACGACCGCTACGGCGCGCAGAGCGGACGCGCGGGCGCGGCGGGCGCGAACGTCGACTTCGGCAACTTCGACATCGGCGACCTGCTCGGTGGCATCTTCGGCGGACGGGCGGGCGGCGGCGCGCAGCGCCGCCAGCCGGTGCGCGGCGACGACGTCGAAGCCGCCGTGCACCTGTCGTTCGAGGACTCGCTCGAGGGCGTCGAGGCGAAGATTCCCGTCGAGCTGACCGTCGCCTGCCGCGAGTGCGGCGGCACCGGCGCGCAACCGGGGACGGCGCCCGTCATCTGCCCGGAGTGCAACGGCCGCGGCGTCAGGGCCGAGAGCCAGGGGCTCTTCGCCCTCTCGCAGCCGTGCCCGCGCTGCCGCGGCAACGGCACCGTGATCGAGCAGCCGTGCGGGCGCTGCCGCGCCTCCGGGCGCGAGCGCCGGCTCAAGACGTACACCGTGAAGATCAGGCCCGGCGTCAAGGGCGGCACGCGCATCCGGCTCAAGGGCAAGGGCGAAGCCGGCGAGCACGGCGGGCCCGCGGGCGACCTGGTCGTGGTCACGCACGTCGCCCGCTCGTCGACCTACGAGCGGCGCGGCGACGATCTCGTCGTCGAGGTTCCCGTGTCGTATGCGACGGCCGCGCTCGGTGACAAGGTCGAGGTGCCCACGCCGGAGGGCGCGGTGTCGCTGAAGATCCCCGCCGGCTCCGAGGACGGGAAGCTCCTGCGCATCAAGGGTCGCGGCGCGCCGCGCCTGAACGGCTCCGGCAAGGGCGACGTGCTCGCGCGCGTGCGCATCCAGGTGCCGAAGCGCGTGAACAAGAAGGAGCGCGAGCTGCTCGAGGAGCTCAAGAAGGTGTCCGGCTGATGAAGGACCGCCCGATGTACATGATCAGCGTCGCCGCCGAGCTCGCGGGCATGCACCCGCAGACGCTGCGCACGTACGAGGCCAAGGGTCTCGTACGGCCGAAGCGCACGCCGGGCGGCACGCGCCTCTATTCGGAGGCGGACGTCGAGCGGCTGCGGATCGTCCAGCGGCTGACGACGGAGCTCGGCCTCAACCTTGCGGGCGTCGAGCTCGTGCTGCGGCTCGAGGACGAGCTGCGCCGGGCGCACACCCAGATCGAGCAGCTCGAGAAGCGGGTGCGCGACGAGGTGCAGAGAGTTCACAAGGAGTATCGCCGCGACCTCGTGCTCTACCGCCAGGAGCGGCACCCGGAAAGAAGGTAAGGAGAACCATGGACTTCAACAAGCTGACCATCAAGGCTCAGGAGGCGGTCGCCGCAGCACAGGAGCTCGCGCGCCGCACGGGCAACCCGGAGCTGTATCCCCAGCACCTGCTGCTCGCGCTCCTCGACCAGGAGCTGCCGCGGCAGCTCGTGCCGGACCCGGACTCGCTTCGCGCCGAGGCCGAGGCGCACCTGGCGCAGAAGCCGCGCATCGACGGCGCGCAGCAGCAGCCGCAGGTCTCGACGCAGTTCACGCGCATCCTCGACAGGGCATTCGACGAGGCGAAGAAAATGGAGGACGACTACGTCGCCTCCGAGCACCTGCTGCTCGCGCTCGACGTCGTCCCGCGTGAGCAGCTCGAGGCGAAGATCGCCGCGGTTCGCGGCGGCCGCCGCGTCACCTCCCAGGATCCCGAGGGGACCTACAATGCGCTCGCGAAGTTCGGGCGCGACCTCACCGAGGCGGCGGAGGAGGGCAAGCTCGACCCGGTGATCGGGCGCGACGAGGAGATCCGCCGCGTCATCCAGGTGCTGTCGCGGCGCACGAAGAACAACCCGGTGCTGATCGGCGAGCCCGGCACCGGCAAGACCGCGATCGTCGAAGGGCTCGCGCAGCGCATCGTCGCCGGCGACGTTCCCGAAGGGCTCAAGGGCAAGCTGGTGTGGGCGCTCGACATCGGCGCGCTGCTCGCAGGCTCGAAGTACCGCGGCGAGTTCGAGGAGCGCCTGAAGGCCGTGCTCGAGGAGATCAAGAACGCCGAGGGACGGCTCATCCTCTTCATCGACGAGCTGCACACGATCGTCGGCGCGGGCGCGGCGGAGGGCGCGGTCGACGCGGCCAACCTGCTCAAGCCGATGCTCGCGCGCGGCGAGCTGCGCTGCGTCGGCGCCACGACGCTCGACGAGTACCGCAAGCACATCGAGAAGGACGCGGCGCTCGAGCGACGGTTCCAGCCGATCGTCGTCGGCGAGCCGTCGGTGGCGGACACGATCGCGATCCTGCGCGGCCTGAAGGAGCGTTACGAAGCGCATCACGGCGTTCGCATCCGCGACGCTGCGCTCGTCGCTGCGGCCGTGCTCTCGCATCGCTACATCGCCGACCGCTTCCTGCCCGACAAGGCGATCGACCTCGTCGACGAGTCCGCGTCTCGCTTGCGCATGGAGATCGACTCGTCGCCGCTCGAGCTCGACGAGGCCGAGCGGCGCGTGCGCCAGCTCGAGATCGAGCTCGCCGCGATGGCCCAGGAGGAACCCGCTGTGCGGGTTCCTCTGGAAAGGCAGCGTGCCGAAGCTGCGGAGCAGCGTGACGAGCTCGCCGCTCGGTGGGTGAAAGAAAAGGAGGGCCTCCAGCGCGTAAAGGACGCCACTCGGCGGATCGACGAGTTGCGGATGGAGGCGGAGCGCGCGGAGCGGAACGGGAACCTCCAGCGCGTCGCCGAGATTCGTTATGGCGAGATCCCTGCACTCGAGAAGGCGTTAGCGGATCGACCGCAGGTCGATCTGCTTGTGAAGGAAGAGGTCGACGAGGACGACATCGCCTCCGTCGTCGCGCGCTGGACCGGCATCCCCGTCGCGCGCCTCCTCGAGGGCGAGACCGAGAAGCTCGTCCACATGGAGGAGCGCCTCCACCGGCGCGTCGTCGGTCAGGGCGAGGCGGTCGAGGCGGTCGCCCATGCGTTGCGCCGTGCGCGCACGGGGCTGCAGGATCCGGACCGGCCGATCGGCAGCTTTGTCTTCTTGGGCCCGACGGGCGTCGGCAAGACCGAGCTCGCCCGAGCTTTGGCCGAGTTCATGTTCGACGACGAGCGCGCGATGGTGCGGCTCGACATGTCGGAGTACCAGGAGCGGCACACGGTCGCGCGGCTGCTCGGCGCCCCGCCCGGCTACGTCGGCTACGAGGAGGGCGGCCAGCTCACCGAGGCCGTGCGGCGGCGCCCGTACTCGGTCGTGCTCCTCGACGAGATCGAGAAGGCGCACGCCGAGGTCTTCGACGTGCTGCTCCAGGTGCTCGACGAGGGCCGGCTCACGGACGGCCAGGGCCGCACGGTCGACTTTCGCAACACGGTGCTGATCATGACGTCGAACATCCGCAGCGCCGAGGCGCTGCGCGACCATTTCCGACCCGAGTTCCTGAACCGCGTCGACGAGATCGTCGAGTTCGAGGCGCTGTCGCGCGAGCAGATCGCCGAGATCGTCGAGCACCAGCTCGCGCGCCTGCGTGACCGGCTCGCGGAGCGGCGGATCGCGATCGAGCTCACGGCCGCCGCGAAGGAGACGCTCGCGGAGGCGGGCTGGGATCCGGCGTACGGCGCCCGGCCGCTGAAGCGCGCGATCCAGCGGCTCGTCGAGAACCCGCTCGCGCTGCGGCTGCTCGAGGGCGAGTTCGCCGACGGCGACACCATCCGGGTCGACGCGCACGACGGCGAGGTTGCGTTCGAGAAGGCGCCTGCGCAGCCGGCGACCGCGGCGGCCGCGTAGCGAGAACCGTTCGAGGGATGGCTCGCCGGGCGCACGCCTCCGATCCACCTCGTGTGTTTCCGGGCAAAGCGGCTTGCCTGGCGGTTGCGACTGCGGCGACCGTCTTGAGCGTCCACGGGGCGTCGCTCGGCCATGCCCAGCGCTTCGTCATCCATGCGCAGAACGCGGTCGCGGATGCGATCGCCGGACCGCAGTTCAGCGACGCCGCGTTCGCCCTCGAGCGCTACCGCGCGCTCTCGGGCACCTACGACGGCGCGGGCGTCGAGGGACGACGGATCACGGTGCGCTGGGCGACCGACAGGACGTACTGCGTCGAGGGCGTCAGCCAGAGCGGCGCCGTCGAGTACCTCCTCGGGCCGCACGGGCACGTCGCGCCCGGCCGCTGCCCGTATGCGGCGTTCTGACGGCGCCGCTCCGCTACCGTCACGCCCGTGCTCCTCGTCGTCGCCGCCACCGAGCGCGAGCTCGCGTTCGTCCGCGGCGCGGAGACCGCGTGCTGCGGCGTCGGCCCGGTCGAGGCGGCGCTCCGCACCGCGCAGGCGCTCGCAGGGCGGGACGTCACCGCGCTGCTCCACGTCGGCCTCGCCGGCGCGCGGACGATCGACGCCCCGGCGCTCGTGCTCGGCTCGGAGGCCGTCTACTGCGACGTGATCGACGAGGGCTCGAGCTGGCCGCGCGTCGAGCGGGTCGCACCGGACGCCGCGCTGCTCGCAGCCGTCCGGGAGGCGCTGCCGGAGGCGCACGTCGTGCCGATCTCGACGTCCGGCAGGATCGGCGGTGGCGGCGACGTGGAGGCGATGGAGGGCTTCGGCGTGCTCCGCGCCGCGCAGCTCGCCGGCGTCCCCGCCGTCGAGCTTCGCGCGATCTCGAACGCCGTGAACGAGCCGGACCGGGCGAAGTGGCGCGTCGACGACGCGTTCGCGCTGCTCGCCGACGCTCTCGCGCGGCTCGTCCCGGCGCTGAGCTAGGAAAGCGGCGGCGCGTCGACGACGTCGTCGACGAACTCTGAATTGCCGTGGACGGGCGGCGCCCCGTACGCGAAGAACAGGAGCTCCTCGCCGGTCTCGTTGCGCACCTGCATCGGCGTGCCGGACTGAACGACGACGAGGCCGCCGGGTGCGACGTCGACGCGCTGCGGCGGGTCCTCGACGAGGATCGTCAACGTGCCGCGGAGCGGGACGAAGACCTCCTCCTGGTCCGGGTCGACGTGACGCCGCCCGCGGGTGTGCGCGGGATACCGCCACATCCGCGCGCGCGACTGCGTGAGGTTCGCGGGCTCCGTGAGCGGCGCCTGCTGCCGCGGCTCGGTGCCCTCGGGCGCGTCGCGCTTCTCCCACTGGAGGTCATCCGCCTGCACCACGTCGAAGGGCATGAGCGGACGATACCCTCCGCCGCTATGGCGAGGCTCACCTATCCGCGCGCCGGCGCGCCGCGCCCGGCCGCGCTGCCGCCGGCCGAGCGCACCGTGGGGCAGGTCGTGGCCGAGTCGATCCGGATCTACGGCGAGCGCTTCAAGTGGGCGCTGCTGCTCGGGCTCGCTCCCGCCGTGCTCGCGGTCGTCGCCGCCAACGTGTCGCACGCCGTCTCGTTCGCGCTCGCGCCGACGCTCTCCGCGGGGCTCGTCAGCGCCTCGTACGTCGGTGGGTGCGTGCTCGTGCTCGAGCGCCGCCCGTCGAGGAGCAGGCTCGCGCTGGCGTGGGTCGTCGGCTGGCTCGTCTTCGTGCCGGTCCCCTTCCTCGCCGTCGCCTTCGTGCTGCCGGCCCTCGCCTGGCTCGCGGCCGTCGGGCTCGTCGTGCCGGTGCTGATCGTGGAGGAGCTCCGGCCGCGCGCCGCGTTCCGCCGCGCCTGGCGGCTCGCGCGAGCCGACTACGTCCACGTCCTCGGCTCGCTCGCCACGCTCTCGATCGTCGTCTTCCTGACGCAGACCGTGCTCGCCTTCGTCCTTCGGGGTGCCGGGGGCGTCGCGGTCTCCACGGCGTTCTTCCTCGCGAACGTCGTCATCTCGCCGCTGCTCTTCATCGGCTCGGCGCTGCTCTACGTCGACCAGACGGCGCGCGCTGCGTCAGAGAGTGTTAGCTCGCAGCGGCGACGCGGCGAACGGTGACGCCCCACGCCTTGCCGGTCGCGAAGAGCGCGTCCGGGTCGACCTCGTTGCGCCAGCCGAGGAAGTGCGGTGCGGGATCCTCGGTCGTGCAGCCGTAGACGGCGGGATACGCCTTCTGCTTCGGATGGTTGTGCTTCTTGCGCGACGCCTCGTCGGCGAGGCGCTCGGCCTCGTCGGCTGCAGGGCCTTCCATGTAACCGCGCGGCATGCTCCCACACTACTGGCGATCTGCCCGGGTTGTGCGAACTGCTCGCGAGCGGGTCTCTAGGAGACGGCGATCTCTCCCGCGAGCCGCGAGTTCTGCGCGATCAGGTCCCTGTTCGCGCGCTGCGTACGACCGCCGCTGGAGCGGTGGAGATGGGAGAGGACGAACGGCGTCACGGCCTGGCCCGACACGCCTGCGTCGCGGGCGGCGCGCAGCGCCTGCTCGATCAGCGGCTCCACGTCGTCGAGCGGCTCGTCGGGCGGGCGGCCGAGCAGGAGGCCGGCGCCCCCGAGCGCCCAGTGCGCCCGTGCGACCTGGGCTGCCTCGGCCGCGGACTCGACGCGCGCCGACACCGCCGGGCCTCCTGCCGCCCCGTAGAACAACGGCAGCGTGTCGACGCGGTACCCGAGCACCGGCACGCCGAGCGACTCCAGCAGCTCCGCCGTCGCCGGCACGTCGAGCAGCGACTTCACCCCGGCCGAGACGACGAGCGCGGAGGTCCGCGCGAGCTGCGCGAGATCCGCGGAGACGTCCGGCGGCTCCGGAAACCCCCGGTGCACGCCGCCCAGGCCGCCCGTCGCGAGCCAGCGGATGCCCGCGGCGCGAGCGACGGCGAGCGTGCCGCCGACGGTCGTCGCACCGACGGCGCTCTGCACCGTCGCCGCCGCGAGGTCGCGCGGCCCGACCTTCCTCGCGTCCGCGCCGAAGCGCGCCAGCTCGTCCGCCGTGAGGCCGACCACGATCTCGCCGTCGAGCACGCCGATCGTCGCGGGGACGGCGCCCGCGGCCCGCACCTGGCGCTCCGACTCGAGGCCGACCTCGACGCCCTCGCCGGGCGGGAACCCGTGCGCCACGAGCGTCGTCTCGAGCGCGACGGCTCCGCCGCGGGCGATCGCGTCGAGAACCTCCTCCGAGATGCGCATCACGGCAGCGACCCTACGTTCGCGACGCAGCGCGCCGCCGCCTCGAGTCCGCGTCGGGCGGCCTCCTCGAGCGGGCCGCCGAGCAGGAAGCCGGCCGCGAGCGCGTCGCCGGCGCCCGTCGTGTCGACGACGTCGGCCTCGACGGGGGCGAGGTCGAGTCGCGCGCCCTCGGTGACGACGACGCAGCCGCGCGCGCCGCGCTTGATCACGCAGGTCGGCACCGCGAGAGAGGCGCCGCCGAGCATCTCCCACTCCGCCTCGGTCGCGAAGAGCACGTCCGGCGCCACGACGTCGAGCAGGTCGCGGAACCGGACCGGCCCGTACGAGCGGATCTCCGTCCAGGCGGCGACGTCGACGGAGATGCGCGCTCCCTGCTCGCGTGCCAGGCGCGCGCCGAGCAGCGCCGTCTCCGAGATCGGCTCGCGCAGCAGGGCGTAGCCGGAGAGATGGAGGACGTCGCACGCGAGCCACGCCGGCTCCAGCTCGTCCGGGGCGAAGTCGGGCGCGACCCCGCGGTCGGACGCCATCGAGCGGTCGCCGTCGCCGCCGACGAGCGAGACGACGACGCCCGTTCTCCCGGCCGCGACAGGCCCGGCGAGCTCGACGCCGCGCCCCGCGAGCTCCCGTGCGACGAGCTCTCCGGCCGCGTCGTCGCCACGCTTGGCGAGAACTCGCGACGTCGCGCCGAGCGACGCCGCCCAGCAGGCGACGTTCGCGGCCTGGCCGCCCGCGCCGGTGCGCGTCCGCGCGCGGACGTCGTCGCCGGGAACGAGCGGCTCGTCGAGCAGCACGATCACGTCGAGCATCACGTCTCCGAGCGTGACGAGGCGCACTCGTACAATCGTCCCATGGATGACGAGGACAAGCGCGGCCGTGCCCGCTCCTTCGTGCTCGGGGGCCTCGTCGGCGCCTCCGCGGCAATCGCCGCCGCCCGCCGGCGCCGGGACCTCGCCCGCCGCCGCCGCGACCGCCGGATCCATCCGGCGGGTCTCGCCGCCTTCGAGGACGCGCCCTGCTTCGGGGAGCCGCCCGAGGAGGAGCAGGGGGCCGACTCCGGGGGTGTTGACTCCTCGAGCGGAACTGTGCAGAACTGCTGAACAGTTGGGCCACGCCAGAGGGGGAGTATGAACATCGCGTCGCGTGGGGCGACGATGGCAGTCGACTGGGAGCAGCGGGTCAACTTCGACCGGCTGCGCAGCGACCGCCTACAGCGGACGAAGGCCGCCCTGGCCGCGTCGGACCTGGGCGCGCTGCTGCTCTTCGACCCCAACAACCTCCGCTACGTGACGAGCACGGCGATCGGCACGTGGGAGCGCGACAAGAACATCCGCTTCGCGCTCGTGCCGCGCGAGGGCGACCCGATCCTCTGGGACTTCGGCTCGGCGGCGCGGGGGCGGGGACAGGCATCGGTCGACCTGATGGAGATCACCTGCCGCGACGTGCTCGAGTTCGCGACGATCGAGGGCGCGCGTGCCTGCGGCTTCGACGGCAAGATCGGCAGCCTCACGCCGGGCAAGCGGCCGACATCATCCTCGTGCGCGCGGACTCGTTCGGGATGACTCCGCTCAACAACCCGATCGGCGCGTTCGTCTACAGCGCGCACCCCGGGCTCGTCGACACGATCCTCGTCGACGGCAAGGTCGTGAAGCGCGGCGGCAAGCTCGTCGGCGTCGACTACGCGCGGGTGCGGTGGCCGGCGATCGAGTCGCGCGACGACATCCTGCGCCGGGCGGCCGGCGCGAACGGCGCCGAGCTCGGCGGGGGCTGGATTCCGAAGGCCTACGAGGCGGTCGAGGCCTAGATGGATCCCCGAGAGCCCCGTGGCTGAGAGAGCGCGCAAGAACGCCGGCACTGCGGCCCGCCCCGGCGGTGGCCGTCACGTTGCGCTGGGCAAGCGCCTGCGCGAGGAGCGCACGGAGCGCGGGATCAGCCTGCGCGAGCTCGCGCGGCGGCTTGACGTGTCGCCGAGCCTCGTCTCGCAGATCGAGACGGGCAAGATCCAGCCGTCCGTGCGCACGCTCTACGCGATGGTCAGCGAGCTCGGCGTCTCGCTCGACGACGTCTTCGGCTCCGTCGGCCCCGCCCGCCCACCCGTGGACGGTGCGGCCCGCGCCGGCCAGGCCGGCGCGAACGGCGACGGCCCCGTGCAGCGCGCCGACGCGCGCACGGTGATCGACCTCGAGGCGGGCGTCCGCTGGGAGCGTCTCACGACCGAGAACGAGCGCGGCGTCGAGTTCCTCCTCACGGTGTATCCGGCGGGCAGCGAGTCTTCGCCCGCCGACGAGCTCGTTCGCCACACCGGGCGGGAGTTCGGGATCGTGCTACGCGGGCGCCTCGGCGTGACAGTCGGCTTCGAGGACTACGAGCTCGGGCCCGGCGACTCCGTCTCGTTCGATTCGACGGTGCCCCACCGCCTGCACAACGAGGGCGACGAGACCGTCGAAGCCGTCTGGGTCGTGCTCGGACGGCAGCACTAGCCGTTGAGGTTGTCCGAGATCTCGTAGAACTTTGAACGGCGGTCCTCCCGCCTCGTCCGTTCCCATTGGGAGCGTGCGGGGCGCAAACCAAGTCCGCGAGGACAGGAGGAACCGCCATGAAGAA
>Ga0315281_10000242_pt1 | contig 72444 bp, 66 predicted proteins | sample YL17G07_0_MG_FD_204540 | JGI IMG/M metagenome (GOLD analysis project Ga0315281, IMG submission 204540) | Sediment microbial communities from Yellowstone Lake, YNP, Wyoming, USA - YL17G07_0 | ecosystem: Environmental > Aquatic > Freshwater > Lake > Sediment | place: USA: Wyoming | collected... | reverse complement strand
TCTGGTTATTGTCTGATGTGTATGCAGGGACAAAGTTTGTCGATGGCGTAAAGGTGAAGCATGAATCAAAGGCACTGGAAAGGATGGCCGCCTAAATGCTATTTACACACCTATTGACAAGACCTCGTTTTTTTCACATACATTGCAAAATGATGACTGGAGAAATGGATAGTTTCTCAACTGCTGAAGGTTTTAACATAGACCCAGACAGGCAAATAAAACAAATCGCTTATATTTATACTAGCAAACCACGAATTGCTTTGAATCAAAGAAGTGTGCCCCATGATGGCTCAATTGTTTTCGATATAATCGAAACCCCTTTAAGAAAGCTTAAAGGCCGGTATTGGACTGAACGTAAAACTTTAGGTGAAATTATCCTAACACAATATAGCTCAGATCTATTGGAAGACATACCAGAAGATTTTAATCAACATCCTGTAACAGAAGAAGAAAATCGTCGCTAACAATATAATATGATCTGCGCGATTTGAGGTCGGATGATGCATATTAGGACGGGGAAAAGAAAACAAGCGATAGAACCAATTAATAGCGCTGAATGGACATAATAATGAATAAAATTGAATTGAAGGATTTTACGAAGCCGATATCTCAAGCACTGCTGAATATCGAAGACAAGAACCGCTCGAATCTCTTTGCATGGCGAGGACAGTTCTCCCCCCAGCTTATAGAGTGCATACTCGACGCATATTGCCTTCCTGACTCAGTAGTAGTCGATCCCTTTGTTGGAAGCGGAACAGTTCTGTACGAAGCCGCTGTCATGGGCCTATCCGCATTTGGCTTTGAGATTAACCCCTCCGCTTGGACATTCAGTAAACTGTATGAGTTCTCCAACGTGCCCACCGAAGCACGAGCTGAGGCTATATCAGAACTGCGCAGTATAATTGAGGAGGAGTTCCCGGTCATCATTTGTTCAGATGACCCATTGCCTTTAGAAGTTGTGGAGCAAAAGATTATCCGCATTGAACAATTGATCAGCGACAACGCAAAAACTTTGTGTAACGCGCTCGTGGTCACGCTTGACATCTACAATAATCAAATAACCGGGGCTTTTGTTCAAGGCAAGTTCAAAGCTCTTGCTGAACTCGTCCGGCGGCTTTCATATTCAGAACGGCAAATCAAGGCTGATTTGCAGGATGCCAGGGCACTCCCGCTGCAAAGCCAATCGGTTGATTTCGTGATCACATCCCCGCCATACATCAACGTATTCAACTACCATCAAAATTACCGAAGGTCTGTTGAGGTGCTCGGGTGGGACTTGCTCCGCGTCGCTCGCTCTGAAATCGGATCGAATAGAGCCAACAGGGGGAACAGGTTCTACACTGTTGTCCAGTACTGCATTGACATGGCTAATGTGATTCAGGAAACAGCAAGAGTCCTTAAGGCGGATGGTCGCGCCGTTTTCATAGTGGGCCATGAATCGAAGGTTTTAGGTACGCCATTCTACAACGCTGACATTGTTGAACAGATTGCTTTACAGTCCGATAGGTTCGACATTCTCCCTCGTCAGAGTCGGGTATTCACCAATCGTTTCGGCGAACCTATTAGAGAGGATATACTTAAGCTGCGCAGAAAACCCAATAATTCAGATGAGGACATTGCTACGGCAGTCGGCCGTTCTGTAGCGCTTGCAGCCCTAACTTCGGCATCGCAAACCGTTTTAGAAAAGAACCGGGCACTTCTTTTGGAGGCTCTGTCTCGTGTCGACAGCATCAACGGCACTCCACTTTTCAATAGTTGTTGTTATACTGACTACCAAACCAGAGATTCCGTGATGATGGTTAAAGAAGAAAAGGAGATTCTAATGAATGAAGAGACTTCAAAATTGCCAACTCCTCACTTGGACAAACTGAATGCCCTGATGAATAATCGGCGGCTGCCTGTAACCGACAGGCCCGGAGTGCAGGAAGCGTTGCAAAAATATGGCGAATGGATCAAGGAACTTGAGGCAGTCAAAGTAGGGCAGAAAGGTACAGTACAGAAACTCGTCGATGCGACAAACCGCTACAAGATGTTTATTGAATTAAACCTAATTTTCGATAGTCCCGGCGACTTCCTATACCGGCAAAAGGGTCAGTTGAAACTGGACAATACTATACTGGAAGAATTCCTTCCGCAGCTCCTCTTCCGGGGACTGAATCTAGCGGACAGCACCTTTGAATTTGGCCCTCGTAAGACATTTGCCGGCTTAAGTTTCGGTTCCTCCCTCGCCAACCCCGGGAGCGGCGGGCGGCCCATCCTCAGAACAAAGGACCAGGACTTCGTTTTGGGCAAGCGCTTATATATGATGTCTTCTTTCAACAAGGACTTTCACGATGCTGAGCGCGTAGAGGCTCACTTGGGATATGTTTGTGCCGAGTGCAAGACGAATCTGGACAAGACCATGTTTCAAGAGGCTGTTGCTACGAGCCGCGATCTGAAGAACGCGGTCCCTTCTTCCCTTTATTTCCTCATCTGTGAATTTCTCGATATGACACCTGTGTCCATCACACCGACGCAGATTGACGATGTTCTTATCGTGAGAAAGGCGAAGCGTATGTCTTCCAATGTCCGTCAGGAATACAGAAGCGCCAAGGAAAGACGAGAGAATCGAGACGAATATGTCCGTTTTCTGGAGGCGGCCAAGTATTACCCTGACGTTTTCCAGCGAATGATTGACAAGGTTCAGCGTATGGTCGACGACACAAACCCCGAAATGGACTCTGTCCTGAAGAAGGGTCATTTTTGATCCGCGAAGCAAAGGAAGAATGAGCTTTGACGAATAAGAGAAGGAAGTATGCTTCCAAAATAGAAGAGGTGGCTTTCGCACTAAAAAAAGAATATGGGGACTTTGCCCATCTCAACAAGAAAAACGCACTGGACGAGCTTTTTTTTATCCTATGCAGCGTCAAGAGGAGTGAGAAGGTTTATCTCGAAGCCTTTAGGTCTCTGAAACAAAACTTTCCGAGATATGAGCTGATCGCCACTTCATCCGTTAAGAAGATAAGCAGAGCAGTTTGCTGGGGAGGTTTGCAAAATCAAAAAGCGGCAGCAGCTAAAGAGATTATCAAACGCCTGATAGAGAATTTTGGCAGGCCGACTTTGGCCCCGCTCAAGAGAATGACGGATGAGGAATGCGAAAGGTTTCTCACTGGACTTCCCGGCGTTGGTAAAAAGGTTGCTCGTTGTGTAATGCTTTATTCACTTGACCGACAGGTCTTTCCGGTGGATGTGCACTGTTGGCGGATTTCAAGCAGGTTGGCTTGGAACGGCGGCAATTGCAATAACACAGCCATGGATCATTTGCAAACGCTTATTCCACCTGAGTTGAGGTATTCCTTGCATGTAAACATGGTTTCGCACGGACGCAAGATATGCACAGCTAGCAAGCCTATGTGTGGAGATTGCGTTTTGACGACATTTTGTCCGAAAATTGCACTGGCCAAACAGTGAACCTCGCATCACGCAGCAAAATATGGGGAAACTAGGAAACTAGGGACAGCGACCGTTTAATTGCAGGTCCAAGGAATGGATGCCGCCTCCTAACTAGTCGTTCCAGCGGGGAACCCGCTGAACTCATTGTTGAACACTATGTTGAATGCCATGTTTTCCAGCCTGGATGCAAAATCGTATGAAATTCCGTTATAATCTTTACAAGACAAGGCATTAAATATTTGGGTATAAAGGAAAAGTATACATGGCGAATATAGGACAGCCTTTGGCGGAGGTATTCGGTCATTTGACAACTGACCATACAGAAAAGGCCGATAGATATCGATCACATCGGCTCTGTCCCTTCAACAATAAAGTGCCGAACTGTACAAAAGATAAAGCAAAAGACCCATTAGGTGTATGCAGTATTTACCACGATACCCACACGGTAATCACTTGTCCTATTAGATTTCGTGAAGACTGGCTTATTACCGATGACGCCGCTTCTTTCTTTTTCCCAAAAAACGCGAACTGGAGTTCATTGACGGAAGTTCGCTTAAATGACTCACAAGGGAAATCTGCTGGAAATATTGATGTTGTGCTCGTTGCTTATGACGACAAAGGAAAGATTTATGATTTCGGTGCGCTGGAAGTTCAGGCCGTATATATTTCCGGGAATGTGCGTGACCCATTTGCATACTTTATGGAAGACCCAAAAGGTCGTGCGTCAATGGATTGGACTAAAGAGCCCAATTATCCGCGCCCTGACTACCTTTCATCTTCTCGGAAAAGGCTTGCACCTCAACTCCTTTTCAAGGGTGGAATCCTGCACAGTTGGCAAAAGAAAATTGCCGTTGCATTGAATAAGAGTTTCTTTGCTGCTCTGCCCAAATTAAAGAAAGTCTCCAAAGCCAAAGCAGATATTGCATGGCTCATTTACGACTTGGAACTGACTGAGGAAAAAGATCATGAGGGAGGCAGATATTCACTAAAAATAGTGGACGAAGTCTTCACTGAGTTTGAGCCTGCCCTTCTCTCAATAACTACTGCATCTCCTGGAAAAGTTGAAGATTTTATAAAGCTACTTCAGGAGAAACTCGACGATCAAATTGAAACTCCGCCGATTAATAAGACCATTGAGAAACCATTCTGAAATGATTACTCACAACCAAGCTCTGCTATTCCCTAACTTATCTGGAATTACAGAAAAACCTAAACCGGTGAACGTGTCTTCTGTTCCTCAACGAAGCCCTTTTCGTTATCCCGGAGGCAAGACATGGTTTGTACCTACATTTAGACATTGGACTGCTAACATGTATCCAAAGCCAAAGATCCTTGTTGAACCTTTCGCGGGAGGAGGGATTATTAGCTTAACCGCTCTTTTCGAGAATTTAGTCCAAAAGGCGGTTATGGTCGAACTCGACGACGAAATTGCAGCAGTATGGCAATCCGTTATCAATGGCGACGCTGAATGGCTGGCGAACCGCATCCTTACTTTTGAACTTTCCAGAGAAGCAGTCATAACCGAAATCAAAAGACTGCTGCACACACACAAAGAAAAGGCATTTCAGACAATTCTTAAGAATCGAACATTTCATGGCGGTATTCTTGCCGAAGGTGCAGGGTTTCTAAAATACGGCGAGAATGGAAAAGGCATTCATTCCCGCTGGTATCCCGCAACAATCGCTAAACGCATTCTAAATCTAAACAATATTGCCGAGAGAATCGACTTTCGTTGCGATGATGGCTTGAAGGTAATGAAAGACTTTTCCAATAGGCGTGATGTGATCTATTTTATAGACCCTCCATATACTGCCGGCGGCAAAAAAGCCGGCAAGCGTTTATATAAATATTATGAACTCGATCACGAACAATTATTTTGTCTTTGTGCATCATTGAAAGGCGATTTTTTAATGACTTACGATAATGCAGAAGAAGTAAAAATAATGGCTCGAAGTCACGGGTTTCAAATGCGTTTAATACCTATGAATAATACACATCATGCGACAATGGAGGAGTTGGTAATCGGTAGAGATTTGTCATGGATGGACGCGTTCCCCGCAGTGCATGAACCTCAAGCAGAATATACGGCGATGAAAATAATAGAAGCGACTATTGACAGCGACCGATTAGCTAAAAAGACAAATAAGCGCGTCTTTCCAACCAGTCATTCAACCCGCTAAACGGCTTAACTGCCGCATTACGACAGGTAAGGGCAGTGGAGTCAGGCTTGAAACCATGGAAATAGGGCAGACCAATTGGCTCGGCAACCATTCCCTGAATGATGGAAAAACCACGCAAATCGGCTCTGCTCTAAGGCTTGCTGGCTTTTAAGGTGGAATAGTAACACGTCCCTGATTTCTAACCGACCGACCTAAGAGGCTGAATTCAAGGCGGCGTTGTTTAAGATAGACTCCAGTAGTTCCCAGCGTCCGTACGCCGTGGTGATTTCTTTTTCGAGTTCCCCGATTTTTGCCTTTGCTTCCGTGATCCTGCTTCCGTCGTGCTTGTAGAAGTCGGGGGCCGCAAGGACTTCGTAAAGTCTGTCGCGCTCTGCTTCCAGTGATTCTATTAGCCCGGGCAGAGTTTCGAGTTCCTTATTCTCTTTGAAGGACAGGGTGCGCGGCCGCTCTTTCAGTGGACGGGACTTTTCAGGCTTATCAGATTTTCCCGTCTTCCCGGCCGGACCAGGTGTAGCAGGGCCGCGCTGCCGCAGCCAGTCATCGTAGCCCCCCACATATTCCGCAAGTTTCCCGTCGCCTTCGCATACAATGGTGCTTGTTACGACGTTATTGAGAAAAACACGGTCGTGGCTGACCAGTAAAACGGCGCCGGTGTACTCCATTAACAATTCCTCCAGGAGTTCCAGGGTGTCGGTGTCTAGATCATTGGTGGGTTCGTCCATCACCAGTACGTTGGAGGGTTGCGTGAAAAGTTTCGCCAGGAGCGCACGGTTTCGCTCGCCGCCTGAGAGAACTTTTACCGGAGAGCGCGCTCTTTCGGGGGGGAAGAGGAAATCCTCGAGATAGCCGATTATATGCCGTGTCCTGCCGTTGACCGTTACATACTCGTTGCCGTCCGCCACATTGTCCATGACCGATCTGTCGTCAACCAGTTGCGCGCGATGCTGGTCGAAATAGGCGACCTCAAGATTGGCCCCCCGGCGCACCGTGCCCTGGTTGGGCTCCAGAGAGCCGAGCAGGATGCGAAGAAGAGTGGTCTTGCCGGAGCCGTTCGGACCGATAATGCCGATCTTGTCCCCGCGCATAATGACGGTGGAGAAATCCCTGATCAGCGGAGTGCCCCCGTAGCCATGTCCGATCCCTTTAGCTTCAAGGACCAGTTTGCCGGACCGTTCGGCCTCGTTCAGCTTCATGGCGGCGCTCCCGGCTCTTTCACGCCGTGCGAGGCGTTCCCTTCTCATTTCTTTTAATGCCGTCACACGTCCTTCGTTGCGGGTGCGGCGGGCCTTGATGCCCTGTCGTATCCAGGCCTCCTCCTGTGCGAGTTTTTTGTCGAAGAGCGCGTTATTAGTATCTTCCGCATCGAGTTCGGCCTGCCGTCTCGCCAGGTAGGTCGCATAATCGCCCGGCCAATCGGTGAGGCGGCCCCGGTCAAGTTCGATTATACGTGTTGCCAGTGTCTCAAGAAACCTCCGGTCATGCGTTATAAAGAGGAGGCCGCCGCGGAACTCCAGGAGGAATTCCTCAAGCCAGACGATGGAGTCCATATCGAGATGGTTTGTGGGTTCGTCGAGAAGTAACAGGTCCGGCTCACTTACAAGAGCTTTTGCCAGCAAGACCCTTCTTTTGTAGCCGCCTGAGAGTTCAGCCACGAGCGCATCAGGATCCAGCCCGAGGCGTGAAAGGACGGTTTCGACCCTCTGGTGAATTTGCCAGCCGCCCGCGGATTCGATTCCGTGCTGTATTTTTTCGAGCTCGGCCATCAGGCCCGTGTCGTGCCCAGGGGCAAGGCGGTTGCTCAGGTCGTGGTATTGTGCCAACAGACCGACCATGTTGCCGAGCCCGCCAGAAACGACCTGAAAGACCGTCCCCGGCAGGTCCTGAGGCACTTCCTGTGCGAGGGAGGCGGTCCTCACACCTTGACTGTAGACGACCTTGCCGGCATCAGGTGTAATGTCGCCGCTGATGATCTTCATGAGGCTGGATTTACCCGCCCCGTTTCTGCCTACCAGACAGACCCTCTCACCCTCTTCCATATGAAGGGTCACACCGTCGAGCAGTTCAGGCCCGCCGAAGGCAAGCCTTACCTCCTGTAAACTCATCAATGCCATTCATATATTGTACCTCAAAAAAACTGAAAGCGATATGTGGGCCGTGACAACACAGATGCCCCAGGAGGCGATTATTTTAATGAGAGTTTATTATAATAAACGTATGCCTGTGCATCTGTATTTTTCAGTCTGACGCATTACAGGAGGAGGTTCTTATGGGAGGCAGACAGCGGACAAGATTCAGGAAGCCGCAGTTGCAAAAGCCGGCTGGAGACAAATCCGCCGCTGAAATCATCAAGGAACTAAAAGAGGGTACCGCCGCTGCCGCTTCAGGTTACCGGGAGCAATCACTAAAAATCCACGGCTTGCTCTGTGCCAAATGCGGGCGGGATTTCGATTTCAGCAACCGGCACCTTCTTACCGTGCATCATAAAGACGGCAATCACCGGAATAACCCTCCCGACGGCTCCAACTGGGAAAGTCTCTGTATCTATTGTCACGACGACGAGCACAGCAGGGGGCTTCTCGCGGATTATCTAAAGGGCGGTGGGTAAGGGATGCCCGTTTGCTATAATGAAAAGGATAGAATGGAGCTGCGAGACAAAATAGCGCTGTGGTATCCGGCCGCGCATAAGCTGAAAAATCCCACGATAAAAGAGGCCGAGGAATCCGCTCATAAGGAATTTCTGAAAGCCTTTGATGGTCTGGAGACCAAAACGCTCGATGTTTATTACTCCGATATTGTCCGGCAGGGCGCTAAAAAAGCCTGGTCGGTAGACCTCAGCAATGCTGACGTAAACCAGCAGTGCGGCCTGACCTGGACCTGGACTGTCATCACAAAGAAGATGGTGGAGGGCGCGGACATCGGACCCAGGCCCTGGCTCATTGCTATCGATGCGTGCAACTTTTCGATCCCCCTTATGGAGAAGATAGTGAACGCCTGGGCAAGGGACAGGGGGCACAATTTCGAGGTCAAAATAAGAAAGACGGCCCGGTCGGTTAAATAGGACGGGGTATGTGCTGAAACAGCTATTGTTTTTTATCTTCTACTATGTCATGATTTAATCAGTTTTGCCCCTCTTCATTTGTTGAGAGCGGGAATTTTTCAGGTTTTATTTTTCACTACAAGGAGGTATTTCAGAAAATGGCTACCGGTACCGTGAAGTGGTTCAACGATTCAAAGGGTTTTGGTTTTATTGCAAGTGACGATGGCGGTGATGTATTCGTCCACCATACGTCTATCCAGGGTGACGGCTTCAAGTCTCTTGCCGAAGGCGACAAGGTCAGCTTTGATGTCGAAAAAGGTCCCAAGGGTCCCAAGGCAATTAATGTAGTTAAAATTAAATAGAAAAATAACACCATGCTCCGTGTCGGAGCAGTCCTGATATTTTCCCGGGTCAATCACAAAAGCCTGCGATCTTAGTGAGGAGTGGCCCCAGAATGCCGTTGTTCTGGGGCTCCTTACCCTTGCTGTCTTTCGTAATCAGCTCCTTCGAATTTGCCCCCACTGCGCTATTTTGGTTATAATATCTGGTTATGCCATGACAGACGTATCCCGAGGAGTTGTTTATATTATGTATAAGGACGAAATAAATAAAAGAAGGACCTTTGCCATTGTCAGTCACCCCGACGCCGGGAAAACCACCCTCACCGAGAAGCTCCTGCTCTTCGGCGGGGCCATCCAGACCGCCGGTGCTGTGAAATCCAATAAAATCAAGAAAACCACTGCCTCCGACTTCATGGAAATAGAGCGGCAGAGGGGCATCTCCGTAGCCACCTCCGTGATGAATTTCGAGTTTAACGGCCTGAAGATCAACCTCCTGGACACTCCCGGCCACAAAGACTTCGCGGAAGATGTCTACCGTACGCTTACCGCTGTGGACAGTGTCATCATTGTGGTGGACTGCGTAAAAGGCGTGGAGGAGCAGACGGAAAAACTCATGGAAGTCTGCCGCATGAGAAAAACCCCGGTCATTGTCTTTATCAACAAACTGGACCGCGAGGGCAAAAAGCCCTTTGAACTGCTCGATGAAATAGAAAGTAAGCTGCGTATAAGGGTCCGCCCGCTGAGTTGGCCCATAAGCATGGGCTCGACCTTTAAAGGTGTTTATAACCTCTACGACAAAAGCCTCTATCTCTTCCGCGCCGGCGGAGAAACCGTTGCGCAGGACGTGCTGGCCGTAAGCGACCTTGACGACGGCCTTCTCGATGAGCGGTTAGGCGACGATGCGGCGCAACTGCGCGAGGATGTGGCGCTCATAGAGGGCGTCTATGGACCCTTTGAGCGCGAAAGTTATCTTGCCGCCGGACTGGCCCCGGTCTTCTTCGGAAGCGCCATAAATAATTTCGGGGTGAAGGAATTGCTCGATACCTTCACCGCGATTGCGCCTACGCCACGGGGCAGGATTGCCGATGTACGGGAGGTCCAGCCGCACGAAGAGAGTTTCAGCGGGTTCGTTTTCAAGATACACGCCAACATCGACCCGCGCCACCGGGACAGGATCGCCTTTTTGCGGATATGCTCCGGCAAGTTCGAGCGGAACAAGTTCTTTCATCACGTCAGGCTCGGCAAGGACCTCAGGTTCAGGAGCCCGGCCAGTTTTCTGGCGCAGGAAAAAAGTATTATCGAGGAAGCCTATCCCGGGGATGTGATCGGGCTGTACGATACCGGCAACTTCAAGATCGGCGACACGCTGACCGAGGGGGAGAAGATAATGTTCCAGGGCATCCCCAGTTTCTCTCCCGAAGTCTTCAGGGAGGTCGTGAACATGGATCCCATGCGTTCCAAGCAGCTCGAAAAGGGCCTCGAGCAGCTCACCGACGAAGGCGTGGCGCAGCTCTTCACCCAGCATCAGGGGAAAAAGAGAATAGTCGGCACCGTAGGCGAACTGCAGTTCGATGTCATACAATATCGCCTGCTCCATGAATACGGGGCCTCGTGCCGTTTCAGTTCACTCAACTATAACAGGGCCTGCTGGGTGACCGCAGAGGACAAAAAGAAGCTGGCTGGGTTTTGCAAATACCGCTCCGACCGCCTGGGCGAGGACAAGGACGGGAACCTCATCTATTTCTCGGAATCGGAGTGGGCGCTGAAGCGGGTGAGAGAAGACCACCCCGACGTGGAATTCCATTTCAGTTCGGAGATCAATACCGGCACGCCGGGCCGTAAAGGCGTTTAGTTTATTCTCCTGACATTGAAGATTTCGGTAAGATTCAGTTCATCGAGGAGTTCGTGCAACCGCCTGTCCCCTATGTACATGGTGACCTTTTTTTGCTCATGCCGGATGAGTTTAATGAAGAACCCGATGACGGCTGAGGTCATGGAGAGTGAGTCGGGAATCTTCAGGGTGACGGCGTTTGCTCCATTTTCCACCAGGGCGAGCACTTCTTTCCTGATCAGCTGATAGTCCCCGATACTCTTTATGTTTTTGTTGATGGTGATTTCCGTAGGGCCGGTTACATGCAGTTCCATAAAAGCCTCCTGGTGGGGTGCGTGTAGTGGGTGATGGCAGCGTCAGCGCTTTTCATGTTAAACCTTAAAACTGTCCAGCTTCCGCTGCAAATCCGCGGACTTCCTGGATAGGTTTACCGAGATCTCTTCCACATTCTTTGCCACGCTCTTATTGTCGGCAGAGAGTTCGATGATCCGGTTCATGGCCTCTATGAGTTCCTTGGTCCTGGTGGCGATATAAGTGCTTTTCTTGACCACTTCTGAAGAGACATCCACGGTCTCTCCCAATTTGCGCTCCGTTATCCCGGCTTTATCCATGAGTTCCTTGGTGTTTTCGGAACTCTTTCGCATGCCGCGTGACGCGTCGGTCATCTCGTTGTAGATATCTCCTATGTTCCCTACGATGGTGCTCACCGTATCGTTGATCTGCAGCAGGGCGCTCTGGGTCTTGTTGGCGAGTTTGCGCACTTCGTCCGCGACCACCGCGAACCCCCGCCCCATTTCCCCGGCCCGGGCCGCTTCTATGGAGGCATTGAGTGAAAGAAGGTTCGTCTGGTCGGCGATGTCTGCGATGACACTGAGAATGTCTTTTATCCGGGCGCTCTGTTCAGTGAGGTCCTGCATTTTCGCAGCGAGATCGTCCTGCCGCACGCTGTTTTCACCCACCATACTGCAGAGCAGGCTCAGGTTCTTAACAAAGTCAGCCAGTACCTTCTGCGTCTCCGTCAGCACTTCTGTCGTGGTGATGGCCCGTTCCTCGGTGATGTCCAGGTTCCCGGCCACATCCCGTATCAGGCCGTTGCTCTCTTCCACAAGTCCGTACTGCTTATCGATATTGCCGGAAAGGCTCCCGGAGCTGCTGAGCAGCATCTCGCTGGCAGCGGCGGTTTCATGGGCGCTTGCCTTGGATTCCTGGACGCTCTTCTGCACCTTGTCGATGAACTGGTCTATGTAGGCGCCTACCCTCCCGATCTCGTCCTGCGTATCGATATGCAGCCTTCTGGTGAGGTCTCCCTCGCCCTCCACCAGGTCATGTGAAAGGTGGATAAGATCGAAGAGGGGCTTATGGGTGAAGCGGATAATCAGCAGAACGAGCATTGTCACGCTGACGATACCGGCCATGCCCAGCCCGGCGAAGACAAACTGGAGGGTACGTATCCTGCCGAGGGATTCTGTCAGGGGGATCCTTATGCTTACGGCGCCGAGCACCTCTCCTTCTTTTACGTCATGGCATGCAAGGCAGTTTTTTCCCATGAAGTCGCTTTTGGCGACATAGGGATAGATGCCCCTGATATTTTGGCCCTCCCTGATAATCGTCTCCCTGCCTTTGGCCATTACCTCGCGTTCCGCCTCATCGGAAGCGTAGTCCGCTGCATCGCTTTTTCCGAATTGCCGGGAGAGAGCTTCCGCCCTGATGATCCTGATATCCACGATCTGCTTCATCTCACCGACAAAGGTCTTTCTGGCTTGGGCGTAGTCAGGCTGTGCCATCATGGAGGTGAGGGAACTGAGCACCATGTCACGGTAGCCCTTCAGCGTAGTGTTCTTGATCTCTTCGAATACGATCCGCTCGGTACTGATTCCGGTTATGAAGATGGTACAAATGACCCCGACGGAAATAGCCGCAATCAGCGGTACTGCCGTTTTCCATTTCAGAGAGATATTTCTGATATTCATGGTCCTCCCACATCGCATTGGGTTGTCGTGTCCCTGAGGACTTTCCTCAGAGGATTTTACCAGTTTTTCCAATATTTGTCATGGCGCCAGGGGAAATAGTTGTTCTCGAACGATTGCAGGGCGTTTTTTAGAAACCGCTAAAAAGCGTCTTTTCTGATCTCAAATACCTGTGGAATCATGAAATCAAGCCTGGAAACGCTGTCCTCTCAAGTAATAACGCTTGACAATAGTAACGCTATAAGTTACTATCAATCATGATTGCATCCTTCAAATGCCGGGATACAGAGGCCATGTTTAAGGGCAAGCGCATCGGGCGGTTTGCCAACATAGAGTCAGTAGCCATGCGGAAGCTTGCAATGCTGAATGTTGCCGGAAGTATAGAAGACCTGAGAGTGCCGCCTGGCAACAGACTTGAAGCTTTGAAAGGCAAGCGTCAAGGACAATGGAGCGTCCGCATTAACGATCAGCGGCGGATTTGTTTCAGGCTTGATGGCGGCAACGCCCTGGATGTCGAAATTGTCGATTATCACTGAGGAGGCTATTATATGAGAAAGAGACAGGTGTCGTATCCCATGCCGGGAGAGATACTACTTGAAGAGTTTTTGAAGCCGATGGGACTTACCCAGTACCGGCTTGCAAAAGAAATAAGGGTGCCGCAACGGCGCATCGGGGAGATCATTGCCGGCAAGCGGACCATAACCACGGACACCGGGCTTCGGCTGTCCCGGTTTTTCGGCCTTAGCGATGGGTTCTGGGAGCGGTTGCAGCTTGACTACGACCTGTCCGTTGCCAGGGACGAAATGGCTGAAACGCTCAGCAAAATAAAGCCGTATAGTCATGCTGCCGCGTAAAACACTGCGTGGAGCAGTACGGAGGAATCCATGACCAGGCAACTTAAGACGAATGGTTTGCTTTGAGCAGGGGCTTGTATCCTAAAGTGTAGACTGACTTTAATGTTAACATTTATTGAAAAAACTTGACAGAATAAGAAAAAAATGGCAGTCTTTTCATAGACGGTTCAATATGTCTGGTAATTATATCTGTAATTAGGTTACTACACGCAAAAGGAGGAGGCAGAAGATGAAGAAGATTCTCGCAGTATGTATCGTAACGCTTACCGTGTTCATGTTCGCCGTAGTTTCTTTCGCAAAGGAAGCGGAAATAGGGAAATCAGGTGAGGCCCTGTTCAAACAGAAATGCTCCATATGTCATCCTGACGGCGGCAATGTAATGAACGCAAAAAAAACACTTCATAAAGCAGACCTGGCTGCCAACAAGGTAAAGACCCCGGCAGACGTGGTCAAGCTCATGAGGAAGCCGGGTGCCGGTATGCCCGCCATCGATATAAAGACGATCTCGGACGCCGACGCAAAGAAGATAGCCGAGTACATATTCTCCACCTTCAAATAATCCAGGCATGACCCTGCGACGCATTGCAGCCCTTTTCATGGCGCTTGCCCTGACCCTGGCTCTTCCTGCGGCCGCATCAGCTAAAGAGGATGCGGCCACGCAGGAGATCTCCGTGAAGGTGGGTATCGAGGAGAAGCTGGGTCAACTGGTACCTCTGGATACGGTATTTTTCGACGAGCAGGGCCGGGAAATTGCCCTGCGCTCAATTGTGGACAAGCCTGCCGTTATTGCCCCCGTCTATTTTAAATGCTCTTCCGTATGCCCCAGGCTGCTGGCCGGACTCGCGGACGTTTTAGGTAAATTACAGCTTCTGCCGGGTAAGGACTATGTTGCCGTCAGCCTGAGCTTTGACGAGACCGATACCCCTGAGATGGCGCGCAATAAAAGAAGAAACTTCATCAAAGCCATCGGGAAACCCTATCCTGAAGAGGCCTGGCGTTTTCTTACCGGAACGAAGGAGAACATCAGGAAAGTGACGGATGCCATGGGCTTTATGTTCAGGAAAGAGGGGAATGATTTTTCACACCCCGTATTCCTCGTTATTCTTTCCCGTGACGGGAAAGTGGCCCGTTATATCAACGCGGCCACTTTTTTGCCCTACGAGCTTGCCATGGCCATTACCGAGGCTTCGGAGGGGAGAGTCAGTTCCACCACGACCAAGGCGCTGCTCTACTGCTTCAGTTACGACACGAAGAGCAAGAAGTATGTTTTCAACCTGTTGAGGGTTTTCGGGACGGTGACCCTGCTCTTTATCATCTCCTTTATCATTTTTTTAAAATACACCGGGAGAAAAAGAAATGAAGGTGAAGGCGGAGGCGGACATGAGGGCCATGACAGCCATGACAGATAATCGCTCGGAGAGTTTTTTTGACAACCGCGACGGACGTTCCGGTCTGCGGGCCTGGATCTTTTCCACCGACCACAAGAGGATAGGGCTACTGTACCTGATCGGCATGCTCTCCTTTTTCTGCGTGGGGGTACTCATCGGCCTGCTCATGAAGATTGAACTCATCGCCCCCGGAAAGACCATCGTGGACGCTCGGGTCTACAATTCTTTCTTTACTGTTCACGGGGTGATCATGATTTTCCTCTTTATCATCCCCGGCATTCCCGCGGGTTTCGGCAATTTCATACTTCCTCTTCAGATAGGCGCGAAGGATGTGGCCTTCCCCCGCATCAACCTTCTTTCGTGGTGGATGTACGTTACCGGCGGCGCTCTGGCGCTCTTCTCCCTTTTTGGCGGGGGCGGCGCTCCGGACACCGGATGGACTTTTTATACCCCTTACAGTGTCAAGACCGGGACGAATGTCACCATGGCGGTCTTTGCCGCTTTCGTGCTCGGCTTTTCGTCCATACTCACCGGTCTCAATTTTGTGACGACCATCCACCGGCTGAGAGCGCCGGGCATGTCCTGGTTCCGCATGCCTCTTTTTACCTGGTCGCTCTATGCAACCGGATGGGTACAGATACTGGCAACACCTGTACTCGGAATAACCCTCCTGCTCCTTATCTTCGAGAGGACCTTCGGCATAGGCTTCTTCGATCCTGCCAAGGGCGGAGATCCCATCCTCTTCGAGCATCTTTTCTGGATATACTCCCATCCCGCCGTCTATATCATGATCCTGCCTGCCATGGGCGTTATCTCAGAGATCGTCCCTACTTTTGCCCGGAAGTCCATCTTCGGCTACAAAGCCATTGCATATTCGACCCTGGCCATCGCCTCGGTGGGATACCTTGTATGGGGGCACCATATGTTCACCAGCGGCATGAGCGATACTTCGCGCTGGGTCTTCTCCTTTTTAACTTTCATCGTGGCGGTGCCTAGCGGCGTCAAGGTCTTCAACTGGGTGGGGAGTCTTTACAAAGGCTCTATTGATCTGCGGACACCCTTTTACTTCACCATGGCCTTTATTTTCCTGTTTTCGATCGGGGGGCTTACCGGGCTGATCAACGGCGCGCTCTCGACCAACATCCATATCCACGGCACCCACTTTATCGTGGCGCATTTCCATTACGTCATGTTCGGCGGCACGGGCATTGCATTTTTCGCGGCGCTCCATTACTGGCTCCCCAAGATAACGGGCAGGATGTACAATGAGCGGGTTGCCAACACGGCCCTGCTTATCTTCTTCATAGGGTTCAACACGCTCTACTTCCCCATGTTCATCCTGGGCTGGCAGGGCATGCCGCGGCGTTATTACGATTACCTGCCGCATTTCCAGCCGCTCAATGTTGTTTCCACCGTGGGCTCGTGGATACTGGCGCTGGGGCTGATCATCATGGCGGTCAACCTTATCCGCTCCCTGCGCAGGGGAGCGGTTGCGGGTAACAACCCCTGGAACGGGACCACACTTGAATGGCAAACCACATCGCCGCCGCCACAGGAGAATTTCGAGGAAATCCCGGTGGTGACCCAGGGACCGTATGCGCGGGGTCCGCAATGAAAATAGTTGTACAGGAAGGGACTGCTTCAGATACGCATGAGGGACACCGCGACGACGCAGGCGCAAAGGTGGGCATGTGGCTTTTCCTTGTCACCGAGATACTGCTCTTCGGCGGCATGTTCCTGCTCTATTCCATCTTCCGCACGAAACATCCGCTGGAATTCCACAACGCGGCGCAGCACCTCAGTACCTTTATCGGTACGGTGAACACGGTCATCCTCCTCACCAGCAGTCTTACCATGGCCCTCGCCATAGCCGCCGTGCGCAGGGCCAACAGGAAGCTCTCCCTGCTGTTCCAGGTACTGACCATTCTCATGGGTCTCGCTTTCCTCGTAAACAAATATTTCGAATGGAGCGCAAAGATCCACCACGGGATCTTCCCCAATTCCCCTGAACTCCTGACCCACGCCAAGGGGGAAATCCTGTTTTACGGGCTTTATTACGTAATGACCGGTATGCATGGCCTGCATGTGGTGATCGGGCTTGTCCTGCTGACCGTCATGTTTGTTTTTACACAGAATGGCAGGATCAACCAGGGCTCCTTTGTACGGCTCGAAAACTCAGGGCTCTACTGGCACCTCGTGGACCTGATATGGATTTATCTCTTCCCGCTTTTTTACCTTATCACATGAAGGAGAACACAGTGGAACACAAGGATACGACACACGGTAATTTTCAATACTGGAATTACGTTTTTGTCTGGCTGGGGCTCCTTATACTTACCGCCACGACCGTTACGGTTGCCGGCCTGCACCTGGGAAAGCTCAGTACGCTGACCGCTATGATTATTGCCACAGTCAAGGCTGGCCTTGTCCTTTCCTTTTTTATGCATCTCAAACAAGAGCCTCTGCTTTTAAAGGGCATTGTCTTTGCAGCAGTGGCGACTTTGAGTGTGATTATGTTCCTTACTTTTATGGATATCTGGTACAGGTGACAGTGATGAACCCTCTGTCCGATACTGCCGGAAAAGTAGACAGCGCTTTTGTCTTCATCGCTGGAATTTCAGTGGCGCTACTGGCCCTGGTGACCTTCTTCATGATCTTCTTTGTGATCAGGTACCGTGCTAAAAAGCATCCCGTCCCCGAAGAAATAGAAGGGAACCTCCTCCTGGAAATAGTATGGACCGTGGTCCCCACCATACTTGTCATCGCCATGTTCTTTGTGGGGTACAAGGGCTTCCTCTTCATGAGAAAGCCCCCGGCGGATGCCATGGCAGTGAAGGCAGTGGCGCGCATGTGGTCGTGGATATTCATATATGAAAACGGCAAAAAGAGCGATGTCCTCAAGGTGCCGGTAAACAAATCCGTAAGAATGATCATAACCTCCGAGGATGTGTTGCACAGTCTCTTTATCCCCGCCTTCAGGGTCAAGGAAGATGCTGTCCCCGGCATGGAGACCACATTGTGGTTCACCCCGAACGCGACCGGCTCATACGACCTCTTCTGCTCGGAATACTGCGGCACCGGGCATTCTACCATGATAACAAAGGTGGAGGTCATGCCCGACCGTGATTTTGCCGCCTGGTATTCCTTGGGGGGGTCTGCCGCAGAGGCGGCAAAGGGGCAAACGCTCCTTGCTGATAAGGGTTGCCTCGGCTGCCACAGTATCGACGGGTCAAAGAAAGTAGGCCCCACGCTTAAGGGTATTTTGGGAAGAAAGGAAACCGTGGTCACTGCCGGCAAGGAGAGGGACATCGTTGTGGATGAGGAGTATCTGCGGAAATCCGTCATGGAACCGTCCGCTGATATTGTGAAGGGTTATCCGCCGGTGATGCTTGTCATACCGGTCACAAAAGAAGAGCTGGATGCTGTGGTCGGGGCTTTGAAGGAAATGAAATGATGTTTGTGCGTCCTTATGTTGAACTCTGCAAGATACGGGTCTCTCTCCTTGCCGCCGCATCTTCTGTCTGCGGATTTATGCTCTCCTCCTCATCCTGGCCGGACAGAGGCCTGCTCCATACGGCGGCAGGCGTTTTCATTCTTTCGTGCGGCGCCTCTGCCCTCAATCAATACCAGGAGCGGGACATTGACCGCCTTATGCCAAGGACACAAGGGAGGCCGCTCCCTTCCGGCAGACTTACGCCTCTTGCCGCCCTGTCAGTGTCGCTTATGCTTATGGGAGCAGGCTTTTTGACGCTCCTTGCGGGCGCGGGGACCACGGCGGCGTGGCTCGGCATCTTTGCCGTGCTCTGGTATAACGGCGTCTACACGCCCCTCAAGCGAAAAAGCGCTTTTGCCTCCATCCCCGGCGCGCTTACCGGCGCACTGCCGCCCCTGCTGGGATGGAGCGCTGGAGGCGGCTCCCTCGGCGACCCGGGGGCCGGGGCACTGGCTCTCTGTTTCGTGATCTGGCAGATACCGCATTTCTGGCTCCTCCTGCTGCATTACGGCGGCGAGTACGAAAAGGCGGGACTCCCTTCATTGACGAGGATATGGAGCAGAAGACAGCTTGTAAGACTCACCTTCATCTGGACCCTTTGCGCTGCGATCATCAGCCTGCTTCTGCCCTTATACCGTACCGTTATTTATCCGTTTGCGGCTGTTGCCCTGGCATTGGCCGCTGTATGGCTCGTGTTCACCGGCACAGCGCTTTTCAGAAGCAGGGAGAGCGATCAGGCTGTTGTCAGCGCCTTCGGCAGATTGAACGCCTACCTGTTGCTGGTGATGCTGTGCCTCTCTCTCGACAGGCTCACCGGAATGCTTCTGGGGGCTGTGTAGAAAATCCGGCGGCTCCGGCGGTCTTTTGTATGTCGAATGGGATACAATAATTTATAGGAGGTGATACATGAGTATATCAGTTACTCTCCCCGAGATAAACATAGAGGAGAAGGATTTAAAATTGTTGCTTGCCATAAAACTTCTTGACGATGGCCTGCATATTCTATCGGTAGTAACATTGGATTCTTACGGCACAGCAAGCCGCGTTTCTATGTCCATTCGTCCATGAAGAACGCGGACAATCTCTATCGTATCGGTAAGCGTTTGACGGTAAAAAATCACATGGCTGCCCACGTTGAATTTACGGTAGCCATCCCGAATCTCGTTACAGGCCTTTCCTTTGTGAGAATTCGCGGCCAACTGATGAAAACAGGCATCCAGCATGGTTAGATACTGATTGCGCTGGTCGCGTCCCCAATGCTCTTGTGTGTAGCGGCCTATCTCTTTCAAATCGGCATTGGCCTTGTTTGTGATGGTAAAAAAGGGCATCACTTGAGACCTTCGTCATCGAGCTCATCTATTAAACCTTTGAGGGAATAGACAGCTTTCCCGCTTTCTTCACCCTCGACAAGTGCGCGACGTAACAGGGATAGCTTGGTTTCCCGTTCCTCCAATAGCCGGAGTCCGGCCCGTATCGCTTCACTAGTTGAACCAAAACGGCCTTGGGCGACCTGCTGAGAAATGAATTGTTCATAGTGTGAGCCTATGATTACGCTGGTATTTTTTTGCATAATTTAACCTCCATCTTTGCCATGCCATGATGATATGATTCTATAATATTTATTGGTATAAATCAAGACAGAAAAGAATAGACTGAGGGTAACACTCACTATTCACGAGTCAACAAAAAAAAGCGGTCGGAGGTGAAAGGCCACGTGGGCACATCTCTTTCGTTGACAAGTCTTTCAACCCAACGTGCTTAAATTTCCAACCAGCGGGTCGTGTGGGACGCTGGTTCCCGCGCCCTACACCCGCGCGCTATCTGAAAAAGGAGCGGTGATTCTGGACGGCGACTTGTTATGACTGTTGGGAACCGCAAAGCGGTAGCTGTCCTTAGTAAAAGAGTAAAAAATAAACAGAAGACAGACACCATCGCACAAATAAGAGGATGAAAAATGAGTGACGACATATCCGGTGTATTTTGACGCGAAATGATCAAAGAGGCAAAAAGAATTTTGAATGTGATGCATACGAATCAAAATTCACAAAGTAGCCGCTCATTTTAACGACACCACAAGAAACCGACCTCAAAACTCTTACCCTCTGCGCCGCCTTCCTCAGAAAAGCTGACCGGTCAACGACTCGTAGAGGATCAAACCGTCGACCTCTAATACACATGCAACTAAGCTCTGAATGTTCTATAATAGAGTGTAAGTTCAGCGTGACCTGTCCGCCATGACAGGAAAGGAGGTTAACATGTTTGGACTCGGTATGCCGGAAATGATCGTTATATTGGTGATCGCCCTTATATTCTTCGGGCCCAGCAAACTGCCTTCCCTCGGGAAGAGTCTGGGTGAGGCGATTAAGGGTTTCAAAAAGGGGATTGAAGAAGACACTACCTCACAGCAGAAGATCGAAAAGAAAGAACCTGACCCCGGTAAATAAGACTAAAACCTGCAGTAACTATTGTCGTTAACTATTCCGCAATGGTGTTGTCAGGTTTCATGTCATTCAGGAAGGGAAACTCGGCTCGCACTTTAGCGACTTCGCTGGGCTCTATCTCCGCAGTCAGAAATTCCTCCGTATCATTTCCCGCGCGGACGAGCCCCCCTAATGGCCCGAAGACAGCGGATGCGCCCGGGTAGTGGAGGCCGTTGCCGTCCGTCCCGGTGCGGTTCACCCCGATGATGAAGCACTGGTTCTCGATGGCCCTGGCTTTAAGCAATGTCTCCCAGTGCTCTTTGCGGGTAGAGGGCCAGTTGGCAAGAACGAAAACAGCCTGTGCCTCTTTCGCCACTTTTCTGAATGTTTCGGGGAACCGGAGATCGTAACAGATAAAAACGCTGCACGGTACGCCGTCGATTTTGAAAATGACCGTATGCTCACCGGCAATAAAATGTTTGTCTTCGCCTGCCGGTGAGAAAGGATGTATTTTCGTGTAGGTGGCCTCGGGCTTGCCTTTTGGATTGAAGACCAGCGCCATGTTCATCGCCTTATTATCACCTGGGACCATCATTGCAAACCCGGCGATGATGGTAATACAGTGGTCCCGCGCCAGTTTCGCGAGGAACGCAGGGGTCTCGCCGTATCCTTCTTCGGCCACCGCAGAAAGGTCCATGGAGAACCCGGTGGCGAACATCTCGGGGAAGACCACTACGGCGCATTTCTCTTCAGCGGCCCTGCGCACGAAATCCGCTGCCCTTTGGAAGTTGGCCTTTTTGTCCTCCCAGATGCTATTGAACTGTATCAATGCGATTTTCATTTTACCCTCCCCTCGGCAAATTTACCCTTAAGCTCGTCCCTTCACCCACTTTGCTCTTCACCTCTATCTTGCCGCCCATTACGTCCACCAGTTCCTTTACGATAGCGAGACCGAGGCCGAGACCCCCGTCGTCCCTGTCTTCCACCCGGTAGAACCTGTTGAACACCAGGGGCAACTTATTGTCAGGGATGCCATTGCCCGAATCTTTTATCTCAACAAAGAAATTATCGTCCTTTATACCGTAATCGAGCCCCGCCCCGCCGGCCTCAGTGTATTTCAGGGCATTGGAAACGATATTTTGTATTACCATTTCGAGTTTTTCCACGTCGGCCATCACCGTAACCCTCTTCTCTCCGGTAACTGTAATATCCAGGTTCTTTTCCTGAAAAAGAGGGCGCATTTCATCGGCAATGCCCGACAGCAACTCATGCAGGTCGACCTCCGTTTTCTCACTATGGCCGAAAAAGCTCGCTTCCGCCGTAGTTATGTCTTCGATCCCTTTCACAAGCCGTACCAGACGGTCTATTTCAGTGTGGATTGTTTCGAGCCCCTTTTCCCTGTTGTCTATGACACCGTCCATGACCGCTTCGATATGCGCCTTCATTATAGTCAGGGGGGTCCTCAATTCGTGGGCGATGTTGGACATGAGATGCTTTCGCAACTCTTCTTCTTTGTGCAGGGCTGCGGCCATGGTGTTGAAGGTCGCGGAGAGTTCACCGACTTCGTCGCGGGATGAGGGCTGAATATGAATGCTGAAATCACCTTTCGCAATCTTTTCCGCGGCTTTTTTGAGAATGGTCAGGGGTTTCGTGAGGTACTGGCTGAAGAGGAGGGCCAAGAGCAGAGCGCCGCTTCCGGCAATGAGGAAGGATACATAAATAAAGTTCTTGGCTCTCCTTTTAAAAATATGTTCCTTCTCCTGGAGCGTTTCCTTGTGGAAGGGACGCGAGAGGATGGCGCCCACCTGCTTCCCTTTTACCACCAGGGGATGGGTCTCGAAGGGGCCCTCTGTCTGATGCACATGGAAAAGCCCATGCATGCGCCTCATCATGGACCCTGAGAGGGACTCCATTGCTTCTGACGAAGAGATGATTTCCCTGCCGCCAGGGTCGAGGACCTTTATCTCAAGTCCCATCATCATGGCCCAATGGATGGATTCCGCCAGGGCCTTTCTGTCCCACGTGCCTTTTTCGCCGCCGCCTTCCACGGAAGCCAGTATCCAGTAGAACTGGTCCTCCTTGACGCTCTGCACATACCCGTCGAAGTCGCGGATGATGAGCCATTCGAAAACGAAGTTGGTCATAAGGGCCGCGAAGATGACAATGATGAATGCAAGAAATATTTTTGTTTTCAATCCGGGGTCCCTATGAATTTGTATCCGGCCCCATAGACGGTCTTCAGGAATGCCGGTTTCTGGGGGGTGTCCTCTATCTTGTGGCGGATGTTCTTGATGTGTGCGTCGATGACCCTGTCATAACCCTCGAAATCGTAACCCTGTACGGCATTGACGATCTGGAGCCTGCTGAAAATCATCAGGGGTCTTTCGGCCAGGAGAAGGAGTATCCTGAATTCAGTGGCGGTAAGGGAAAGGACCTTCCCCTCTTTGGACACCGTCATGGAGGAGGTATCTATGACAAGCCGCCCCTTGTCGAAAGAGAGTGTTTTATTATCGCGCTTGCCGGTCCTCCTCAACTGCGCCTTGACCCGCGCAACCAGTTCCCGCGGACTGAAGGGCTTCACCACGTAGTCGTCCGCGCCCAGGCCGAGGCCCTTTATCCTGTCCTCCTCGGAGCTTTTTGCCGTAAGCATGATGATGGGCAGATCTGAAAATTCACGGATGGCGTTGCAAATGGCCTCTCCGTCCATGTCGGGAAGCATCAGGTCGAGGACCAGCAGGTCGAAGCCGGTCTTTATCAGCCGGAGGGCCTCCTGTCCGGTGGCCGCTGCGGTAGCCTGAAAACCATCCTTCCCGAGGTAGGAAAGTATGATGTCAGCTATTTTTTTTTCGTCTTCTACGACGAGTATCTTCTCACCTGACATACTCCGGTATTTTAACATTCCTAAGAAAGTCAGCGCTAATTTCGGGGACCAGGGGGTTGATGAATATGCCGGAGCCCAGTTCGAATCCCGAGGTCATGGCAATACGCGGGATTATGGTGAGATACCAGTGCATGTATTCAGAGGCGGCATGCGAGGGTTTCCCGGACTTGATGATATAGTTGAAATCGGGGTTTGCCAGGCCGTAGTGGACCTTTGCCAGCACTGTTTTCATGTGGCGAGCGAGATCGAGCGCCTCGTCGGCGCTGATGTCGGAGAAGGCCCCTGAGTGGCGTTTGGGGAATACCCATATATGGAAGGGCGATACCGCTGCATACGGAACAAAGGACACGAAGTGGTCGGTATCCATCAGGACACGGGAGCCGTCTGAAAGCTCATCGCCGATTGTCCTGCACTGCAGACACTCTCCCGTGTCGTCGAAGAAGCGCATGGCGGCTTCGATCCTGGTGCGCACCTGGTGAGGCGTTATAGGGATGCCCACCAGTTGTGAGAGGGGATGGTCTATGGCCGTGCCTGAAACAGCCCCGCTGTTTTTGAAGATCACAACATGCTCGATCCTGGGGTCACGGTACGCTTCCAGGAAGCGGTTTTTGTAAGTCTGGATAACATACTGTATCTGCTCCACCGTCATGGTAGCGGTGGTGAGGTTGTGCGCGGTTGACTCGATTATGACTTCATGGGTGCCCACGCCGTTGATACTCTGTTTTATCCCCGTCCTCGTCCGTGACCTGTCCCCGTCCTTCGACAATACCGAAAACTTGTTAAGCACCACCCGTACTTTCCAGGTGCTTCCATCGGGTATTCTGAACCTTTCATCCGGGGTCTTCGCCTCGTTCCCTCTGCAGAACGGGCATGTTTCGACAAATTCCGGGTGCCTTTTCTTTTCCCTGGCCCCGATGAATTCTTCGGGTTTTTTGCTTTTCTCTCTGGCAATGATGACCCATTCCCTCGATATCATGTTCAATCTCAATTCAGGCATTGGTGTTCCTCCGGGCGGAAAAAATGTACTTACATATTAGCATATATCGACTTGGAGAAATCAGCCTGGCATGAAATATTCCTTGTCGTGGTATTATGAACAGAGGCGGAAAACAGTAATGGAACAACTTGACCTTTCTTTTGAACATACCAGGGGATACCTGGAGGCTTTTTTTGAACGGGCAGGCGGGAAACCGCTCTCTCTTACCATGACCGATAATGCGACCACCATGCTTTCGGTGCGGGCAAAGGGGGGCACGGTTTTGCTGAGGCTGCACAGGATATTCCTCCGCGCCGATACCGGCGTACTCCGTGAAATAACGGGTTTCCTGAAAACAGGTAAGGGGAGGACCCCGCTGCTGAGGGCCTTCATTCGCCGTCAAAGCGCCTGTTTAAAAGAGCGGCAGCCCAGGAAAATCACGCCGGTCACCCAGGGCAGGTGCTACAATCTAAAGGAGATTTTCGACGCCCTGAACAGGGAGTATTTCAACAACGGGATTTCCACTGTTATTACCTGGGGAGCGAGTTGCTCCCGCTATGCTGTCCGCAAGAGGACCCTCGGAAGCTTCAGCAGCCACACCCGGACCATAAGAATAAACCCGGTGCTCGACAGAAAGAGAGTCCCCCGTTATTTTCTCGAATTCGTCATCTACCACGAAATGCTCCACGCCGCCATGGGGACAGAGAAAAAAAACGGCAGGCGCTCTGTCCACCCGAAAGAATTCAGGAAGCGGGAGCGGCTCTTCGGGAATTATGCAAAAGCAGCGGCTTGGGAAAAAGAGTGGTTCTGAGCAAAAAAAAACCGGCAAGTGCGACTTGCCGGTGTATTTTCTTGCCCGCCGTGTTTTATCTACTGGATTGCGTCCTTGAAAGCCTTGCCGGCAGTGAACTTGGGGGCCTTGGAAGCCTTGATCTTGATGGCTTCGCCGGTCCTGGGATTACGGCCTTTTCTCGCTTTCCTCTTGGAAACGGAGAAGGTCCCGAATCCGACGAGCGTTACCTTGTTGCCCTTCTTCAAAGTTTTCTTGAGGCCGTCTACCAGCGAGTTCAGCGCCTCGCCGGCCGCTGCCTTGGAGATACTCGCATCGTTGGACATCTTGTCGATCAGCTCTGCTTTTGTCATGCAACTCCTCCTGTATTTTTAATAGTATAGTATACTCATAAACGGCGGAACTATCAATACCCCGGTCCTTTTTTTGTCAAGGCGTATACGGCCTGGAACGTTTCTGCCGCTGCCTGAGACCGGTTGTTTGCACAAACATCCTCTGAAACCCTATAATTTCCTGCCGGCCCACTCATGCTGGAGGCCGGCAAGGGGCGCTTCCATGATCAGAATAATGTACATCCCGCCGGGCCCTCTAAATTCCTCCGAATTGCTGCTGAAAGAGGCGGTGAAGGGCTTTGTCCCCCCGGATTATTCCTCAGTCCTGTATATAGCGCCTTCTCCCGCAAAGGTACAGGATGCGCAGAAAATTTTCCATAAACTGCAGGAGAAAAAGTGTTACATACCTCCGCACATGGGCACTCTCGGCGCTTACTGCAAGAGGATATACGCTGCCTGCGGGGACCAAAAAATATTGGGCAGCTCTCTCATTCCCCTTGTCCTATCCGGCCTTTCCGGAAAAGGTCCCGGTTATGCTTCGGTGCTTTCCGACTTTATCCATGATCTCAAACAGTGGTATCCCGGCAGCGATACGGCTGAGTTGAGGGACATATTTAGTACGGCATTCCGTGAGCTCTCCATTTCCGACTCCGTTGCCGGGGCCGTGATGAAGGCCCTGGAGACATTCAGTGACTACCAGGCATTTCTTAAGGAAAAAAGGCTTGTTGACGGTGACGATATTATACGTGAGTGTCCAGGCTTACTCCTGCAAGAGTGTTTCGGGGTTGGGGGGGAAGGGACCCTTGTGCTGGATGGGTTTTACGACCCTTCCGTAGCGGAAACGGACATGATCGTGGCCCTTGCGCGGCGGGCAAAGGAGACCCTCATCGCCATCCCCTGCGCCGCTCCCGTACAAAGTCTTGCCGAGAGGTTCCGGGCCTTTTTGTCGGCTGCGTTTCCCGCTGAGGAAGTTGTTCTGCAAAAAGACGTTACGGCAGCACCGGAGGCCGGTCTTTTCGAAGAGCTTCCGGTCGAAATGCCGGCGCTCACTTACTGCGCTTATTCCGACAGCGAAGAGGAAGTAGAAGGCATAGCACGCAATATCAAGACGCTCTTTGTGTCAGGGAAATTCAGGAAGCTTGAAGAGATGGTGGTTACCTTCCCCAATCTCCACAAATATTCCGCCATGGTGGAGCGGGTCTTTGGGCGTTACGGCATCCCCTATAACCTCTCCTCCGGCAGGCCGTTGGGTAAGCTGGGGCCGTTTCTCGATCTCCTCTGCCTTACCAGTTCCGTCAGTGAAGGGTATCCGCGCCTGAAATTTTCACAGTTCCTCGCCTCAAGGCATTTCGGCAGGATACCCGCCAGCCTGAAAAAATGGGTCCCCTCGCTTTCCCTTCTGTCCGGCATCGTGGCGGGTAAAACGGCATGGCTTGCTTTTATCTCGGAGGGGTCAGAGGTCCTCGATGTAAGTCTTATGCTGCAAAGAGATGCCGTGGAGAGAGACCTGCGCTGGATATTCAAAAAACTGCAGCCCCTTGAGGAATTGAAGGATGGAGCTTCCTTCGGGACTTATGCTCAGGTGCTGGGCGCCCTTCTGGAGGATCTTGCTTTTCCCGGTCCCCTGAGCGACGCCGGATCGAAGAAGCTCTACGAGGCAACGCGGGACGTCCTTGCGCAGCTTGCCTTTTTGGGGGAACTGAGGCCGGAACCTGTTGCACTGTCCAGGTTCGAAGAGGCGCTCCGGCATATTCTCAATAAGACATACGTGGAGGAGGAGGGGACCGGGGTCAGGGTAATGGGCTTTTTCGAACTGCAGGGCCTTACCCCTCATTATCTCTTTTGCGGAGGGCTTGCTGACGGAGAATTGCCCGGCAGGCAGGACATGGATTATATCCTGCCCGACCAGGTGAAAAAGAGAATGGGTTTTCTGCATCTTCAGAAGTTCAGCGACATCCAGAAATTTATTTTTATCTCTATGGTGAAATCCTGCAGGAAGGCGCATCTATCCTATCCGCTCATGAGCGGCAATGAGGTTTTTCTTCCCTCGTCCTTCCTCTACTCCGGCGATGAGGTGCGGGAGAGCATTCCGGGGATATTCTCTCTTGAAGAGCACCTTGTCGGGAGCGGGGGGGAGCCATTCTTGCGGCATATCGCGGAGGTCGCCGTCACTCCGTCGCTGCTGCCCTCATCCGCGTTGCTGCGTGTTACGGACATCGACGCCTACCGGACGTGTCCCCGGAGGTTTTTCATCGAGAGAATTCTGCGGCTCAAGCCCCTGGCCATCAAGGAGTATGAAATCGAGGCGACCACGGTGGGCATCATTCTGCACAAGCTGATGGAGAGGCTGCTCAGGGAGCCCTTCGCGGATTGCCCGACGGTGCAGAGGAGGGCCGGTGAAATAATCGATGAGATCATCAGGGACAGGAAGCTGGACGAATACTGGAAGCTGCTGCTCAGGGACTCCTTTATGGAAATCGTGCCTGATATTTTTGAAAAGGAACACGAAATAAGGGGAGAGGGATATTTATCCACCGAGGTTGAAATCAGTGTCACTGGAGAGCCGGTCAAAGGCATACATCTCAAGGGCAAGGTGGACAGGATCGACCACCGGGAAGACGGCGTGCAGATCATCGATTACAAGACGGGGAGCCCGGGGCTCACCTGCTCACAGATCGTGAACGGGAAGGAGAGCCTGCAGTTGTTACTTTATGCCGCGATGCTGAAGGAGCGCGGTCAGAGGGTGGAGCGCGTCGGCATTTACTCCCTGAAGGATATCGCGGTGAAATGGTGCCCGCCCAGGAGAAGGGGGACGAAGGGCAAAGACAAGAAAGAGGAGAGCGGGCTGGACGATTATATAGAGGCCTCCCTGCATTTTTTGGAAGAGGCGGTGGGCCGTATGCGAAAAGGGGACTTTACGGCAGCGCCCCTGAACGACCAGACCTGCCGGAAATGCCATGAATACACGTTCTGCCCTTACATACAGCAGTAACCCCTCCTACCCCCCCCTTACTTTAAGGGGAGGGACTCATTCCCCCTCTTGCTTAAGGCACCTACTGTTGGTAGGCTAAGAGGGGGCGAGGGGGAGTTATTTAGCGTCGCATCGGGTTAGAATAAAGAGCCCGGAAACCGGGCATTATTGCAGAGCAGGAGGAGCAGGGATGAAAAGCAAGAGCAGATTGGGTTTCATAATTCTCAGCGTAATGTTTGTTCTGGCATTGGCTACGGTTTCATGCGTGACCACCACGCAGGAGACTGTGATACAGCCACAAACACAGCAGCAGAAGCCCGCAAAGATAGCTCTTGTGCTCGGCGCGGGGGCCTCTCGCGGGTTTGCCCATATCGGCGTTCTGAAGGTGCTCGAAACGAATAATATACCTGTCCACATGATCGTGGGGACAAGCGCGGGAAGCTTTGTGGGGAGCCTCTATGCCTACGGTCTCAACGCCTACCAGTTGCAGAAACTGGCTATCTCCATAGAAAAAGGCGATGTGGCCGATCTCGCCATCCCGGACAACGGGTTCATAAAGGGTGAACTTCTTGAGAGCTTTGTGAACAGAATGGTGAGGAACACACCCATGGAAAAATTGAAGATCCCTTTTCATGCAGTGGCGACGAACATACAGAGCGGCCAGGAGGTGGTCTTCGGCATGGGCAATACAGGGACCGCGGTGCGCGCAAGCTGTTCCATCCCTGGGGTCTTCCGCCCTGTGAGGCTCGGCGGACAGATGTTTGTGGATGGCGGCGTAGTCAGCCCCCTTGCCATCGAAGCAGCCAGGAAGCAGGGTGCGGATGTGATCATCGCGGTGGACATTTCCTCTGACCTTGACAGTGCCCAGCCCGAGAGCACCATGGCGACCATTCTTCAATCCGTGAATATAATGTATGCGAAAATTTCAGCCATGCAGCTTCCCCGGGCTGATATCGTAATCAGGCCGAAGGTGGGATACATAGGCTCCAGCGATTTCGATAAGAGGCACGAGGCCATCCTAGAAGGCGAAAAGGCAGCCAACGAAGCGCTGCCAAAGATCAGGGAACTGCTGAGCAGGCTCAGGCTTGAAGGGAAACTGTAGGGCTTATGGATAGAGTATCTCTCAGCCGGCCGCAGAGAATCTTAAACGGGCATCTCTGGATATTTTCGAACGAACTGTCCGTGAGCCCGAAGCTCTTTGCGCCCGGCTCCCTTGTTGAAGTATACGATAAAAAGGAGAACTTCCTCGGTATCGGGTATATCAACCCTGCCTCCCTAATCGCCATACGGCTCCTCACCCGTGAGAGGGAGGAGATAAACGCCGCTTTCTTCCGCAGAAGGATCACGGATGCCATTGAATACAGGAAGCGTGTCCTGTGCGACATCTCTTCGTGCCGTCTGATCTTCAGCGAGGCCGACTTCCTGCCCGGACTGATAGTGGACAAGTTTGGAGATTGCCTTGTTGCCCAGTTTCTCACCCTCGGCATGGAGGGTTTCAGGGACATGGTGCTGGGAGTGCTGGATGAGATCCTGGTCCCTTCAGTGATTGTTTTAAAAAATGACAGCAGCAGCCGTACCCTGGAAGGTCTTCCCTTGGGGAAAGAGATCGTAAAGGGGAATTCTGATGCTGCACCTGTTGTTATCAAAGAGGGCGAGGTCCTTCTTGAGGTGAGTCTCCTGTCCGGACAGAAGACGGGCTTCTTCCTGGACCAGAGGCAGAACAGGCTTGCCTTGGGCAGGCTTGTGAGAGGCGGCAACGGGCTCGATCTTTTTTGCTATTCAGGAGCGTGGGGGCTTCAACTGGCGCGAAACGGAGCTGAGGTCACCTTTGTTGACGATTCGGAAGGCGCGCTTTCACTGGCTGACAATAATGCCCGTTTGAACAACCTCAGTGACCGTTGTTCCTTTGTACGTGAGGATGTTTTTTCATTTTTGGCAAAACAGCGGCAGATGGGCGTACTGTATGATTTTATTGTGCTCGATCCTCCCGCTTTCGTGAAGGCCAGGGGCAAAATCAAAGAGGGCCTGCGCGGCTACAAAAAGGCGAATGCCCTTGCCATGAGACTGCTGAAAAAGGGCGGTATCCTTGCAACTTCTTCCTGCTCGTACCATGTAGACAGGACGACCTTCTTCGAGATGCTGCGCAGTGCTGCAAAGGACGCTGCAAAGGGGCCCCGGCTTATCGAGTACCGCTCGCAGGGCCCCGATCATCCGGTGCTGCTCTCAGTGCCGGAGACGGAATATCTGAAATGTGCTTTCCTGGAGATGTAATGCGCTTTATTTTTTATTCTATCTCCACCAGTTCATACTGCCTGTTTCCTAGTCCGAGCCGTTCAGCTTCCTCCACCTGGATACTATAGGGCTTATTGTGCAGTTCCAGGAGTATGTCCCGGCCTTCCTCTATCTTTGCATCTTCGGCAAGGGAGTGGGGCAGGGGCCTGGATTTCATAAGCATATCCATTGAGGCCTGCTCCACCGCCACAATATCGTCCGAAATGAGTATTCCGATATCCTGAATGACCGGCACATCGGCTGCGGGCATGCAATCGCACTCGGGCTGTATCTCGGTCAGGAAGTTGATGTAGAGCACCTTGCCGGGCGCAAAGGTGCTTAACACCGCCTTTGCGGACTCGGCAAGGGATTTCATGAACAGGGTATCGTCGCTGCCGGGAAGTGTCAGCGCTCCTTCGGGGCAGACCCTGGTGCAGCGTCCGCAGCGCCAGCATATCTCGCTTTTGACCTCAAGGACGTTGTCCTCGAAAGAGATGCAGTCAAGCGGGCATACTTCCTCGCACTGGTAGCAGAAGGCGCACTTTTCATTGTCCCAGACGAATTTGCCCTCGCCTATGGCATGCATGGCGCCGCGTCCGCATTTCCATCCGCAATGGCGATGGCTTGCGCTGACTCCGCCCATGGCGAGGTTTTTAATGGCCCCCGCATACCCTGCGTTGATGTGTCCTTTGATGTGAGAGCATACCACCATTGCCGGCACATCATGAATGAGGGAGGCGACTGCTATCTCCCCGAGTATTTCTCCGGCCTTTACCATGATGTTGTCGTTGCCGTACAGCCCGTCGGCAATGACCACCGGAGCGCCCACGGAGAGGTGGTTGAGGCCGTTGTAGTTCGCCACCTCCAGGTAATCGAGGCCTTTAATCCTGACGGTGTCCGTCACAAAGGGTTTTGCTCCCACGGCTTTCAGCGCGTCCACTGTTTTTCTAAGAAAGACAGGCCTCACGATGCGGTGCGCGCCCTCGGAGCCGAAATGGGTCTTCACCGCCACCCACTCCTTCGGTTGGAAATAGCGCGCCATATCGATTCCTTTCAGCATCTTTTCGAGTTTTCCCGGCATGCTGTCCGAGTATTTCCATTTTCTTACCCGTGCTGAACTAAAATAGACCTTTGCCATGGTTCATCTCCTGAATGAAATGAAGAGCGATCAACTTTCGTCCTTCACCAGTTTATTGTAGATTACAGCAATGAGCCAAGCGCTTACAAACCCGTCCAGAAATCCGTAGGCCAGCCCGAGAAAACTCCCCAGCGGCGAGATGGTGTAGCCCGGGTAGATGGACTTTGCAAGGACTTCGAGAAAGAGTTTGCCGTATCCGGTAAAGTAAGAGAGCCAGGTGGTGGCAAAGAGGGAGCTGCCCCATACGAGACCTAGGGCGATGCCGAGTGCAGCAGGTTTCAGTTTCATGGCGACCTCCGGAATAATGTGTGCGAATACGATCAAAAAAGAATTGCATGATTAGCTGCTTTCGTTGTCCGGCATCGTCAATTTCTCATTGAGACTCAATGCCCAGACATGGAGGCTCTCCTTTTCATCAGGCACTACCTCCAACACTCTTTTCAGGTATCCTTTTGCAGCCTCCCTGTTGCCAAAACCCTCCCATACTATCTGTGCATTAAGCAGCAGCGCCTCGGGCATATCAGGACTCTTTCCGAGAATTATCCCCACGACCTCATGGGCCTCCTTATATTTCTTATTCTTCCTGAAATATTTCGCTCTGTCGAGATCGACGCAAAGCTGTTCGCGCAGGCTGAAAGCCGATTTTCTTCCACCGAAGAGATTTGCCGAATCACCCGCTCTATTTGCAATGAAAAGAGCTGACGACATGATAATTGCAGTGCTGATTGCACCGACTATAATGCCAGTTGTTATCAGACCTCCAAGGGCAATATTGAGAAGAAGGATGAGGACCGTTATCATAAGAGTGCATCTGGTCCATCGCCCAAACTTTGAAGCCATAAATCTTTTCAAGGCATTGCTGTGCTCAGATAAATTTTCTACTTCTTTATTCATCCCTGCCCACCATAATGAAAGCCCCCCAGTAAAAGGGATTCGCGTTCTTCTGCATCATGCTCACCTTGGCCCGTCTCAGCGCTTCCGCCTTGCTCTTGCCTTTGGACATGAGGGTATAGAACTCTGTCATCAACTCCGTCGTCTCGGCACTCGGCACACTCCATAGACTCATCACCACGGTCTTCGCTCCCGAAAGAATAAAGGCCCTCTTGAGACCAAAAACTCCTTCTCCGTTCTGCACATCCCCAACGCCCGTTTCACAGGCTGACAGCACCACAAGGTCGGTCCCTTTGAGTTTTAGTCCCAATATTTTCTCGGCACTCACCATGCCGTCGTCCCGGCCTTCTTTTATGGAGGTATTTACACCCGCCAGCACGATCCCCGAGCGCAACATTGGGTTTTCTATCCCAAGATTAGCAGGCATGTCCTGAACTGAGTCGCCCTTGAACTTAATGCTGACCCCTCTCAATTTGTCATGCTTCACTTCTTCTGCTTTCAAAAAGTACCCGTGGGTGGCAAGGTGCAGTATTCTTGGATTGACAGCCTTAAAGAGCACGTCCTCCAATGCCATCTTCCCCTGGTAGTTCTTTACCTCAAGCCGGAACCCATTTATTATGGTCTTCTCTATGGCATCGGCTTCGGGCTTTGTATCGGCAAGTCTGCCGAAGTTCAGTTCAATGATGTCTTTGGGCAGCAGGCCCCTTGTTTTTGCCTCGATGATGCCCATATCCTTTACTGTCTTTTCCCTCTCCTTTGCTCCCATATCGTAGTCAGGGTCAGCCATAATTAATGACTCACCTTTTGTTTCCGACGAGTCTATAAATCTCATTATGTCCCTGCCTGCCGCTATGTAGGTGATGGGGTAGGATTCGGTGAGATATTTGCCTTTTGGAGTAATCAGCACCTCGAAGGGGATCAGGTTCAGGTTGCCGTCCGGACTTATGAAAAGACGTTTTTTACCTTTCAAGTACTGCTCTGCCGGTTTAAGGACGATCTCATAGAGGGCCTTCGCCTCTTTGCTCAAAATGTCGGCACGGGGGAGTACGCCGTCTGTCTTGACCCTGTTCATCTCTTTCATATAGGCCCTTACATGTTTATCTACCTCTTCGGCATCGGCCAGGTCTATGAGTTTAACTACCGGCTCTTCTTTTGGCGTTGCTGCAAAAGAGGTATCAAGAAAGAACGAATAAGGGTCGGCTATTTTTAGTGCCGGCTGCTCTGGCGGTATCATCACAAAGAGCAGATACCGGGCCTTTGCCCATTCATTCTTTTTGAAATCATATGTCTCTATTCTGGCGAAATCAAGGTACAGGGAACTTTCATCCAGTATTCTCGACAGTCTCTGCGCGTCGGCCCGGCCCGCAATTTTCTCGAGGCTGAAGTCCCTGCTCAGACGGCTCAGTTCAGCCTCGATAGTTCCCTTTGTCTTATCGAGATCTTCTATACTTTTCTTGCATTCTTCAAAGGGCATCTTCTCGGGCTTTGAGAGCTGGAGCCGGGCGATTTCTTTTTTAACGGCTATGAGCTCAGTGAACTTCTTTTTAATGTTTGGATTGTCGGAAGACATCACAGCGTCGAGGTACCGGCCCTGGGCTTCCATCACAACTCCTTTCCACCTGAGCCATGCATTGAGACTTTCGGTTAAGGCCGAAGGGTCCGACTGCATATGAGTGGCGGAATGAGAGAGGAAACTGTGAATACCATCTTCGTTGTCCTTGACATATTTCAACTTCTGCTTCTCCGATAAAAGCAGAAAAACATCTTCTTTTTCCTTGTCCTTTATGGAAAAGGCACGATAAAACAAGTGATGGCTCTTCGAATGTTTTCCGGTTGCCGCATAATACATTGCTAAATTATCCAGACTACGGCCTACGGCGGGGTGTTCCGGACCTAACGCCTTTTCTCTTATTGACAAAGCTCTCACCCCGAGAATCTCAGCCTCGACTTGCTTGCCCTGGACGAAATAAAGCGCGGATAGGTTGTTGAGCCCCCTTGCCACATTCGGGTGGTCTTTGCCGAAAGTCTTCTCATTTATTCCAAGCGCTCTTTTCAGTAATGTTTCAGCCTCCGGGTATCTGCCGGCGGTACTATAAAGGGTTGCCAGATTGTTGAGACTATGTGTTACCTCAGGGTGATCTCTGCCCAAATGTTTTTCTACTATCCCCAATGATCTTTTGTACAGCGGTTCCGCTTCAGAATATCTATTGGTCGAATAATAAATCGCGGCAAGATTGTTAAGATATGTTGCCACATGTGGGTGATCCCTCCCTAAGGCCTTCTCATATATTTCCAGAGCTCCTTTATATAGCGGTTCCGCCTCAGAATCCCTCCCTGTATCATGATAGAGCAGTCCCAGATTGCTAAGGCATTTTGCCACATCAGGATGCTCTTTGCCTAAAGCCTTTTCAACAATATCCAGGGCCCTTTTGTATAACGGCTCAGCTTCTGAATACCTTCCCGTGGTTACATAAAACAATGCCAGATTATTGAGACTCTGTGCCACATCAGGATGCTCCTTGCCCAATGCCTTCTCACTGATAGCCAACGACCTTTGGTAGAGCAACTCCGCTTCAGTATATCTCCCCATGGTGTCGTAAAGCACCCCAAGGTTATTGAGGCATGTCGCCACACCTGGATGTTCCTTACCCAATGCCTTCTCATTAATCTCAATTGACCTCTTGAAGAGCAGCTCTGCCTCTGCATATCTCCCTGCGGTTTTGTAAAATCCTGCCAGATTATTAAGACCGGTAGCCACATCAGGGTGCTCTTTTCCGAAGGCCTTTTCAGTTATTGCCACTGATCTCTTGTAAAGAGGCTCCGCTTCCGCATACCTTCCCGTATCATGATAAAGACCGGCCAGATTGCTGAGGCTGATAGCCACTGAGGAATGATTCTTGCCTGATACCTTCTCCTTAATCTCCAACGACCTCTTGTAAAGAGGTTCCGCTTCCGCATACCTTCCCGTCTTCACATAAAGCAGCGCCAGGTTATTGAGGCTTGTCGCTACGTCGTTATGTTCCTTACCCGAGACCTTTTCCGTTATTTCGAGAGACCGCCTGAATAAAGGCTCTGCTTCCGCATACCTTCCTGTGTTCATATAAAAAGCTGCCAGGTTATTGAGGCTTGTCGCCACATCGTTATGTTCCTTGCCCAATACCTTCTCACTGATAGCCAGCGACCTCAGGTACAAAGGCTCGGCCTCAGCATACCTTCCCATGGTATGATAGAGCTCAGCCAGATTATTGAGGCTGCTCGCCACATCGTTATGCTCTTTGCCTAATGCCTTTTCCCTTATCTCCAAGGCCCTCTTATATGACTGCTCTGATTCCGCATATCTGCCTCTTTTATGGTAAAGCCCTCCTAGGACATTAAGAATCTTTGCCACGTCGGAATGTTCCTTTCCGAGTGTCGTCTCCATCATTGCCAGTGAACTCTCATGCATTTTGATGGCCGAATCGGGCGCCTCTTTCCCAGCCGCTTTTTCTTTTATACGCAACGCACCCAGAGCTAAGACTTTTGCCTGATCGTGCCTCCCAACAGCCGTATATATCTCTGCAAGGCTTTCTAAAACCGGAGCGACATCCGGATGGTTTGGTCCCAATGTTTTTTCCTTAATCTCAAGCAAGTTAGAATATAAGAATGCCGCCTGCTCATATTTGCCTGAGGCTTTGTAGAATTGTGCCAGTTGTTCAAGGCCTTGGACTGCATTTTGATGCTTTTCACCGGGCTTTCCGGAAGCCGCCTCAACTAACTTTTGCGCTAAAAGGCCTGCCAGTTCATCAAGGTTCTTTGCGTCCTCCGGATGTTCTTTGGACAATACTTTTTCCTTTAACGCTAAAGCTCTCACTATAGAAGGCACTGCTTCCGCATAGCTGCCTGCGGAGTAGTACATATTAGCCATATTGTAAAGACATATTACCGTATCAGGATGTTCGTTGCCGAGGGTCTTCTCTCTTATCTCCAGAGACTTACTAAACAACGGCTCAGCCTCAGCATATTTACCGGTTGCAACATAAAGCACTGCCAGATCGCTAAGCCTTGCTGCCACATCAGGATGTTCTTTGCCGAACGCCTTCTCAGTTGCTTCCAAGGCCGATTTCGCATAAGGTAAGGCCTGTTCGAATTGCCCTGAATTAAACAGCTCTACCATCTTGCTTACAAGGTCATTTATTTTTTTATCTGCCTTTTTGCTTTCTTTTAATGCCCCGTAATCTTCCTTGATCCACCCCATTGCAATCTTGATTGACTCTGCATTCCAACCCGCTTCGATGAAACCCTGAAACCCTTTTACAATTTCTTGAAATTGTTTGTCGTTTTCTATCAATGCCAATGCCTTTCTATAATATCCCCGGCTATTTACGGCATCGCGTAAAAACAGATATGCATGCCCGGTATAAACGGCCCACGCGAGATTGGAAGGGTCAAGCTCATGTGCTTTTATGCCGGCCTCCTTTGCCTCTTCATATCTGGTCTGTAGGAGAAGGGCAAAACTTAGAAGGCCGTAAGCTGCTGGAGCATCAGGCACAATTTCAAGAGTTTTCTTGAAATACTCAATCGCTTTGACCATTTCCCCTGCCTTTTGGTGTTCGACAGCCTTTTTAAAATAAATTTCAGCATTCTGAGGCACGGTACTCTCAGTCGATTGAGCTTCGCCCATTGCCCATTGAGGAAATAAAAACGCGCACACTATGGCATATGCAATGATTTTTTTCATCCCGCTACCTCCGTGAGGAGTTATCATATATTACCCTTCCTTTCTTGTGTTTCATCACTGAGTCACAATGGCGATCTCCTCCAGTTTCCTTGTTGGCGCATCCACTGTAAGCCTTACGACTCCCGGAGCGTTCTTCACCTTAAGTTTCTCTGAAGGGATGTTATAGGGAATGGTCTCTTTGCCCGTCATGAGCGCCAGCACATACTCTCCGCGGCCGAGGTTCTCAAAGACAAACTTTCCCGTACTGTCTATCTCACGCGCATCTACCAGGTTTCTATAATTGAACGTATACTTGCCATCTTTAGGTTTCTCATAATGCAGGAGCGCAACCCTTGTGTTCAGGGGGGCCTTTCCGTTAACTGATAACTTTCCATACACCTTCCCGTCTCTCAGTATCTCATTGTGGAGGAACGTGATGTCGGAAACATCACCGCCCCTCTCTTTGGACTTCTTCACCCAGGCTTGCGCCTCCTCGATCATGCCGAAGTGCATGAACGCCTTCGCCATATTCAAAGCTGACTTGCCCCCAACATACCACTTGTTCTCGTCGGTAAATGCCTTCAGGTAGCTTAAGTTTTCAGGAGTAATGGGAAGATATTTAATTTGGTTCAACAGTTTGAGCCGTTCTATCAACAGTCGCTCGGAATTCTTGAATTCCCGGTCAATTCCTTTTGTCATGTCCCATAACCTGAAATAACCGTCCGACAAGGTATTCATTGCCGTGGTTGTAAAGATTGAAGCGTCTTTATGACCGTCCAGATAGTGCTCAACCTTTTGCAGGTTCTCGTATGTAAGCTGGATAGTATTATTGGGCAACATAAGTCCGAAGCCTTCAGCCTGCATTTTCCAGTCGAGCGTGGTTACATTGTCAGGTTTAAAAAGAACAACCGTCCTGCTTTCAGTAGCCTTTTCAGGCACGCCAGTGACTGCTGCCAGGGTTTCCCTGCCCATGTCATATTTTGCAACCGCATCCTTGTACACGCCAAACACTGTTGCCAGTAAAACTAATGAGAGCACTCCCGGCAGAACCAATCTTGAAAGACGTTGTTTTGAATTCATGCGCATTGGCGCGAAGGCAAGCATCAACCCGCCGAGGATGCCGGAAGATAACGAAAATGTGTATATTATCCCCTTTGCAAGAAGCTTCCAGCCTAAATAGGAAGGCTCCCCTGATCTGCCCAGGACTTCGGATACCAGTATGAAATATTTCTGGAGGGTCCAGCCGCACATATACAGAAGGCCGTATGCCGCGCCTCCGACCACCGCGCCGAGGACAAAACTCTTGAACGGCTGCGCCCCGCTCCCCATCTTCCAAGATGAAAAGTCGCCTGCCCAGCCTGTCTCGCCTGCGGCAAGCCACAAAAGTCCGCCAGAAACAATGAAGAAAAGAAACGAGAGAAGGTCAGCTGAAGGCGTGGAAGTGTCGAGAAATTTATTGAAAATAACTGCAAACAGTAAAAGGCAGGGGATACAGCTTAGCGCTGCTACTGCCGCCTTCAGACGGCTTTTTTTCTCCTTAAACGCCTTGCCAATATTAGGGTTGACGTTCAATAAAAGCAGGACTAGCGTTGCAATGCCCACGATCGCAAATATTGTCGAAAGCAAACCCAGGCTTTTGCCGTTTAACAATGGATCTTTGATCATGAGCCCGAAATCGGCCTTTTCTTTTACAGTGAGCAAAAGATTGGTATACTGGGGTGTTGCGATTTGACTGATCGCCGAGACCAGGACAAGCCCTGCAACTATGCCCGAAATGATCATTAATGCTATGAATGCTATTGCCTTTTTCATCTTCTCCTCCCTCTGTGCTCTCTCTTTCTAAGGCTTATTCACGGAAAATAAGCCGTGTCTGCCATCCTCATGCGGCGGCAATTCTCACAGGCATGCCTTATGAACTGCCAGGGCTATCTATTTTTAAAAACTTAGTCTGCCCAGATGAAACGAGAGAGATGGATTTGCCGTATTGTTCTTTATTGGAAGAGGTGAGTTTTCGATTTTATGGCGGGGTTTGCGTCGCAGGCTGTCTACATATATGAAATATGATAGGGTATGGGGTTTAGTTTGTTTTAGAGGAGGTGGTCGCAGGGAAGGCTGTAATAAAAAAACGGGAAGCAATAAAGGACTATATTGCTCTGCCATCTCGCTCCTCCCCGGAAGATTGTGGATTTTACCAGATGTACTTATACTATGCAAGGGAATTTTCACGGTGTGTCACAGCAAAGTAGAAATGTCCACTCTGCGGAAATGATTCAGAATCATAAAGCATGAAAATATATTGCCATGAGTGAGAGATATCCGTATGATAAGTGAAGTTTTTATGCAATGATCCTGGAGGGGAGTCCCAGTCATTATTATAGAAGCGCAATAAATCAGAAAAAGGAGAAACACCAATGGCAATGAAAGTTGAAATCAAGGACAACAAGCTTTACATCGAAATTGACCTGGAAACCCCGACTCCGTCGGCATCCGGCAAAACACTTGTCGTATGAGGAGGGTCGGACCACGGCAACTATTTGATCTTGCGACTGAACGGTATATAAATAGATCTTATTTTGACCTTAAAGCTGCATTATTGACCACCTAAAAGTCCTTCTAACAGTTTGGAGTTGCTAAGAGCTAACCGATGACTCCCCCGACTTTTTTGCACAGTATTTGCAACATCATACGCTTAAGATAAAGGACGCAGAAGAATTGCGCAAATCCCCGATTTCTAGTGTATAATTTTATGATGAACCTGTATCGCACTCTTATTCTACTTGTTTTTTTTCTGATCCCAGTCGTTGCGCTTGCAGACTCCGCCACTCCCGAGTATGACCTCCATGTCTCTATCGATCCTGCAGGCTCAAAGCTTACAGGCACGGCCACTCTCGCCGTCCAGGCCGGTCAGGAAATGCTTTTGCATACGGAAACCCTGACTATCACGAGTGCGACACTCAATAGCCGCGCTCTGCCTTTTGAACTAAAAGGCGGTATGCTCAGGATAAAGTCTCCTGAAGACGGGAAGGTGAGCATCAACTATGAAGCCTCCTTCAAAGGCGGACCTGTATCGCGTGACACCAATGCCGGCATTGCGCCGAATGTCATAGGCGATGAAGGGGTCTCTCTTACCGGGACATGGTATCCTCATCCTTTTTCCTTATGCAGCTACCGCCTGAAGGCGAACCTGCCCGCTGGATACCAGGCTGTTTCAGAGGCGGAAATCATGACGAGGAAGGAGGAGGGCGGCAGGACGGAAGTTTCCTTCGAGTTCCCGCCTCCGGTTGACGGTATAAACCTCGTTGCCTCCAACCGTTACGAAATAGTGAAAGAGAACTTCAACGGTATCGACCTTTACGCTTACTTCTTCCCCGAAGATAGGGCACTGGCGAAAAATTACCTGGAGTATACGAAAAAATATATCGTCCTCTATGAGGAGCGCATAGGCAAATACCCGTACAAGCGCTTTTCCGTGGTCGAAAATTTCCTGCCTACAGGTTATTCCATGCCCACTTTCACACTGCTAGGGAGCGAGGTGGTGAGGCTTCCTTTCATAGTCGAGACCTCGCTCGGGCATGAGATACTCCACCAGTGGCTCGGGAACCTCGTTTACATCGATTATGAGAAGGGCAACTGGGCGGAGGGGCTGACCACCTATATGGCCGACCATTTTTACGAAGAGCGCAAAGGGAAGGGATGGGAATACAGGAAACAGGCGCTGCTTGATTATGAACTATACGTGAACACTAAAAACGAGTTTGCCCTGAAGGATTTCAGGGGCAGGTTCGATAATGCCTCCAAGGCCGTCGGTTACGGTAAGGCGGCCATGGTGTTTCATATGCTAAAGGACCTTGCGGGTGAGGAGGCGTTTAACGCGGCGCTGAAGGATTTTGTGCGGGACAACCGTTTACGGAAAGCTTCGTGGGACTCAATTAAAAAGGCCTTCGGTAAAGTCGAAGGGAAGGACCTTGATCTCTTTTTCTCACAATGGGTGGATTCCCTCGGCCTGCCGGAGCTTTCCTTCGAGGACTTCGCTGTCAGGCTCAACGGCAGCAAGGTGCAGGTTACCATCAATTACCGGCAAAGAGGGAAGGTCTATTACATGTCCGTGCCCCTCACTGTCCACTATCCCGGCGGCGAAAAGCTTAAATTACCTTTAGTCGTGGATAAGGCTGACGGCAAAGTGACGGTGACGCTGGACAGCATGCCTGAGAAGCTCGTTATAGACGAGGATTACGATATTGCGCGTGTCCTGTCGCACAGGGAGACACCCCCGGTTATTGCGGGTATTATCGGTGATGAAAAGCCCGTCATTGCCGTATCCGGCGACAGGAGAGAACTGTATGCCGGTCTCATCGATGCCCTGAAGGAGAGGGGGGCGGTGGAGAAAGAAAGCTCCGCTTTAAAAGATGCCGATCTGTCGGCTTCCACCGTGGTTTTTATGGGCGAGGACGCCGCGCTCATGGACCGTCTTTACGGCGGCAAAGCGGTTCCCCAGCCGCGGGAGGGCGGTTTCAGCATTGTGGTGAAGGACAACCCCTGGAACTCCCGCAAGGTCATCGGCATAGTGAGGGCCAAGTCTAAGGAAGAGGTGGATGCGGCTTTCAGGAAGATTTTCCATTACGGCAAATACAGCGCGCTGGTCTTCGATAAGGGAAAGAATATCTATAAAATGACCGCTGAGTCGCAAAGGGGGCTGAAGGTGTGGAAAAAAGAAAAGACAACCGCTATCGATACGGCGGCCATAAGCACTCTGCCTGTCGTTATCGATAAGGCGGCGGGTAAGAGGATAATCTATGTGGGTGAGTACCACGACAGGTTTGCGCACCACGCTGCGCAGCTTGACGTGATAAAGGGACTTTATGCAAAGAACAAAAAAATCGCTATCGGCATGGAGATGTTCCAGACCCCCTTCCAGAAGGTCCTCGATGATTATATCGCCGGGACAATCGATGAGAGGACCTTCCTGAAGAAATCCGAATACTTCACGAGATGGCGCTTCGATTACAATCTCTACAAGCCCATTATAGATTTCGCCAGGGCTAATAAGTTGCCTCTGGTTGCCTTAAACACAGCTCGTGAAATTATTGATAAGGTATCCAAAACGGGCCTCGCTTCCCTCACAGACGAACAGAGGAAGGACCTGCCGCAGCAGATGGATTTCACGGACAGCGACTACAGGGAAAGGCTCAGGGAGATATTCCAGCATCATGCAGGCTCTGCGGAGAGGAAATTTGATTACTTCTACCAGTCACAGATACTATGGGACGAGACCATGGCCCAATCCATCGATAAGTTTTTCAGGAATACCCCTGCTTATCAGGCGGACGGTCAGATGGCGGTCATTGCCGGAGGGGGCCATATATCCTACGGCACGGGCATTCCAAAGAGGGTCTTCAGGAGGAATGGCTTTAGCTATTGCATTATCCTCAACGAGGCGGAAGTGGAAAAGGAGATCGCCGATTATATCCTCTTCCCTGCGGCAATAGAAGCTGCCGAGGCGCCGAAGCTCATGGTCGTGCTGGACGAAGCGCAGAAGAAAGTGACTATAAAAGGCTTCTCCGAAAATAGTGTCGCGCAGAAGGCGGGCCTGAAAGAGGGCGATATCATCCTTTCACTCGACAATGTCCGGGTGGAAAGTGTTGATGACGCGAGGATACATCTGCTCTACAAAAAGAAGGGCGACACGGTCAGGGTGAAAGTCATGAGGAAAAAGTTTTTTGTGGGCGAAAGGGAGATGGAGTTCGACGCAGCACTCTGATAAAGGAGGACCGCATATCGCAACTATTTATGGGAATATATCCGGCCTGAAAAAGAGCGTTCTTTATTCGCTCGAAAAGATCTATCGCAGAAAGGTCCCTGCCAACAGGCTCATCACACCGGAACTCGCACGGTATCTCACCGAAATATCGGCTGAAACAGGCAAACAGATAGGGATCATCATTGCCAGAAACGGCGCCATTACTCATGTTATCGCCGGTGATGCGCACAGTGTTTTTATACCGTCGCTGGACGAATATCCGCTTGGAAGAAAGGCCCTGCGCGGCCTCCGCTTCATTCACACCCATCTAAGGGACGAGCCCCTCAACAAAGAAGATATTGCCGACCTTTCGCTTCTAAGGTTCGACATGATGGCCGCCATCAGCATCAGTGATGGACTGCCCGATACTATCTATACTGCCTACCTTATACCCCAAGGCTCGGCCGCGAAATATGAAATGCAAACCGAGGACTTTCACCGTTATGATCTCGATTTCGCTTCCTTTATACGCTCACTGGAAGATGAAATGGAGAGGCGGCGGACCATGGACCGGTCCGGCCGGCGGGAGAGGGCCATACTTGTGAGCGCTGCCGCCCAGCCCAGGCATGCGCTGGAAGATTCCCTGGACGAATTGCGGGAACTCGCTGTTTCGAGCGACGTGGTAGTCCTTGATTCCGTCATCCAGAGATTGAAGGATGTAAATCCCCGTTCCCTCCTCGGCGAGGGCAAGCTCAGGGAAATAGTCATCAGCGCCATGGACAAAGGGGCCACTCTGCTCATATTCGACCAGGACCTCACCCCCTCCCAGATGCGGGCCATTTCCGAGAGCACGGAACTCAAGGTCATCGACCGTTCCCAGCTCATTTTAGATATTTTCGCACGGAGGGCGCATAGCCGCGACGGCAAAGTGCAGGTGGAACTGGCGCAACTGAAATATACCCTGCCCCGGCTTACCGGCAAGGGGACCGCCATGTCGCGCCTTATGGGCGGCATCGGGGGAAGGGGGCCGGGTGAGATGAAGCTTGAAATCGACAGGCGCCGTATCCGCGACAGGATCGTGCGGCTTGAGAAAGAACTCGATATACTGAGCGAAGCCAGGCGGCAGAGGAAGCAGCGGCGGGTGGAGCAAAGAATACCCATAGTTTCCATCATCGGTTACACTAACGCCGGGAAGTCCACGTTGTTGAACTCGCTGACAAAGAGCGCCACCGTTGTCGAGGACAAAATGTTTGCCACCCTCGATACCGCGAGCAGGCGACTGAGGTTCCCTCGTGACCGGGAAGTTATTATCACCGATACGGTGGGTTTTATCAGGGACCTGCCGAAGGACCTGCTGGCCGCCTTCAGGGCGACCCTGGAGGAACTGGAGGACGCGGATCTGCTTATACATGTCGTGGACATTTCCAATGCGCGTTTCGAGCAGCATATCTCGTCGGTGGAGAGCATAATGAAGGACCTCGGTATCGAAGGAAAGCCCCGGATTCTGGTCTTCAACAAGGTCGACAGGGTGTCGGAGATTGAAAGGGTAAACATCCCGCCCCGGTACAACGCCGTTGCAGTGTCGGCGAAGATTGCGGAGTCGCTCACGCCCCTGCTCTCAGCCATTGAATGCCGGCTATGGGAGGCCAAACAGATGCCTGCGCATGAAAAAACGGCAGACATTTCGGAAGAACAAAAGGTATAATCAGTCATGGATTTTTCGCCGAAATGGATAGCCTGGGAAATTACCCGCAGATGCAATCTCAAATGTGTCCACTGCCGTTCTTCTTCGGTGCTGGAGTGCGCGGGACACCCCGACTTTTCAACGAGCGAGGCTTTCCGCGTACTCGATGATATTTCCTCCTATGCCAAGCCCGTGATGGTCCTGTCCGGGGGCGAGCCTCTTTTGCGGGGCGATGTCTTTGAGATAGCGCGGTACGGCTCGGACAAGGGACTCAGGATGTGCCTGGCGACAAACGGCACTTTGGTCACCGACGAGATATGCCAAAAGATAAAGGCTTCTTCCATCCGCATCGTCTCCATGAGCCTCGACGGTTCCACTGAAGAGGTGCATGATAACTTCAGGAATGAATTGGGCGCCTTTAAAGGCACTATTAATGCGGCAGGGCTCTTCAAAAAACACGGCATAGAATTTATCATTAATTCGTCTTTTACGAAGCGCAACCAGGAAGAGATTCCCAAAATATATAAACTCGCCAAGGAACTCGGGGCCACGGCATGGTACATGTTCATGATCGTGCCCACGGGCCGGGGCGAGGAGATCATGTCTGAACTCATATCCAAAGAGGAGTATGAGGATATACTTGAGTGGCACTATGATATGGAGAAGGACGAGCATGATATGCTGGTGCGCCCTACCTGCGCTCCCCATTATTACCGGGTTGTCCTGCAGAAAGCGAAGGAAGAGGGAGAAAAAATGGAGAGGCGCACTCTGAAGTTCTCCACCGGCGGCGCCAAGGGGTGCCTCGCGGGACAACTCATCTGCCTTATCGATGTCGACGGCAATCTGCAGCCCTGTAGCTATTTCCCCAAATTTGCGGGTAATATCAGGGAGCAGTCTTTCAGGGACATCTGGGAGAACTCGGAGCTTTTCAGGGACATGAGAGATTTCAAAAAATACAAGGGCAGATGCGGCGCCTGCGAGTATGTGAATGTGTGCGGCGGATGCAGGGCGAGGGCCTATGCCATACACGGCGATTACCTTGCTGAAGAGCCGTTTTGCAGCCATATGCCGCTGAAAATACAAAAGAGGGGGACCCCATGAACGATACGTTTTTAAAGGCATGCCGAGGTGAAAAGACCGCCCATACTCCGGTATGGCTTATGAGGCAGGCGGGGAGATACCTTCCCGAATACCGGAAAGTCCGCTCCAGGGTGGATTTCCTCACCCTGTGCAAGACACCGGAGCTGGCCGCGGAAGTGACTATTCAGCCTGTGGACATTCTAAAGGTGGATGTGGCCATACTTTTCTCCGATATCCTCGTGCCTATTGAGGCAATGGGTATGAAACTGGAGTTCTCGGAAGCGAAGGGCCCCATTCTTTACGACCCCATCAGGAGTGATATCGCTGTTTCGCGGCTCAGGAGCGTAAAGCCTGAGGAGGATGTCCCCTTTGTTATGGATGCCATAAGACTGCTGGTAAAGAAGCTGAATGTGCCTCTCATCGGTTTTTCAGGCGCGCCTTTTACCCTCGCCACTTACATGATAGAGGGCGGCAGTTCGAAAAATTTCATCAATACCAAACGGATGATGTACCAGGCCCCGGCACTCTATGAACAGCTCATGGACAAGATCACCGCCACGGTCATCGCCTATCTGCAGGCGCAAATCGATGCCGGAGTCCATGCGGTCCAGCTATTCGATTCGTGGGCGGGGGTCCTTTCACCGGCAGACTACGAGAAGTACGCTCTGGGATACGTGCAGAAGATCATTGCCTCGCTGAAAGGCAATGTGCCCGTTATTTACCTGGCTGTTAACGGCAGTTCCCCTTCCATGCTCAGGCTGGTGAAGAAGTCCGGCGCTGCGGTGCTGGGCCTCGACTGGAGGATCACTATGCAGGACGCCGTGGCAACGCTGGGAGGCGATGTGACGATCCAGGGCAACCTCGATCCCTGCACGCTCTTCGGCACGAAGGAGCTTATAAGGGAGAGAGTCGCGGATATTCTCCGAGGTGTCCCGGGCGCTAAAGGCCACATTTTCAATCTCGGGCATGGGATTCTGCCCGAAACCCCCGTGGAGAACGCCGTTGCCATGGTCGAAGCGGTGCATGAACTAAGCGTTAAAGGGTGAAGAAATCATCGGTATGAGAGTTGAAAGTCTTTCCTATATACAGCCTCAAGCACCGGTAACAGCCGTTACCACGGCCCAGGGCGCCAAAGCCAGGGTGGAAGAACTCAAGCGCGATGATAGAGATGTAAAGACCCATGAGCTGAACCACAGGGCGCTGCCTGGGAAGTACGAGCATGCAGGACAGGTACAGTACGCATACAAGAGGGGGCCGGACGGAAAAATGTATGTGGCATCCGGCGGCGTTGCCGTAGACCTGTCTGTTACCTCAAATCCTGACGAGACAATGAAGAAAATGCAGGAGGTCAAGAGTTATGCTCTTGGCCCTGCCAACCCGTCTTTTAAAGATTTTGTTATCGCATCAAGGGCCATTCTTGCCGAGCAGCAGGCAAAGATAGACAAGGTGCGGGAAGAGTATTCGTCCGGTCCACAAACATCCCCCACGGTATCGGTGTACGCCTGACCTCAGGCTGAGTCCGCTTTCCAGTACATATATTTCTTATCCCGGTTTTTGGTACAATATGCACTATCGCGTTAAAGGAGCGCCCTGATAATCAATGGATATTGCAGCCTTTCTTGGTCTTATTATCGGTATCAGCGCAATCATCGGCGGAAATGCCCTTGAGGGCGGCAGTACCTCCAATCTGATACAGGTCGCCGCCGCTCTAATTGTCTTCGGCGGCACTTTAGGCGCGACCCTGCTGAGCTTTTCCATAAGGGACGTGCTGTCAGCCGTTAAAGCCCTCGGTATGGTTTTCGGGTCCAGGCGGTTCACACCGAAGGAGGTCAATGAAGAAATTCTCGGCATTCTCGTAAAGGCGCGGAAAATGGGACTGATAGCGCTGGAATCCCATGTCAAGAACATCGAAAACCCCTTTCTGCAAAGGGGGCTGAACCTTGTTATCGACGGGATGACACCCGCCATGATAAAAGATATCCTGTACCAGGAGATCGACACGTACGAGGACAACATGAAGAAGGCCGCGCGGGTCTTCGAGTCTGCGGGAGGATATGCGCCTACCATAGGCATTCTGGGGGCCGTCCTCGGGCTGATACAGGTCATGGGCAATGTGACCGACCCTTCGAAAATAGGAGGGGGTATCGCGGTCGCTTTTGTGGCCACTATTTACGGAGTTGGGTCCGCCAATCTCCTGTTTCTTCCAATGGGGAAAAAAATCTCGAACAGGCTGCGGGAGGAGATCTTCATACGGGAGCTGATCATCGACGGCATTCTGGGCGTCGAGAGCGGGATCAACCCTTATTTCCTGAAGGCGCGGCTCAACGCATTCCATAACGAGCATGAGAGATCCTGACATGCGCACACGCAAGGGAGGGCTGCGGTGAGGGGGCGACGCAAGCATGCGGAAGAGCATGAGAACCACGAACGGTGGCTTATCTCCTACGCCGATTTCATTACCCTGCTCTTCACTTTTTTTGTCGCGCTTTATGCGCTGTCCGCCATGGACAAAGGCAAGATGGAACAATTTTCCGGTTCTTTGAGAGAGAGCTTCAAGATAATCGATAACCCCATACCCCTCATTGAAAACAAGGGAAAATCCATTGCCGAGGACCTGAACAAGGTAGTTGCCGGTGTACAGGGCATCTCGGTGAAGAACGATTTAAGGGGTGTTGTGGTGACTTTCTCTGACGGCATGCTCTTCGCGTCCGGTGCCGTGGACATAAAGCGGGATGCCTATGAATCACTCGAAAAACTGTCGAAGGTCGTCAATAACGCGCCGGGACGCATTACCATCGAAGGCCATACGGATAATGTGCCTGTAACAGGCGGTAAGTATGCTTCGAACTGGGAAATCTCCACCGGCAGGGCCGCCAGCGTGCTCAGCTTTTTCGTGGAAAAGGGGCTCGACCCGAACAGGTTTTCCATTGCAGGATATGCGGAATACAGGCCCATTATTTCCAACGATACCGAGGAGGGGCGGGCCCGCAACAGAAGGGTGGAAATGGTTATAAGCAAATAGTCTTGCGGTCATGGGTAATGGTATAATGAGAATCAGCATTGCCGCGCCAGGGCGTTTCCTGCTGATCCGAACTACACGAGAGAGAGGAAAATGGAAGAAGAAAAATTCTTAAACGCACGGGACTTTTCCAGGGTCGATGCCGATATTCCACTCGACGCCCGGCTATTGGCCGCAGAGGAGCAGACAGCCCTGCGTTCCCGGCTTGCAGGGGACATGACTTTCACCGAATCGCACGATCTTCCCGATCTTGACAACAAGCTCCTTTCCGACTGGCTGAAGATGCTGAACGCGAAGCTCGACACGGTGCTGAACATGCTCGCTTTTCAGCGGCAAGGCTTTTACTCCCTGCCTGCCACGAGGGTGAATATCAGCGGCGGCGGCATGAGTTTCAGCGCGAAAGAGAATTACAAGCCCGGCAATATCCTGGAATTGAAGATGCTGCTTCCCCTGCTCCCGCCCGTGGCCCTCTACCTGTACGGCGAGGTGGTGAAGACGCAGTCGCAGCCGGAAGGCCCTCTTATATTTGTGAAGTTTATTGCCATAGATGAGGAGATCAGGGACGAACTCGTGAAGTTTGTATTTAAACGCCAGAGGGATATTCTGCGTGAAAAACGGAGGTAGTTTCCGGCAATGCTTGCCATAATCGGCGCATTTATCGTTTTGGGTTCGGTAATCTCCGGATATGTGATGGAACATGGAAATCTCGCTGTGCTTTTTCAGCCCATCGAGCTGCTTATTATCGGCGGCGCCGCCACGGGAGCTTTTATCATCGCCTCTCCCATCAAGGTCATAAAGGCTGTTATTGGCGGCGTATTAAAGATACTGAGCGGCAAGGCATATTCCAAGACTGATTACGTGGAAGTTCTGCTCCTGATGAGCGAAATATTCTCCAAGATACGAAAGGAAGGACTTGTTTCCATTGAGGCGGATGTGGACAACCCGGGGGAAAGCAAGATCTTCAGCAAATACACGAAGTTCCTCAATAACCACCATGCGGTAACCCTTGTCACCGATACCCTTAGGACAGTTATGACAACCAGCATAGCGCCTCATGAACTTGAAGCGCTGCTCGATACCGAACTTGAGGCGCATCATGAGGAGGCCCTGATTCCGTCAAAGAGCATAAGCAATGTAGCTGACGGGCTGCCGGCCTTGGGTATTGTCGCCGCTGTTTTGGGGGTTGTTATTACCATGGGCAAAATAAGCGAGCCGCCGGAAGTTTTGGGCCATAGTATCGGCGCTGCGCTTGTCGGTACTTTCCTGGGTGTTTTGCTGAGCTACGGATTCGTCGGACCTATCGGAAGGAACCTGGAATATGCGGCCAATGAGGACAAAGAATATTTCGATGTTCTGAAAGTTGCTCTTGTCGCATTTGTGGGCGGCGCTGCCCCCCAGATCGCGGTAGAGTTCGGACGAAGGGTCATCCCCTCCAATGTAAAACCAACTTTTATCGAACTGGAAGAGGCCATCCGGCAGTTGAAAAAATAGGGGCGCTTTTCCCGTGAACAGATATAGTCTATCCTTTCGTTTTTCCCTTACAGGGACCATCCTGTTATTTGTTCTGTCCTGTGCCGCTCTGCCCGGAAGTCCCCGATTTCAGCCATTTGCCGACACCATTACTTTGTCGGGCGCTCACTGGGGGCTGGCTGTCCGCTCCCTTTCGACCGGGGAATTCCTCTGCAAAAAGGACGAGACAAAGGCTTTTGTACCCGCATCAAACATGAAGCTGATAACCACGGCGGTGGCCCTTGTCGCACTCGGTCCGGACTTCAGATATACGACGGGACTGTACATGGGCGGCGAGGTAAGGGGAGGAATTCTGCATGGCGATCTCTTCGTCCTGGGGAGCGGTGACCCTGCCATTGCGGGGAGTTTCAATGGGGGAAAGGCGGCCGGGGTATTTGGGGAATGGGCCGATGCCCTGGCGGGGAAAGGCGTTCGGGAGATAGAAGGCGCTGTAACAGGGGACGCGAGTTGCTTCGATGGCCAGTCCCTGGGAGCGGGTTGGCCCTGGGATGATGAGACAAGCGGCTATTCAGCCCAGATAAGCTGCCTCTCCTTCAATGATAACGCCGTAGAAGTGGAGGTCTCTCCGGGCCGCAATACCGGAGACCCCGCAGGCATAATAATATCACCTGCCACGGGATATGTGAAAGTCATTAATCAGGCTGCGACGGCCCCTGCCGGCACTGAGGGCTCTCTGCGTTTTTTCAGGCAGCCGGGGACGAATACCATAAAAGTTTCCGGCGCCATCGCCAACGGCTCCAGGCCGCTCCGCGAATGGGTCAGCATCGATAACCCCGCGCGGTATACGGCCACCGTGCTGAAGGAAACCCTCGAATCAAGGGGGATAAGGGTGCATGGTGGAATTGCCCTTGTGGGTGAGGAGCGGAAGGCTGCCGATTATGCCACGATGAAAAGGGTTGCGGAGCATATCTCTCCACCGCTAAAGGAAATTATTAAAATTACCAATAAGCTGAGCAAAAACCTCTATGCCGAGCAAATGTTCAGGACGCTGGGAAAGGTCCTGGGCGGTGAGGGTTCGACCGCGGCGTCGGCCGGGGTTATTCGTGACCAACTGTCCCTCATGGGGATTCCTGATGGTCCCATGGCCGTGTATGACGGCTCGGGATTTTCCCGTCTCGACCTGATGACCCCGCTGAATATGGTGCTGCTGCTGGATTATATGTCCCATCACGACTATTTCCCGTATTTTTATGATTCGCTTCCTGTTGCAGGCGTGGACGGGACCCTGGAACGGAGAATGCAGGGGACACCGGCAGCGGGCCGCGTGCATGCAAAGACCGGCTATCTCCGCCATGTGAGGGCCCTGTCGGGTTATGCCACGGCAAAGGACGGCGGATTGATTGCCTTCTCGCTGCTTGTCAATAATTATTCAGGCACTCCGGAGGATGTACGCGCCTTCCAGGACAATCTCTGCATCATGCTCTCGGAGTATTCAGGCGTGGGCAGGTAGACGAAGGGGCAGGACTTATGCCCTGCCAGGATAACCCAGGGGCTCGCTTACCACTATTTTTTGCGCGCCTCCAGCTTGTTCAGCGCGTTTATGTATGCTTTTGCCGCGGCAACTATAATGTCGGTATCGGCGCCGTGGCCCCGCACGGTCTTCCCGTCTTCCTCCAGGGACACTATGACCTCGCCGAGCGCATCCGTGCCGCCGGTGATGCTATTGACCTCGAACTTCAGGAGATTGCTCTTTGTCTGCGTGGAAGCGGCAATGGCCTTGTACACCGCGTCCACCGGTCCGTCTCCATGCTCCATCCGGTCGACCACGTCGGTGTTGATCCTCATCCTCAGCGCCGCGGTGGGGCTCACCGTGGTGCCGCAGGAAATGGAGAGGTCCAGGAGGCCATATACTTCGGGAGTTTTTGCCACTTCTTCCGACACGAGGGTCTCGATGTCCTCGTCGAAGATGTTTTTCTTCTGGTCGGCCAAATGCTTGAACTTTTCAAAGGCTATTTCAATGTCTTCAGGACTCAAATCGTACCCGAGTTCCTTGAGCCGTTCCTTAAAGGCATGCCTGCCCGAATGCTTTCCGAGGACCAGTTCAGTCTGGTTCAGGCCTATGTCTTCGGGACGGATGATCTCGTACGTCATCTTTTCCTTCAGCAGACCGTCCTGGTGAATGCCGGATTCATGAGCAAAGGCGTTGGCGCCCACAACGGCTTTGTTGGGCTGTACGGAGATGCCGGTAATGCGGGTCACCAGCCTGCTGGCGCGGATGATTTCTTTTGTGTTTATGTTGGTGGAGGCTTTGTAAAAATCCTTGCGGGTATGAAGGTTCATGACCACCTCTTCCATGGAACAGTTGCCCGCCCGCTCGCCGATGCCGTTGATGGTGCATTCCACCTGGCCTGCGCCGTTTAAAATGGCCGCAAGGGAGTTCGCCACCGCCAGGCCGAGATCATTGTGGCAATGTACTGAAATCACCGCGCTGTCTCCGATCCTCTCCCTGATAGCGCGAATCATGTCGCCGAATTCAGTCGGGGTCGTATAGCCCACGGTGTCCGGTATGTTTACCGTGGAAGCGCCCGCTGTGACCACCGCTTCCACAACCTCCAGAAGGTATGAAATATCCGTTCTTGTCGCATCCATGGGAGAGAATTCCACGTCCTCCACAAGGCCCCGTGCCAGCTTCACCATCTCCACCGATCTTTTCAGGGCCTCCTCACGGCTGACCCGGAACTGGTATTTCAGGTGTATGTCCGAGGTGGAGTGAAAGGTATGTATCCTGTGCCTGGGCGCCTCTTTGACCGCTTCGTAGGCCCTTTTTATATCTTCTTCCTTTGCCCGGGCCAGACCCGCTATGGTAGCGCCCTTTACCTCTGCCGCAATGCGCCTGACCGCCTCGAAGTCGCCGGACGAGGCTATGGGAAAGCCCGCTTCAATGATATCAACGCCCAGCTTGACCAGCTGCTTCGCTATCTGTATCTTCTCTTCCACATTCATCGACGCGCCGGGCGACTGCTCCCCGTCCCGTAATGTAGTGTCGAATATTTTAATAGTTCTCATTCACGTTCTCTCCGTGTTCGGAAGAAATTTTATCAGGCCGGCCTTGCGCAGGGCCCTCTTTGTCCGGCTGCTGATCGGCCGTATGTAATCTCTTGCGCCGTATAAGAAGGATAATGTTTTCAATTATACCCCAGATGAGGTACGACATGGAAAAGATGAATATGGATTTCGAAGGATGAATGAACATAATAAAAATAACAAGGACAAAAACGATGAGCACCCAGAAGGGTCTTCTCTCCCTGAAATCCACTTCCTTGAGGCCGTGGTAGCGGAGCGTGCTTACCATGAGCAAAGCGAGGAGGATGGTGATGACCGGATAGAAAATATTATTGTCAGGCGGGCCTGTCCAGAATTCGTAATAAAAAATGACGACTGAGGCGAGCACGGTGGCTGCACCGGGAATGGGCATTCCCTTGAAAGCCTTTGAGCCGGGGGTCCCTGTCTGGACGTTGAACCGCGCCAGCCTCAGCGCGCCGCACGCAACGAAGAGGAAGGAAACCGCCAGGCCGAGCCTGTCGAAGGGCCGTAAGGCCCAGTTGTACATCATCACCGCGGGCGCCACACCGAAGGCCACCAGGTCTGAGAGGGAGTCCAGCTCTATGCCGAAGCGTGTGGAGGTATTGGTGAGCCGGGCGATCCAGCCGTCAAGGCCGTCGAAGACATTGGCCAGTATGATGGCCCACGCGGCGTAGAGGTAATTGCCGTTTATGGCGGAGATAATGGCGAAGAAGCCGGAGAACATGCCGCACAGGGTAATGGTGTTGGGCAGCAGGTAAACGCCCTTTTTCGGTTTGTAGTCGGGGTTCTTCTTTCTGTTTCGGAAGGCCATGGCTTATCTCCTGCACCCCAGGGTGGTCTCTCCCGCTTTCACGCGGTCGCCCGGTTTGACACGAATGTCAGTGTCTTCAGGAAAAAATATGTCCACGCGCGAACTGAATTTGATGATTCCGTAACGTTCTCCTTTTTTCAAAACATCCCCGGGCTTTACCCTGCAGACAGCCCTGCGCGCCACGGCGCCCGCCACCTGCCTTACCAGCGCCTGGCCGTGGTCTCCTTTGAGGAGCAGGGCGATATTCTCATTTACTGAAGAGGCCTCAGGCTTGAAGGCGGAGAGAAACCTGCCGGGCGTATGGACCACGGATTCCACCACGCCATTGCACGGGGCCCTGTTCACATGAACATCCAGGGGCGACATGAAAATGCTCACCTCGATGGCCGCTCCCTTAAGGTAGACATTTTCGGTCACCGTATGGACCTGCAGGACCCTTCCGTCCGCAGGTGATACATAACAGCCCTCCTCAGCGGGCACGGTCCTGTCAGGGTCCCTGAAAAAATAGAGCATGAAGAGTGTCAGAATAAAGGGGAGGAGCGCTATCGGGGCCCCACCCGCATAGAAAGCCGCTGCAGTGACAGCTGCAAAGAAAACGATGAACGGATAACCCTCAGGTGCAAGTTTGATCATGTATGGTTTTACGCTTTTGTCTTGTCTACCAGTTTGCCCTTTTTGAGCCACGGCATCATGGCCCTCAATTTAGCGCCCACTTTTTCGACAAGATGCTCCTCGCCCTTCTTTGTCAGGGCGTTGAAGACCGGTTTGTTTACACGGCACTCCAGCAGCCATTCGCGGGCGAAGGCGCCGTCCTGTATCTCTTCAAGTATTTTCTTCATCTCCTTCTTTGTCTCGGAGGTGATGATGCGCGGGCCCCGTGTCAGGTCGCCGTACTGTGCGGTGTTGCTTATGGAATATCTCATATTGGTAATGCCGCCTTCGTAAATGAGGTCCACGATGAGTTTTACTTCGTGGAGGCATTCGAAATAAGCCATCTCGGGAGCGTAGCCTGCTTCCACAAGAGTCTCAAAACCGGCCTGGATAAGGGCGGAAACGCCGCCGCAGAGCACTGCCTGCTCCCCAAAGAGGTCTGTCTCGGTTTCTTCCCTGAAGTTGGTTTCAATGATACCTGCTCTGCCGCCGCCTACCCCGGAAGCATAAGCGAGGGCAACATCTTTTGTATTGCCCGACGGGTCCTGATGCACCGCGATAAGGCAGGGCACGCCGCTTCCCCGCGTATATTCGGCCCGTACCAGATGTCCCGGTCCCTTGGGCGCCGCCATGAAAACGTTGGTGTCGGCCGGGGGCACGATCTGGCCGAAATGAATGTTGAACCCGTGGGCAAAGGCGAGGTAAACGCCTTTCTTCATGTTCGGCGCGATTTCGGCCTTGTAGACATCTGCCTGGAATTCGTCAGGAAGAAGTATCATGATGACATCGGCGATTTTCGCAGCATCAGCGGGCGTCATTACAGCAAAACCAGCTGCCTTGGCCTTGTCCCAGCTTGCCCCCTTGCGTATGCCGATTATTACATCCATGCCGCTCTCTTTGAGGTTATTGGCATGGGCGTGTCCCTGGCTCCCGTATCCCATAATAACGATTTTTTTACCCTTCAGCACATCCGGGTTGGTGTCCTTGTCGTAGTAGATGCTTATCATTTGCAGCCTCCTGTTTGTCCTGTAATAGTGGGTCTTTCTATATTACACGTTTTGAAAAATTATTTCCCTTTTCCCACTGCTGAAACAGGCTTTATGTTGTCTATTCAGGGAAGGAGGCTTTACAATACCTGATGGAAAATCTCTGGGTGCTCCTGGCCCTCATCTCAGCGCTCTTGCTTGCCACGAGCGACGCCCTGTCCAAAAAAGCGTTGGTGGCGCACGACGAGTACGTTATAGCGTGGCTGAGGCTGCTCCTCTCGCTGCCCCTGTTGCTTGCCTGTCTTCCCTTTGTCGAAGTCCCGCGCCTCGATAAGGAATTTTACACGGCTTTTCTCACTGCGCTGCCTCTCGAAGTAGCGGCCCTTATCCTCTATACAAAAGCTCTTAAAACATCCCCTCTGAGCCTCACGCTTCCCTTTCTCTCCCTTACTCCGGTTTTCCTCATAATCATACCCTTCATTCTGTTGGGGGAGAAGATCTCCCTTGCAGGGGCAGCGGGTGTTCTCTGCATTGCGGCCGGGGGATACACGCTCAATATCGGGAAATTCAGGGAGAGTGTCTGGGCCCCTTTCATCGCCATACGAAAGGAGAAAGGCGCGTTATACATGATCATTGTGGCGCTGATATACAGTTTTACCTCCGTTTTAGGCAAGTCGGCTATCGGACATTCGTCGGCCCTTTTCTTCGCTATTACGTATTACATCGTCCTTTTTCTTGTTTTTACTCCTGTGGCGCTCTATAAATCGGGAAGGGAAATGAGACGTGTACTGAGCAGCGGAGCAGTGCGGGCAATGGTATTGCCGGGTATACTGGACGCGGTGATGAATATAACGCACATGACGGCCATGGGGCTTACCAAGGTCGCTTACATGATCTCGGTAAAGAGGCTGAGCCTGCTCATAGGGGTCTACTTCGGGTATCTGTTTTTCAAGGAAACAGGTATTCGCGAGCGGTTGCTGGGCACTGCGCTCATGCTCACGGGGTTTGTTCTTATTGTTGTGTTCAGGTAGGGGACAGGCTTAGTTGCCTGCCATCTCTTCAAGGGTGATAAGGACTGAAGCTGCGAGGGCCTCAAGATCGTACCCTCCTTCCAGGGTGAAAATAAAGGGTACCTGCTCATTCCCCGAGGAATAGGACAGTATGCTGTGAACAATATTACGAACGCCCTCATCCGTCACACGGAGCCCGGCCAGGGGATCATTAATATGGATGTCATAGCCTGCTGACACAAGGACGATGTCGGGAGCGAATCGGGACATGAGTCCCGGCAGTATTTCGTTGTAGACGGAATAAAACTCTCTATTCCCGGACCCGTGTGCAAGGGGAATGTTGCAGGTAAACCCCGCTCCTTTCCCCTTTCCCTTTTCAGAAGCGTCCCCGGTCCCGGGATAGTGGGGATACTGGTGCGTGCTGAAGTAGAAGACCGAATCGTCTTCTTCAAAGGAATGCTGGGTGCCGTTGCCGTGGTGCACATCGAAGTCGATGATAAAGACCTTCCGGTAACCCTGTTTCTGCGCATACCGCGCGCCGATGGCGATATTGTTGAAAATGCAGAACCCCATGCCCCTGCCTGCCTCGGCATGGTGTCCCGGAGGCCGCACGGCGCAGAAGGCCCTGAGGAATTCACCTCTCTTACAGCAGTCCACTGCCTCCATGACTGCTCCTGCCGCATAGAGGGCGGCGTCGAGACTGTCCGGTGACATGTAAGTGTCGGGATCGAGGCTCCCTGAGCCGAAGGGTTTGATTTTTTCAATGTATGCGGCGGTATGCACGAGGGCTATGTCGCTGAAGTCAGCTTTTCCCGGAGTGCAGTGGATGAGAGTGTTCCAGAGCGGGGAGCCCTTCAGCCGCTGCATAATGGCCAGAAGACGTGTCTTTGATTCTGGATGCCACGGGGGGGTCTCGTGTCTCAGAAAAACATCGTCGTAAAATAACCCGGTTTTTTGCATACATAATAATACTCGATAATGTGGTTAAGGTAAAGTTTTGCGAAATAAGGATCTGAGTGGTGTTTTACAAAAACATGTTATCTTATCTGAGAGGTTCTTACAGAGATGGAAGGAGAAGACGATGCAAAAGAGAATCATTGTTGCTGCGGTCCTTATTGCTTTCGGGCTTATGATATTCGCGGTACTGGACCGGGTAAGGTCCAAACAGGATGAGGGCGTGCTCGCGCTTTCCGGCAATGTGGAGGCAACGGAAGTCGCCATGGGCTTCAAAATACCCGGCCAGGTTGTCGAACTGGCGGTGGAAGAGGGCCTGCATGTAAAAAAGGGAGACAGGCTTGCCGCACTGCAGAGCGCTGAGATTCAGAGCATTGTGGCGCAGCAGAAGGCCTCTCTTGCCGAAACTGTGGCCAGGTATGATGAAGTTAAAAACGGTTCGCGGAAACAGGAAATCGAACAGGCAAGGGCCTCAGTGCTCAACGCTGACGCCGAACTGACCAAGGCGAAAAAGGACCTGGCCCGCTATGAGGTCCTCTTCGCAAAGGGAGCGGTTGCCGCGCAAAAACTGGACGAGGCGCGAAAAAATCATGATGTGGCGGTTTCCCAGCATCGCAAGACCCTGGAAGCCCAGAGCCTGGTCCATGAGGGGGCGCGGAAAGAAGTAATCAGGGCCGCCGGCGAGCGTGTGAAACAGGCTGAAGCCGCGGTGAGAGCTGCGGATGAGCGGCTGAAGGACACGGTTATCCATGCGCCGCTGTCCGGAATTATACTTAGAAAGAATGCGGAAGAAGGCGAGACGGTTGCTGCGGGAGTGCCTGTATATACTATCGGGGACCTCGAAACCCCCTGGATAAAGGTCTATGTGAAGGAGAGCGATCTGGGCCGGGTAAAGCTCGGGCAGAAGGTCGGGATAAGCACCGATTCCTATCCCGGAAAAATATACGAGGGCAGCGTCTCCTATATATCGTCGGAAGCTGAATTCACGCCGAAGAACGTGCAGACGCGCGAAGAGAGGGTAAAACTTGTTTTCGGGGTCAAGGTGCGGGTGAAGAACATCAACGGGGAACTCAAGCCGGGTATGCCCGCGGACGTGAAGCTGTCGCTGAGATGAGCGGGGCTGTCGCAATAAGGACCTCCGGGCTTTCAAAAGTTTTTGGCGGTACGGTTGCGGTGCGCGACCTCGATATGGAAATAGCGCGCGGCGAGCTTTTCGGGCTCGTGGGCCCCGACGGCGCGGGCAAAACAACCGTCATGCGGCTCCTTGCCGCGATCATGACTCCCACATCCGGAGAGGCCTGGGTGGCGGGGCTTTCCATTACGAAAGAGGGCGAGAGGATAAAGGAAAAGATCGGGTACATGTCCCAGCGCTTCGGTCTTTACGAGGACCTTACCGTGATCGAAAACCTCCGGTTTTACGCAGACCTCTACGAAGTCCCTGAAAAGGAGCGGTCTGCAAGGACGGAGCGGCTTTTAGGGTTCAGCAACCTCACTCCCTTTAAAAGCAGGCTTGCCGGACAACTCTCCGGAGGCATGAAACAGAAGCTCGGCCTTGCCTGCGCTCTCATCCATACTCCCGAAATTCTCTTCCTGGACGAGCCCACCAACGGCGTGGACCCTGTGTCGCGCAGGGATTTCTGGAAGATCCTCTACGACCTGCTGAAGGAAGGGGTCACTATTTTTATCTCCACCGCCTATCTCGACGAGGCTGAACGCTGTACGCAGATCGGTTTCATGCACAAGGGCGCGCTGCTTATGAAGGACGAACCCCTGCGTATAAAAAAGTCTTTTGGTCTGCCTGTGATTGAGATATGGACCGATGATGCGCGGCAGGCCGGGGAATTGGTGAGGAACATGGCAGGCGTGAAGGGCGCGAGCATTTACGGCGACAGGCTCCATGTGACTTTTTCCAGCATGGAGAGCGTGGACGCTGTTGTGGCGCGGCTTGGCGCATCAGGGGTCCGGGTAAGGGACCACAGGGGAATAGTGCCCTCTTTAGAAGATGTGTTCATCACCATGGCGGAGGCCTGATGTCCGGCGTCGGCGTAGCTGTTGAGGTCCGGGACCTGGTGCGGGCTTTCGGGGACTTCAGGGCGGTTGACGGGGTCAGCCTTAAAGTGGAGCGCGGCGAGGTGTTCGGTTTCCTGGGGCCCAACGGCGCGGGGAAGTCCACCACAATCAAGATGCTCTGCGGACTTCTGCTGCCAACCGAGGGTAGCGGCAGGGTAGGCGGTTACGACATAAGGAACGAGTCCGAAGAGATAAAGAAGACCATAGGGTATATGTCCCAGAAATTCTCCCTTTACGATGACCTCACAGTGGAAGAGAATATCCGCTTTTTCAGCGGAATTTACGGGGTCCCCAAAGCAAAGAGGCGGCAGAGGATGGACTGGGCGCTGAAAATGGCCGGCCTCCTCGAAAGCAGGAGCGCTGTCACAAGGACCCTGCCGGGAGGCTACAAACAGCGGTTGGCTTTGGGCTGCGCCATACTGCACGAGCCGCCCATACTTTTTTTGGACGAGCCCACCTCAGGGGTCGATCCCCTTTCGCGCCGCTCGTTCTGGGACCTAATACACCATATGTCTATGGCAGGGACAACGGTCTTCGTGACCACCCATTACATGGACGAGGCGGACTATTGCGACAGGCTGGCGCTTATCTACCGGGGCAGGATCATTGCGGAGGGCACTCCCCGCGAACTCAGGCAGGAACACATGGACCGGACTGTGCTCGAAATAGAGACGGACAGGTTTGTGGAAGCGCTGGAAGCGCTGAACAGCAAAGGCGTTGAGGCCGCGCTCTTCGGCAGGCTGCTTCACGCCACTGTGGACAGCGAAGAAAAGGCGGTCCCGGAGATCGGCAGTATACTCTCGGAAGCCGGCATTGAGATAAAGAGAATGGAGAAAATCATGCCCTCTTTGGAAGATGTCTTCGTCACCCTCATCGAGGAGGCCTGAAGGGATACAAGGAAGATGAGTATTGTACGCATAAAGGCCATTGTGAAAAAGGAACTGATACAGATATGGCGGGACCCCCTGAGTCTTTCCATGGCGTTCCTCATGCCGGTGATGCTCCTCTTTATTTTCGGTTATGCCATAACCCTGGATGTGGACCGGGTAAAGACCGTGGTGCGGGACCTCGACAAAAGCAGCCTGAGCAGGGAATTTATTGCTGAAGTCGTTTCATCCGGATATTTCACCGTGGTGGGCGGCGCCGGGAGCGACAGGGACATTGCCGCCTGGCTCGACGACGGCAGGGCGCGGGTGGCCATTACCCTGCCTCATGACTTTTCAGACAGGATACGCACCGGGAGGGAGGCTTCCGTACAGATAATTGTGGACGGGAGTGATTCGAACACCGCCACCATTGCCCTGGGCTACATGGCGGTCATAACCGGGACCTTTGGACAGAGGACTAAGGGAGTGCGCATAAGGCCCCTTGTGGAGCCGCGTATCCGTGTCTGGTATAACACTGAACTCAAATCGAGGAATTACATAATCCCGGGTCTCATCGCCGTTATCATGGCGGTCATTGCCGCTCTCCTCACCTCCCTTACCTTTGCGAGGGAGTGGGACAGGGGCACAATGGAGCAGCTTATCGCGACACCGGTCAGGAAGCAGGAACTGATCATCGGGAAGATGATACCTTATTTCCTCATCGGATTTGTGGATATGGTTTTTTCCGTGCTTCTCGCCGTTTATATTTTTGGGGTCCCCCTGAAGGGCAGCGTTATACTGCTGTTTTTATTCTCCTCGCTTTTCCTCTTCGGCGGTCTCGGGGTCGGCATGCTTATCTCTATTGCAACCAAGTCCCAGCTTGTGGCGAGCCAGATCTCGGTTGTGGCCACTTTTCTTCCAGCTTTTCTCCTTTCAGGTTTCATGTTTTCCATATCGAACATGCCTGTAGCTCTCCAGGTCATCACGCGTTTTATTCCGGCCCGGTATTTCGTTGCCATAATGAAGGGCATATTCATGAAGGGGAGCACCTTTGACCTGCTTGTGCGGGAGGGTGTCTTTCTAATGCTTTTCGGTCTGGCAATATTTGCCCTTGCCAGCAAAATACTTGCAAAGAGGATCGGGTAGCCTTGTTCGAGCGTATACGACAAATGGTGCTCAAGGAATTCATCCAGATATTCAGGGACCGGAGGATGAAGGCCATCGTTTTTTTCATCCCCTTGCTGCAACTCTTCGGCTTCGGCTATGCGGTCACTTTCGATGTTAACAACGTCCCTACAGCGCTTTGCGACCTGGACAGGTCGGCAGATAGCAGGGAGCTTGCGCGCAGGCTCGAAGCCTCGGGGTATTTCTCGATACGGTACAGGCCCGGCTCTCCCGGCGAGATACGGGGACTGATCGACAGGGGTGAGGCCCTCTGCGCCCTTCAGATCGACAGGGGGTTTGCAAAAGATATTCTCAAGGGCGATCCTGTTGCCGTACAGGTCATCGTGGACGGCACTGATTCCAACACTGCCACGGTGGCGCTGAATTACGCAAGCAGGATCATTGCGCAGTACGCGAAGGACAAGAGCGCGCAGATGACCGGGCCGCGGCATGATATACTCGACGTCAGAACGCGGGCCTGGTACAACCCGGAGCTCAGGAGCAGGAATTATAATGTTCCGGGTGTCATAGCCATAGTGATCATGCTCACCTGTCTGCTGCTCACCTCCATGGCCATTGTGCGCGAAAGGGAGATAGGGACCATGGAACAGTTGATGGTCACCCCTCTGAAGCCGGTTGAGCTCATACTCGGCAAGACCATCCCCTTTGCCCTGATCGGGTTCTTCGACATGATACTCGTCACCGTTGTGGCTGTGCTCCACTTCGGCATTCCCATAAACGGTCCCCTTTGGCTCCTTCCTATCGGGACCTCGATCTACCTCCTTTCAGTGCTGGGAATCGGGCTATTCATATCCACCATTTCACGCACGCAGCAGCAGGCCCTAACAGCGACCTTCTTTGTTTATATCCCTTCAGTGCTGCTTTCAGGCTTTATGTTCCCTATAGAGAATATGCCCAAAGTCATACAGTACGCGACGCTTGCAAACCCCCTCAGGTATTTCCTCGTGATCATCAGGGGGATATTCCTGAAGGGGATTGGCCTGGATATACTCTGGCCGCAGATGGCGGCGCTTCTTGTCATCGGTATAGCGGTGATGACCGCAAGTTCGCTCAGGTTCAGGAAGAGGCTTTCGTAGAATATGAATAAATTTCTTGATGAGTGTGCTTTAATTGTGGTACTCTCAACGTCAAGTAAAGGAGTTGAAAATGAATAAACCGGTATTTCTTTCGATCTTCGTTTTAATCATTGCGGGCTGTGCAACTTCAAAGGTTGGCATGAAAGGTTCCGCCGGATTTAAAGAGTTAACGTTCCCGTCAAACAGTTATGGGCCCGGCCAAATAGTAGAAATATATTCCTCCCCGGAAAAGGTGGAAGTAACTTATCAACCTCAGATACCTTTGGATAAGGTTGCGGTTTCTCCGGGCTGGAACATTTCTATCATTGAGGTGAATAAAATCGAGTCCCTTTTGGCTGCCAAGATTAGTACGGTTGCCAAAGCTCACTATTCTTTTGCCTCTCAAAATAATATACAAGTTAAATTGACGGATACAAAAGCAAAATTGATACCGAAAAGCATAATTTTTAATGCTTTGAGAAAAGATTTGCAGAGTAATTATGACTTAAAGTCACATATAGCAGGTTACATGTCGAGAGGAGCTGAGTTTTGTGTTATCACGATGACATTGAGTGCAAGGGTTTCCTTTTCTATAGTTGATTCCAGCGATAATGAGATTGTAGTTGATCCGGCGATAATTGAAAAGATCAATTCAGAACTGGGATTCAAATTTAAAAAACAAACCGGATCCAATAAACTTATATCAGGTGAGGACCTTGTAGTAGGAATTCACTACGATCGTATGATGATTGGTATTATCATGTCACTGAGCATATAGCACCTCAATACAGCCTATAGGCCAGAGTGACCTATAGGCAGATATGGCCTATGCCGAGCTAGGGCATAATGTCCTGCCTCTCTCTCCTCCTGCATTCTTGCGCTTCTTTAACTCTTTGAAATAAAATAAAACTTCATTCTCATTCCTAGTGGCATACTAATTGATTATATAGTTAGAGTTAAACGCAAAATACCAATTAAAATAAACAGGAGGAAATGAACATGTCAAAGGCAATAGGGATCGATTTGGGGACGACCAATTCAGTCGTCTCGGTTGTAGTGGGCGGGGAGACAGTGGTAATCCCTAACCAGGAAGGCAACAGGACAACGCCGTCCGTGGTGGCAATCACTGAAAAAGGCGAAAGGCTGGTGGGCCAGATAGCCAAGAGGCAGTCCATCACCAACCCCGAAAATACCATCTTCTCAATCAAGAGACTCATGGGCAGGAAATATGCTTCCGCTGACGTCGAACATGCCAAGAAGAGTCTGCCGTACAAGATCGTAAAGGCCGCAAACGGAGACGCTCATGTGGAAGTGCGCGGCAAGGCCTATTCGCCGCCCGAGATATCGGCCATGATCCTGCAGAAGCTGAAACAGGCTGCCGAGGATTATCTTGGCGAGCCCGTGACTGAAGCCGTAATTACCGTGCCCGCATATTTCGACGACAGCCAGAGACAGGCCACCAAGGACGCGGGAAAGATAGCCGGCCTCAATGTTCTGAGGATCATCAACGAACCTACGGCAGCGGCCCTGGCCTACGGCCTCGACAAGAAAAAAGAGGAAAAGGTCGCGGTCTATGACCTGGGCGGCGGCACTTTCGACGTCTCCGTGCTCGAAATCGGCGAAGGCGTTATAGAAGTGAAATCCACCAACGGTGACACCTACCTTGGCGGTGATGACTTCGATTTAAAGGTTATGGATTTCCTTGTGGACGAGTTTAAAAAAGATAACGGTATCGACCTGAAATCCGACAAGATGGCCCTTCAGAGGTTGAAGGAGGGCGCTGAAAAGGCCAAGATCGAACTTTCAACAGCGGCCGAAACAGAAGTGAACCTTCCTTTTGTCACGGCTGATGCCTCGGGCCCCAGGCATTTATTGGTAAAACTGTCGCGCTCCAAGTTCGAGCAGATAACTGATGAACTGGTACGCAGGAGTATCGAACCCTGCAAAAAGGCGCTTGCCGATTCCGGCCTCTCTATGGCCGCGCTGGACGAGATCATTCTTGTGGGCGGACAGACAAGGATGCCCAGGGTGCAGGAAGAAGTGCAGAAGTATTTTGGAAAGGAGCCCAACAGGTCGGTAAACCCAGATGAAGTGGTTGCAGTGGGCGCGGCCATACAGGGCGCGGTATTAAAAGGAGACGTCAAGGATGTGCTGCTCCTGGATGTAACGCCTCTTTCCCTCGGCCTCGAAACTCTCGGCGGCGTTTTTACCAAGATCATCGAGAGGAACACCACCATTCCTGCAAAGAAGTCGCAGGTCTTCTCCACCGCGGCTGACAGCCAGACTGCCGTCACCGTCAAGGTCCATCAGGGTGAGAGGGAAATGGCGGGAGACAACAGGCTTCTGGGCAACTTCGAACTGCTCGGCATACCGCCTGCTCCACGGGGCATGCCCCAGATCGAAGTCACCTTTGATATCGACGCAAACGGCATCCTGCATGTCTACGCAAAAGACCTTGGCACAGGCAAGGAGCAGTCCATAAAGATAACGGCTTCCAGCGGGCTCTCCGATGAGGAAGTGAAGAAAATGATGCGCGATGCGGAACTTCATGCGGATGAAGACAAAAAGAAGAAAGACCTGATAGAGGCAAAGAACCAGGCCGAAGCCCAGGTCTACTCAATCGAAAAGTCTCTCGGGGAATACGGCGACAAGATTTCAGCTTCCGATAAGCAGGAGATCGAGGCTGCTATTGAGAGCTGCAAGAAGGTGAAGGACGGAGATGATGCGGCCGCTATCAGGGTCGCTGTTGAAGAGATGATAAAAAAATCGCACAAGATCGCCGAGCAGGTGTATAAGGCGCAGGAGACGGCAGGCGGTTCCTGCGGCAGCGGCAAATGCGGCGGCGGTTCAGAACAGGGCGGGAAGCCGCATGAGGACAACGTGTACGAGGCGGAGTTCGAGGATAAAGCGGCATAACGTGTAAGCTATACGGCAATCAGGGGACAGAAAAAGTTTCTGTCCCCTGGTTCACATATTAAAGCGGAGCAGGAGCCATGCAGCTCCAAAAAAAGTAAGTATAGCCGCTACAACAAGGAAAAAGCTGAACTGCCATTTGCCCGGTTTCTTTTGAAGCTTTGACCGGTTACCCACCAGCCCGAAAGTTTTGAAGTGTTTCTCCATTCTCATGCTATTAGTATACCTGAACACTCCCTGCCGAAGGGTAATCACGCCGGGTCTTGTGCTGTTTGCCGTATCAGTTCTTTCCTTTTGTCGCTCCGTCCCAATATAATTTAAGAACACGCTTTTTCATACCATACGCATAAGGAGAATTAATCATGGCCGGGCGGCAGTTCAAATACAGGCGCGGGGATTTCGGAGAATTGCCCGTTACTTTGCACCACCTCACCATCTACCTGAACTTCCTGCAAGGGGGCGTGGAAGCCGTCAACTGTCTCGAAATGACGGCGCGTCAGGACCTGGACACCCTCCACCCGGACGCAGGCGGGCTGGACATTCTGAAAGTGCAATGGGTCACCGGTCCCGCCGACACTCAGGGACATCCGCTGCCCCATGAGTTCCACCGGGACAAAAACAAGCTTTCCATAAAACTCCCCCGTATGGTGAAGAGCGGGGAGAAGTTCTTCATAAGGACGTTGACCCGCTGCTGCCCGTCGGACCATGTCCTCGAAGGCATCTACAAAGACGGCACGCCTCCCGGCGCGCCGCAGCAGTATATGTCCCAGTGCCAGCAATGGGGCTTCCAGCGCATCATGCCCATCTTCGACGACTGCCGCGCCAAATGCACCATGACCACCACCCTTGAGGCTGATGCCCGTTATACGCACCTTATCAGCAACGGCAATATCAGCCGTACTGCCAACCCCGAAGGCAAGCCGGTAATCAAACGCGGCAATCCTTCGCGCAAGGTCATTACTTTTGAGAATTCCCTGCCCATGGCGCCCTATCTGTTCATAGCCTGTGTGGGCGCCTGGGACACGCTGACTGATACTGTCACGTATGAATCAGGCCGCACCGTGCAGCTGGAGTATCTTGTGCCTCCCGGCTCGGTGAGCAAGGTGTGCATTCCCATGGAGATCCTGAAGAAATCCGTGCTCTGGATAGGTAAGACGCAGGGCTACGAATACACCGCCGATACCTACCGCACCATCTGCATGAACAAGTCCAACTTCGGCGGCATGGAGAATGTGGGCAATACCACCATTGTCACCGATGCAGCGCTCATCAACGAGCACACACTGGATACCGGACTGCTCTATGCCCATGCCGTGATTGTCCATGAATTCGAGCACAACCAGTGCGGCAGTGAGACCACCATGGACACCCCTTTCGATGTCTGGCTGAATGAAGCCTATACCGTTGATGTGGAGCGGCAATTTATGGCGGCTGTTTTTAATCCCGCTTTTATGAGACTTAACCAGGTGGACAGTATACGCAACCCGCTCCTCGGTCCTCTCGCTATCGAGGACGGCGGACACGCCGGCAGGATTGTGCGCGAAGGTTTCAACGACCCCGATGAATTGATCGACGGGGTAACATATGTAAAGGCCGCGGAGGTCATCAGGATGCTCCGGCTTATTATCGGAGCGGAGAAGTTCCGCGAAGGGAAGACCCTCTATTTCAAACGCTACTACAATGCAAATGCCGATACCGACCAGTTTTTCCAGTGCTTCGAAGAGGCCTCGGGCATCTCCCTTGAGCAATTCAAAAAGGGATGGCTCTATACCATGGGGTATCCTAAGGTAACGGCGACTACGCAATACGCCCCGGCCTCAAAGCGTTATCACCTGCGGTTTCATCAGGATCTGCCGCAGGGACTGCAACCCTTCTACCTGCCCATCGAACTCTCGCTGGTGGACGCTCAGGGCCGCGACATGGAGGGGACGGAGCAGGTGTTTTCGCTGAAGGAAACAGACGCCGAACTGATAGTGGAAGGGGTTGAAGAGCCCCCCGCCTTTGCCTCCATGAACCGTGATTACTCCTTTTACGGCACTTTCCAGTATAAAAACGCAACACCGGTAATGCGGTCTCTGCAGGCGCGCTTTGATCCCAATGCTTATAACCGGGTGGAGGCCATGAGGCAATTGACCGACCTGGAGCGTATCAGGCTTTTGCACAATCCCGATGAAGAAGTGAGCGGGCAGTGGCTGGCGCTCTATGATAAAATTCTCGCTGACGGAGATTTGCCGTCCATACTAAAGTCCTACCTGCTGCGCATTGACGAGCAGCCCATGGACCGCGCCTATTGCACCTGGTACCAGGAACTGGTCATTGCCCGGGAGAAGCTGATGGGTGCGGTGAACCGTGCGTACCGGGACCGTCTGCTGGAGGAATTTCATGGGCTGGATACCTATTGTACAGTTGCCGGACAATTGCCCGGCTACGGCATAGAAGAGCGCATGCTGAAAAACGTCCTGCTCGACCTTATTGCCGTAGACGATACGCCGGAGAGCCACCAGGTGATCAGCAACCATTTTTCCCGGGCAACCACCGCCTCGGACCGCTGTGCCGCACTCTATGCCCTCAACCGCAGTTCCGCGCTTTCCCGGCGCGTTGTCCTCGAACAGGTGTTTGAGTCATGGCACACGGACCTCAGCGGGTATGCCAATTACCTCCGTATCGTGTCCGGAGGCACACGGGACGATGTATTCGGGATGATCGAAACGGAAAAAGGGAGGCCCGGGTTCGATATTACCCAGCCCACCTGGAGCAGGGCGCTCTTCCTGCCAATGGCTTCAAATAACAAGATGGTCTGGACTGACCGGGGCATTCAATGGGTGGCAGATACGGTCATGGAACTCGCCCCCATCAACGCCACCACCACCGGACGCCTGCTCAATACCTTCCAGCATGTGCGGAGACTGAAGCCGCAGTTGCAGGAGAAAGTGAGCGCGGCGCTGGAGCGCATTGTGCAAAATGTCCCCATGCAAATGAGCCCCGCTGTCCACGGGCAGGCAAAGGCTTATCTCGGAGGATAGTCCGCGCATTGTGTATTTTCCAATAAATTGGGTACAATCTCAACTGGTATTTTTTTAGTGCGAACAAATTTTTGACAGACGGAGGTTGAGCAATGCTCATCGATATCAGCATGGACAAGAGTTCCCTCTCCATCCCGGTGGACAACCCCTTCAGACTTGATCTGGACGCGATAATGGAAGGAATAGGGGGCTTTGTTACCTCAAAGGGCGCGACTTTGGAGGGTATTGATGTGCGGGGCCTTCTCCCCAGGATGGTAAAGGGCATTGCGGGCTGCGAAAACGGCTGTCCCGCCGATGCCATGAGCTTTGTATCCACGGGTTTCGGAAAATTCGAGCTCAAATATATCGAGGGGGGGATCCTTTCCGCAAAGACCGTGACGCAGGACGGCCAAGGGCTTTTCATAAAAATGTTCCCCGATTTTTAAAGATGGATAATAATGTTCAGAAAGAAGTCGGCTGGCTGCTCCCGCTGAAGAAAAAAATACTTGTCGGGATATTCGGCATACTCGCGGTTTCCATGTCTGTCACCGTTTTTTTCATAGTGACGATGCTGCGTGACGGACTGTTGACCGACAGCGCCGTCCAAACCCGGGAATTAGGCAACGCAATAAAGAACTCGGTCAATAAGATGATGGTGATGCGTTCGCCGGTTTTGATACAGGATGCCATTGAAGACACAGTGACCGGTGACAGCTCAATAGTCAAGGCGTTTGTCCTCGACAGGACAGGCAGAATCGCCTACTCCTCCGACAAGAAGGAAATCGGGCAGGTGCTGGACAGGCACCGCAATCCTTCATGTGTTGGATGCCATCAGAGAGCGGACCGGTCGCCGCCTCAGAATACCATCGTCATGGAAAGGGAGGACAGAAAGATACACAGAAATGTCATGGTCATATACAATGAGAAAGCCTGTTACGGCTGTCATCCCCCGTCTGCCCGTATAAACGGGAAACTCATTATAGACAAGTCCCTCGAAAGCACCAACTCTCTCATCTGCAGGCTGGAACTGATCATTTTCGGATCGGGACTGCTATGCCTTGTCATTCTCTTTCCTTTTTTATCAAAATTGCTTAATAAATACGTCCGGGAAATAATCCGCCAGAATAACGAACGCTCCCTGCTCTATGGCATGATCGAACGGCTGAGCAAGTCCATAGAGATCGAGGAACTGAAACCCATCGTCATAGACATCCTGAGTGACGCTCTTGATGCCGACGAGGTCAGCATCGTGATCCCGAAGGACACGGAGCATTACAGCGTCAGCTTCTGGAGCAGGACCGACGGCGCCGTTACGCGTAAAAAGGTGGAGGAAGGGGACCCTCTGAGAACAGTCCTCGACAGGTGGCTGAAAGACGGATTCGCTGATTACGAGTTGTCCGAAGACGGGAGGCTGATATATATGCCCGTGGAAAAAAGCGGGACCCGCCTGGCGCTTGTCGCCCTCAGGAAGCACGGTGCGGCCTTCTCCCCCGAGAGGCTCAACCTCATCGGGATCATAAACGGCCATATTGCCATCTCCTTTGAAAATGCCCGTCTCTATAATATCGCCACCACCGATGAACTCACCGGCCTTTATACGAAGAGGCATTTCAAGTACTACATCGAAAAGAAATTCGTCGACTTCGAGCAGTTCGGCGACAAGTTCACCCTGCTGATGCTCGACCTCGATAATTTCAAACGGGTAAACGACACCTATGGACATGTGGCCGGCGATGCGGTGCTCAGGGGAGTTGCCCGGTGTATTACGCAATCCATAAGGGAAAACGATTTCGCTTTCCGTTACGGGGGGGAGGAACTGGGGGTCGTCCTTCCGGCCACCGGCATGAAGAGCGGAAGGCATGTGGCGGAAAGAATACGGGCCTGCGTGGAAGCCTCTGTTTTCGAGGAGGGACAGCTCAAGATGTCCGTAACCGTCAGCATAGGGGTGTCCACCTGTCCCGAGGATGCTATAACCGTGAAAGACCTTATCCTGACCGCCGATAAGGCCCTTTATACGGCAAAAGAGACCGGGAAAAACAAAGTGACGGTTGCCCCGGAACTCTGATTAACTGCTTGCCTTACGAATGTTATTAATGCAAATCACTTCATTTCTTCCTTTCCAGAATCTTAACCGCAAGTTCGTGGATGAACTTCGTATCTTCCGCCGGGCGAGTTTTCAAATAGTTCACAAGGGCGGAAATCCCCTCGGGCAAACCTTCCAGCGGCTTTTCTTTTGAGGATGGAAGCAGCGTTTCGATAGGTATCTTCAGGCTTCCGGCGATTTTATAGAGAGTAGCAATCTTCGGCACGGTAACACATCGTTCAATTTTACCAATACTGTCTATAGAGAGATTGACGAGTTCGGCGAATTGGTTTTGCGTAAGCTTCATTGATTTGCGAAGTTCTCGTATCTTAAGGCAAACCCTTTTGTCTTTCATTTGTCCACCACCCTATTGTAGGAATCTTAAAAAATTGAGCTTGGCAATCAACAGGGACGATAAGGCGGTATTGACAACAATACTGTTATATGATTTAATTCAGACAGTGAAGTGACGATAGGCAAATGGCGATTAATCAACTATGCTGTTATTATAATGGAGAGAGGATAATCGCGAAGGATCAATATAGAGGTGTGATATATTGGAATACAGAGGTGGAATGCCGCGAATATGAAAACCGCGATCATGAATAAAAAAGAAAAGCCCGTCCTCATCAGGCTCATCGTAATATTTGCGAGCCTGGCGTGTTTCCTTAGCGTCCCATTGGCCGGAGCGCAAAACAACGCGCCGGCCAAAAACCGGACGGCAATTACAGCCATTATCCACCACGATTATGTCCCTACCTGCTTCCAGGACCCGAAAACCAATAAAGCCGCGGGCTTTGCCGTTGATGTCATGGACGAAATAGCCGGGCGTGCGGGGTTTGCAGTCAGCTACCGTTTTGAATATGACTGGACAGCCATCGTTGACGCCGTAAGG
>Ga0315281_10000241_pt1 | contig 72536 bp, 71 predicted proteins | sample YL17G07_0_MG_FD_204540 | JGI IMG/M metagenome (GOLD analysis project Ga0315281, IMG submission 204540) | Sediment microbial communities from Yellowstone Lake, YNP, Wyoming, USA - YL17G07_0 | ecosystem: Environmental > Aquatic > Freshwater > Lake > Sediment | place: USA: Wyoming | collected... | reverse complement strand
TGGGTCCCCGCCGCAGTGCCTGCGAGGGAATACAGGTGGTTCGGGAACGAAGGCGCGAGCACCGAAGAGAAGAAGTTGTCGCTGAGGGCGAAGTCCTGGGCCCATCGCCAGTAGTTCGGGATGTCCTCCTCGGACGCCTGCGTGTAGGCCCACTCAGTGGCGAAGTCGGTGGAGAACATGTAGTCCCGCTTGGTGGCAGGGTCGGCGCCACCGAAACCGTTCATCTTGCCTCGGTTCCAGTCGCCGAGCGCGGTCGGGTAGTCGTGGAGGATGTCATCGGGAAGCACCTGTGAGAAGCAGTGGGTGCGTAGCGAGACGGTCTTGCTCCCCTGCATCCCGGTGGACGTGCCGTCGGCGCCCGGGAATGTGCCGAAGAGGTTATCGAACGTGCGGTTCTCCTTCATGATGAAGACCACATGCTTGATAGGCGTTCGCGTCTCGAGCTCAGAGGCATCGAACAGGCCTGGGCGGATGGCCGAGGGCAGGACGGGGATCTCGGTCTCCTTGACCGGCCCCACGTAGCAGGGATCCTTGGCCGCGGCGCTCTTCTCCGCGGCGCTCTTCTCCGCGGCGCTCTTCAGGTGGCCGGAGCAAGCCGCGCCGACGAGGGAGCACGCCAGGGCCAAGGCTGCGATCCTGGCGGAATGGCTCGTCATCATGTTGCTCCTGGAGGGTCCGTTCGACTGGTCGGGGATACGGTTGCAGCGATCGACGGTGTCAGCGCGGGCCGCACAACCCGCTGATCGGTTGAGGCACCTTCGTAGTTCCGACAGTCGTGCCGCATGGGCAGGGGGTCGGCCGGGCGAGCCGGCTGCGTGAAGTCGAAGTTCTGGGTCATGTCGTTGGTCGAGGCGATGTCGAGCTTGACACCCGGCTGCAGGTTCCAGTTGTACTCGATGAAGCGAACGATCGAGCCGAAGTCTCCCTGGGTCTTGTCGATGAACCCCTGCTTGGTATACGGCGAGATCGTGAGCGCCGGCGTCCTGAAGCCGAGTCCATCCGGCGGCGGGACGTGATCGTAGAAACCGCCCCAGTCATCCCAGACGATGAAGATGGCGGTGTCTTGCCACATCGGACCATCCATGATCGAGTTGACCACCTGGGTGGTCCAGTTCTCCCCGAGGCAGATGCTCGCGTCGGGATGATCCGATAGCCAGAACTGCGGGGTCACCCATGTGACCGGCGGAAGCCGGTCGTCTTGGATGTCGGACACGATCTGGTCCACGCCGAAGACATGGGTACTCCACTGCATCGGATCGTTGCGGATGTGGTCGATGTAGTCGGGGGCGACCCAGAAGTAGCCAACCTGGGTGTTCTCGGCCCCGTAGTACGCCCACGGGACCCCGGCTTCCTTCAGGGCATCGGGGAGCACGCGCATCTGGAGGCACGGGTACTTCTTCAAGGGAAACTTGCTCGCGTACCAGTAGCTGCTGTCCGCTCGGTCGGATCCCATGTTGCGGTCGACGTTGACGTAGATGCTCTTGGGGGCATCGCACCCCCAGGCCTTCTCGTACCCGTTGGGCAAGGACACGTCGGAGTCGACGGAGCGCGGTACCGGATTGTCGTGGGTCCCCGCCGCAGTGCCTGCGAGGGAATACAGGTGGTTCGGGAACGAAGGCGCGAGCACCGAAGAGAAGAAGTTGTCGCTGAGGGCGAAGTCCTGGGCCCATCGCCAGTAGTTCGGGATGTCCTTCTGTGACGCCTGCGTGTAGGCCCACTCGATGGCGAATTCGGTACCGCCGAACTGGTTCATCTGGCCTTTGTTCCAGTTGATGAGCGCGGTCGGGTAGTCGTGGAGCATGTCTTCGGAAAGCACCTGCGAGAAGCAGTGGGTGCGTAGCGAGACGGTCTTGCTCCCCTGCATCCCAGTGGACGTGCCGTCGGCGCCCGGGAATGCACCGAAGAGGTTATCGAACGTGCGGTTCTCCTTCATGATGAAGACCACATGCTTGATAGGCGTTCGCGTCTCGAGCGCAGAGGCATCGAAGAGGCCTGGGCGGATGGCCGAGGGCAGGACGGGGATCTCGGTCTCCTTGACCGGCCCCACGTAGCAGGGATCCTTGGCTGCGGCGCTCTTCTCCGCGGCGCTCTTCTCCGCGGCGCTCTTCATGTGGCCGGAGCAAGCCGCGCCGACGAGGGAGCACGCCAGGGCCAAGGCTGCGATCCTGGCGGAATGGCTCGTCATCCTGTTGCTCATGGAGGGTCCGTTCGGGGCCGAGTCGGCATCGGCCAGCCAGCAGTCTAGCCGACGGCCTAGGTACTATCCCCGGGTGCCGATACGAATACCGCCCGTACGGAGGACGCCGCCCTCCGGATCCAGGCGACTGGACATCCAAGGGCTTCGCGCTGTTGCCGTCATCCTCGTCGTTGCCTTCCATGCCGGACTGCCTGTTTCAGGCGGCTTCATAGGTGTGGACGTCTTCCTCGTGATCTCGGGATTCGTGATCATGGGCATGCTGATGCGAGAGCTCCAGGGCACCGGGACCATCAGATTCCGCAACTTCTACTCCCGTCGCATCAAGCGCCTATTGCCCGCACTGGCTTTACTCACCACCACGGTTGCGGCGCTCTCGGTGTTCCTTGGATCTTCGTTAGGGTCCCAGCAGACCACGGCCAAGACCGGCTTGGGCGCAACCTTCTTCAGCGCCAATGTTGTCATCTACCGTGCCACGATCGGGTACTTCACGCCGCAGGCCGCGACCAACCCCCTCCTGCACACATGGACGCTTTCGGTGGAAGAACAGGTGTACTTGGTGTTCCCGGCGCTCTTGTTGGGCAGCTGGATCATCGGCAGGCGACTTCTGCGCGCTTCCAGGCGGGGGACAGCGCTCATGCTGGCGCTGGTGGGCCTGCTGTCATTCCTCCTCTGCGTGCTGGTGTCCTTCGGACGGCTGTCCAGCCCTCCGCAGTTCGCGTTCTACTCGTCGCTCGCGCGGATATGGGAGTTCGCGATCGGTGCCGCCCTGGCACTCATGTCCGCCAGCCTCAAGCGCATCCCACCGCGATCCGCAACGATGCTGGGGCTCGCCGGCGCCGTTGCCATAGGAGTGGGCGCCTTCACGATCACCGGCTCGACGACGTATCCGGGGTTCGCGGTCCTTCTTCCCGTATCCGGAGCCGTCGCCGTCATCATCTCGGGCTTCCGCCCGACAGCCTGGGTGCCACGATTGCTGGCGACGAAACCGATGATCAAGATCGGCGACCTTTCCTACTCCTGGTATCTGTGGCACTGGCCCCTGATCGTATTCGGCGCGATCCTCTGGCCCGAGGCGCGGTGGGCTCTGGTCGGCCTCGGCGCCTTGTCCTTCGTTCCCGCGTGGCTGTCCACGGCCTTCCTTGAGGATCCCATCCGCAGGAATGCGGCTATCAAGGGTCGGCGAGTGGTGGCTCTCGCGGCGCTCTGCACGCTGGTTCCGACCGCGGCGTTCGTGGGGCTCGCGGTGGGAGCCAGCACATCTTGGGGGAACGAGGATGTGGCCAACATGCAGGCGCAGGTTGGAGCCGAGCATGCCGCTGAAGCGAAGGGCTGCGTGGATGCTTCCGGTACGGGCTCGACGATCGATGCGCCGGGATGCCAGTGGAACACATCCGCAACCGATCCCAAGCGGGGTCCTCACGTCTACCTGATAGGCAACTCGGTCGCCGAGATGTACAGCGAAGCTCTTATCGGCGCGTCCCGCACCTTGGGCATCCCGCTCACGATCGATACCAGCCACGGCTGCTTCTTCGACGGTCAAAACGATGATCGCGACTGCAGCGACAACTTCACGGGCACCGTGAACGCGCTGGTGAAGCAGGTACCCGGCGTAGTGGTGATGTCGAGCACTTGGGACCTGGGTGAGTACGGCGGAGACCCCTCTTCAGATGCCGGAAAGACAGCTCACGAGAAGGCCCAGCTCCTGATCTCGAGCCTCACAGACGCCATCACGACACTCCGCGATGCCGGCCATCAGGTGGTGATCGTATTGCCGACACCCCGCTTCTTCCACACGTCAGCGCCGGGACAGTACCTCGCTCGTCCGGACCCGTCTCTGCCCCGACAGGAAGCGCATTCGAGTTCGTGGAGGCCAGAGGATTGCCCGACCTCGGTGGCGCAGAGCGACCCCGCGAAATGTGGGGCCACCGTGCCCCAAGCCCAGGAGGACGCCGCCCAAGGGATCACCCTCGACGCCCTCGGGAAGGTGGCCGAGAGCACAGGCTCGAGAACGCTGGACCTGCGTTCGAGATTCTGCTGGGGCGGCCTGTGCAGGACCAACGACGGCAACCGTTGGCTCTACAAGGATGGCATCCACATCAGCGTTGGTGAAAGCGAGGCCCTTGCCCCCACCTTCACGATCCTCCTTAGGCAGATCGTACGGAAGGAATGGAGGGTTCCCCGTCCAGATGGTCCCAACAAGGACGTGTCTCAGGACGGATAGGATGGACCCCTGATGGGCCGACGGAATACTTCTGTGACCAAGGCTCTGCTGGCGTTCGCAGCCTCGGGTCTGCTCGTACTGCTCCTGGTGGGAACGGCCAGCGTCCTAGTTCTGCATGACCAGAACGATGTCCCGGTCACCGCGGCCGTCGACGACGCCAGGACACGCGCAGAGGAGGCCGCGGCCAGGATCGGCAAAGCCCTGCCGGACAGTATCGCCGACCGGGGGAAACACGGCCTGCCGGCCCCCCCCAGAGAGGCAACGAGCGGGCTCTTGAAGCGTCTTGTAGCGAACGTGCACGACCCCATCGAGCGAGTGCGGATCTGGGACCCACGACTTGGCGGACTCCTGGTCATTGCATACCCGCCGGCGGACTGCGACGCAGCACCTCCAAGCTCGACACCCGCCCCCATCGCCACCCACAACCCCGGCGGCATCGCCACCAACAAGCCACAGCTCTCATGCTCCCCCGGCACGATGAGCCCGACTGCCACTGATGCTCACGAGCGTGGAGAGGCTCTGTCCGTATGGAGTGATGGTTCCACCTATCAGCCCGGGCTCCGGACCGGCCTGGGTCAGCTGCTCGAAGTAGATGTCCCTGTGAATACGAGCGGCCCCGAACATCACGACCTCCTGCTCGAAGCGCTGGTCAAACCGGTGGCCGTTCAGGCGAGCAACCTCGAACTGTGGAGCGCGGTCATGCCCGTTCTCGCCGTTGCGCTGGTGGCGATCGCGGTACTGCTGTTTCCACTCGCCTATCGGCTGGCGCGTAAGGTTCGCGAAGCCCAGGGCGAGCGAGTGCTGCTGCTGCAACGGGCCATCGACGCTTCCGATCTCGAGCGCCTTCGGATCACCAGCGACCTGCACGACGGACTCGTGCAGGAGTTCGCGGGACTCGCCATGTCTCTGTCGGCCACCGCGGAGACCGTTTCCGAACGCGACCCCCAGACAGGCGACGCCCTGAACGAGGCGTCGGACATGGTTCGACAGGGGATGCGTTCGCTACGCTCTGCCGTGATGGCCATCTATCCGCCGACCCTGCACAGCGCCGGGCTTCCGGCCGCCCTTTCCGATCTGGCCGCGCCGCTGGAGGCCCAAGGCATCAGGGTCCGGTTGGACGTCGATGAGAGCTTGGACCTGCCGGCGACCATCGAGCCCCTGCTGTTTCGCTGCGCCCAGGAATCGGTGCGCAACATCATCAATCATGCCCGAGCCAGCGAGGTGTCCATCAGCTTGTCCGCGAGCCGCCGCTCTATCGTGCTTCAGATCGTCGACGACGGTTCAGGCTTCTCAGCGGCAGAGCGGGAGCTGGCGCACGCGGACGGCCACGCCGGATTACGACTCATGGAAGACCTCGCCAAAGACGCGGGAGCCAGCCTGGTAGTCGCGTCGGAGCCGGGTCGGGGAACCACGGTGAGGCTGGAGGCCCCCAGATGATCCGCATCGTGATCGCAGACGACCATCAGGTCGTGCGCAGTGGGCTGGAGCAACTCATCGGCACCTTCGCGGACATCGAGCTCGTGGGCATCGCGCGCGACGGCGAGGAGGCCGTTGCGATCTGCGAGGAGACCCTCCCCGATGTCGCGTTCTTGGACCTGGCGATGCCCGTCATGGACGGGATCGAAGCAACCCGACGCATCCGGGCCGCCGTTCCGGGAACACAGGTCGTCGCGTTCACCTCGTTCTCCGACCGAGAACGGATCCTGCGTGTCCTTGACGCCGGGGCGCTCGGGTACCTGCTCAAAGACTCCGACCCCGACGAGTTGCACAGAGCCATCCTTGCGGCGGCCCGTGGTGAGGCGCCGCTGGCACCCAAAGCCGCTGCGGAAGTGCTCGCGTCCCGCGGAAGCCGCCCGGGAGAGGGAACCGGTCTGTCCGCCCGCGAGCGCGAGATCCTGGTTCTGGTGGCCTCGGGCCTCGCGAACAAGCAGATAGCCCACAAACTCGGGATCAGCGAGAAGACCGTCAAAGGCCACATGACCCGGGTGTTCCAGGCCATAGGAGTCGCTGATCGCACTCAGGCGGCACTGTGGGCGCAGCGGAACGGACTCGTGCCTGAGGAGGGGTAGAGGGCGCCGCGCGCCGGGTCATCCCCGTGCCTGGCGAGCGCCCAGAGACGGCAGCCCGGCCCCAGGGTCCCGGTAGGGTCTCGGGACCAAGGTCCCGTTGCCTCTCGGACCTCCTTTCGGGGAGACTTCGCCCATAGGAGGCCGAGACTGAAACCGCGGCATGGGGCTTGCGGTGAAACCGGCCCGAGAATGGAAAGGGGTAACCGGATGCGGAAAGTCGCATTGGTCTTGATGGTGGTAGCGGTGTTCGCTGCTGTTCTCTTGCCGGCAACCGCCCAAGCATTGCTGCAGCCTATGCTGACAGTAACCGCGCATGACGGACATGCGCAGATGCAAGTCGTTCCCGGCCCGTACGGGGCTGAGCAGACGGCGGAGTACCACTTCGTGGCCACCCTGAAGAACGGGTGGAACCGGGCTATACGCGTTACGTGTAACTTCCGGATCCGCTCGAACCAGTCGGTTCCGTTCCCCCCTGCGTCTGGTGGGCCATTGACCGACACGGTTCCGATCTTCGGCAACGTGGGTCTGTCGACGAAGGTTAAGCCTGGAGTCACGAACATCCACCTGGTCGCCACCAACCCCGACTGGACTTGGGGCACAGTGAGCCGCTGGAGCATCGTGAAGCAGGGTTGCTACAAGGGCCCGAACAAGGACTTCCCGAGCTACTACCTGTAGACGGCGGAGTTCCTCCAGCTACACGCAAGCGAATCATGAAGAAGACCGGTCCATCCGGACCGGTCTTCTTCGTATCCGGACTGGACAGCTGATGCGTCGGCGGGGGCCATGATGAGCGCGATCCCTATGGCCGTTTCTAGACGAACCCTCCTGAAGGGTGGCCTTGCTGCCGTGGGCCTGGCGGCAGTCGCGCCCGCGACACGGGCCGGTGCGCTGGTGTTCGGCGAAGAGGATCTCAACACGTGGGTGCTCGGTCGCATGCGAGCGGCGCACCTTCCGGGGCTCGGAGCAGCGGTCGTGCGACGTGGCAAGGTCGTCTGGTCGCACGGCTGGGGCTTCGCCGACATCGGACGCAAGGCGCTCGTAGGTCAAGACACGGTCTTCATGCTCGCGTCCGTCTCGAAGACGGTGACCTGCACGGGCGTCATGCAGGCGGTTGAGCAAGGCCACTTCGCACTCGACGACGACATCAACTCGATCCTGTCGTTCGAGGTGAAACACCCGGAGTTCCCATCGGCGAAGATCACTCCGCGGATGCTGCTGGCCCACACGTCGGGCTTGCGCGACAACTGGGGCGTCTTGGTTCCCGACTACGTCCACGGCGACTCCCCCCTCTCGCTGGGCTTCTACATGGAGGACTACTTCGCGAAGGACGGATCCCGGTACGACAAGCAGAAGAACTTCCAGGACTGGAAACCCGGTGCCAAGTACACCTACTGCAACATGGCGGTGAGCCTCGCCGGCTATCTCGTCGAAGCCGCGACCGGGATCGGATTCGCGAAGTGGTGCGGGGACCACATCTTCCACCCGTTGGGCATGGACCAGACCTCTTGGCGCTTGGCCGGGCTCGACACCTCGAAGATCGCGACGCCCTATCACTACGAGAAGCCGCGGGACCGCTACAGGCCGATCAAGCAGTACGGCTATCCCGACTACCCCGACGGGGAACTGCGCGCCAGTCCCTCGCAGCTCGCGAGGTTCTTGTCGGCGATCGCCAACGGCGGCGCAACCGCCGACGGCGTGCGCATCCTCGAGCCCCGAACTATCAAGGAGATCTTCACCGACCAGAAGGTCGCTTCCTGGAGGCAAGGGCTCATCTGGTACGGATCCGGCAATGCGATCACCGGACGACTGTGGGGGCACAACGGCGGCGACAAGGGCGTCGCCACCTACGAGTTCTTCAGCCCGTCCAGCGGCGACGGAGTCGTCCTGCTCGCCAACGGCAGTTGGCGGAACGCCGCCGCAGGCCACGCGTACCGACAGATCCGCGACCGCCTGCTCGCGAACCCTCCCGCCTGACCACGCGACCCCAAGCGCTGCGGCGAGTCAAGCCGCAGGTTGGCATCCTCGCCCGCCACACAGGGTCTTGCGATTCAGTCGCGGAACACAGGTCTCGTGAGACATGTCGGACCGCCGTCGCCCTTGCGCGAGATCTCGTCGCCACGGTAGGTGCGGACCTCGACGCCCGCGACCTCCATCCGGCGCCGCGTCTCATCGTTGCCCTCGACCGCAAGCGCGACCCGAGGAGCGAGAGCGAGCACGTTCGGACCCATGGATCCGAACTCCTCGTCTGGAACCTCGATCGTCGAGATACCGCGCTCCTCGAGCAGTTCAACCAGCCTGGTCGGCATCAAGGGCAGGTACACGAGCGCAAGATCCGGCGCGAGCGGAGACAAGAGCGACATGAGATGGAGCACTTCGCCGCGGCCATTGCGATGCGGGAGGTCGAAAGCTATGACGTCGATGCCCGGAAGCAGGTCTCGGAGCTGCGAGATACCTTCGTCATTGGTCCTGTAGGAGCGACCAACCAGTAGGGTGCGCTCGTCGAGCAGCACCATGTCTCCGCCTTCCGCCGTTGCGTCCCCTGCGAGCCTTCCGACGATCGCCACACCGATCGCGGCGAGATCCATCTCCAGCGGCGTGACTTCCATGCGCCGCAGTCCCTTGCCCGGACGAAGGAGAACCGCCCCACTGGCCACCATCAACGCTGGATCGCGGATGTAGATGGCGTCCGGGTTCGGGTCCATCGGCGCTTCGGCCTGCATCACTTCGACGCCTTCGGCCTCGAGGATCGCCCGGAAAGCGGTGTGCTCCTCTTCGATCGCAACCGCATCGGGCGCGTCTCGCCAGGCGTACTCGGCCCACAGATCCAGGTCCCACGGACGTGGGGCGCGCACCAGCACCCGGCGAAGCGGCCCGGTCATGTCGCGGCAGAAGGTCAACGAAGCGTCACGGCCAAGAGCTGTGCGTGATCCAAACTCCACCGGGCCCGTTGTAGCTGGGCGACTCTCCCCACGTTGCCCAGATCTTGCCGTCCCCTGCCGCCAGCATGCCGTAGTCCCCGTACGGGAACTCGAACCCCGCCCTGGCCTTGTAGAGCCTGCCGTTCGGCCGGTTGGACAGGCGCTGAGGGGCGCCCCAAGTCACGCCGCCGTCCAGCGATTGCCGGTACCAGGTGTTCCACATGCCTGTCCGGTCGTCCATCCACGCGGCACCGATGACACCTTCCCCCGATGCGACGAGCATCGGGAAGTCGTGGTTCGAGCCGATGGGCGCATCGGACAACCTCTTCGGCGCCGACCATGTCAGGCCGCCATCGGTGGAGCGGCGGAAGAAGAGCCTCGCGGGCCCCTCGGGCCGGAAGGCCGAGTTGTACAGCACGTAGGCGTTGCCCTGGGCGTCGGAAGCCATCGCTATCTGACTTCCCAGATAGCCGGCTCCGCACCCCGAACCCTCGGGACAGATAGGACCTCGCGCGGCGGAGTCGAGAAGGATCCGCGTGAAGGTCTTCCCGCCGTCTGTCGAGCGGAAGACGTAGATGAGGACGCGTCCCTCGCGATAGTTGTGCCGGTACCCGGTCTCCGCGTTGAGCGCGGTGCCGTCGGGAAGGACCGCGGCGCCGGAAGAGAAGTAGTAGCGACCGTAGTTCTTCTGATAGGGCATGAGGACGGGGGTCTCCCACGTGTCGCCCGCGTCGTGGGAAACGACTGCAGAGGGCGAGCCGTGAGGTGCACCGTTCAGGTACTCGTAGACGTCCTCGCCGTCCTTCGAGACCGCGAACCAGGGCTTGTCGGACCACGAGACCGATGGCAGACCGATCGCGATCGGGTCCGTCCAGGTCTCTCCGAAGTCATCCGAGCGAGCGAACATCACTCCCGGCGTGTAGCCCTCGAGCCAATTCACGAAGACCCGCCCCTGGTCGTCGACCTGGATCACCGGGTCGTACTGGCTCTTCTTGCCTCTGCACTTGCAGAGGTATCGATCTGGAAGCCAGGTTGCGCCGCCATCGACGGAGCGCCTGAGCACGATGAAGACCTTCGGGCAGCGTCCGCAAGCGGGCTTGGCGCCGAAGCGGGTGATCAACTGATAGACGTGGCCGTTGTTGTCCGCGGCTATCGCGGGCTCCCAGTCGTCGTGCGACGAGGCCACCCTCTCCGTCGCGAACCCTCCCTCACTAGCAGCGCGGGCGGGTCCCACCGGAAGCAACAGCAGCAGCAGCAGCAGAGACGAAAGAACGAGGACTATCGGAGCCTTCGGGCGTGCCAATGCGACCTCCACGATTGCCTGAGTGGGGTGCAGGATACACCGGAAGCAACGTGCAAGGGAACCGCTCGGTCGGTCATCAATCTGTGCCCCCGGCCTTCGATCTCGCCCCGCGGACAACCCTCTCGACGCGGACGGTGCACGCCTCGAGACGCTCCGGCCGAGGCTCCACGCCGAGGCCGGGGCCATCGGGGACCGCCATCGTTCCGTCAGGTTCCATCTCGAAGGGTTCGGATATATCGTCGGCGAAGTAGCGGCGACTGGCGCTCGTATCGCCCGGTAGCGTGAACCCCGGCAGCGCAGCCAGCGAGAGGTTCCCCGCGCGTCCGATACCGGTTTCCAGCATCCCGCCACACCAAACAGGCACTCCGGCACGCTCCGCGATGTCGTGGATGCGGCGGGCTTCAAGCAACCCCCCCACCCTTCCCTGCTTGATGTTGATGATGCGACAGGCCCCCAAGCCGATAGCAGCCCCTGCGTCCGCCGCCGACTTGATGGATTCGTCCAGACATATCGGGGTGGCGAGCGACTTCTGCAGTTCCGCGTGCTGCACCAAGTCGTCGTGAGGAAGGGGCTGTTCGATCATCAGCAACTCGAACTCGTCCAGCGCACGAAGCGCCGCTGCATCGTCCAAGGAGTACGCTGCGTTGGCATCCACGGATAGAGCGATATCGCGGTTGGCTTCGCGCACGGCTCGCACGCGTTCGACATCCACTCCCGGCGCGATCTTGAGCTTGATGCGCTGATAGCCGTCTGAGAGATAGGCGTCCACCTGCTCGAGAAGTTCCTCGGTGGTCTCGGTGATACCGATGGAAACGCCGCAAGCAACGCGCTCGCGGGTGGCGCCCAGGTACGAGGCAAGCGAGACGTTCCTTTCCCGCAGCCAGACGTCGAGCACCGCCATCTCCAGTACGGCTTTCGCCATGCGGTGGCCTCGAACCGAGGCGACGAGGGGCCCCACCTGCTCCGGTTCCACGTCTCTCCCGAGCAAGAAGGGCGCAAGATGGTCCCTCAACACGATCCATGCGGCTTCGTTGAACTCGTCGGAGTAGTCGGGCAGCGTCCCCGCGACACACTCTCCCCACCCTGCGGCAGCGCCGGTGTCGACCCGGACGTATATGACTTCCTTCTCCGTCTCCACGCCGAAGCTCGTGCGGAACGGACGGACGAGTGGCAGCCGCGCGAGCCGCAGTTCCACGCTCTCGATCCGGCTCAACGCTCTCGCCCTTTCCGATCCACGCTCAAGCTTAGTCCGCCTCGGTGTCGTTCGAGATACGGGCCAGTCCGTGCTCCAGCCCTGCGTAGGCGAAGGCTGCGGCGGAAGCCGCACTCAGGACATGCCACACGGCGTGGTACTGGAAAACGCTGTGCGGATCGCACAGCGCCGAAGCCGTTCGTCCCAGGAGGAATGCGCCCGCGGCGGCTGCCAGGGAAAGGATCACGAAGATCCACACCGTCACCCAAACCGACCAACCATCGGAAGGTCGCGGGCGGTATCCGGCTCGGAACGCCCCGAGTTCCCCGAACCCCGCAGCAGCGATCAGAACGAAAGCCAGGCCGAAGGTTGCGCTGGGGAACGCGACAAGGAGTGCGCCAACCAGCGAGAGGAACCCCGCGAAGGCCAGCAGACGGCGTGGAACAGGCCATCCGAGGACGAGCCCGAGATCGTGGGTCGCGACGAAGAGTGGGACGCCGACGGCTGGAACATCGTGGGCCCAATGGCCCCAGGCGAAGGCGGGTCCGTGGTAGACGAAGCTCCCCAACGCGTTGGCGGCCACCAGCACGCCGAACGCCAGCAGCTCCCTGCGCGCTTCGGGCTGCCGTAACGCCCCGTAGAGGATGAAGAGCCCGGCCGCCAGGAACGCGAGACTGGACCATGCGTTGACCGGCTGGGCGACGAAGTCGGCACGGAGGTACTCGCAATCCGTCGACCCAAGCCGCAGAGCGACCGCGATAGAAGCGGCCACCGCAACCATCTCCGTCATCGCGCTCGTCCACCCCTCCGAGGCACGCTACACTTGTTCGATGCCGATCTACGAATACATCTGCTTGAAGTGCGAGGATCGATTCGAGCGCCTCACCGGCGTTTCGTCAGCCGAACCCTCCTGCCCCAGCTGCGGCGAGAATCGCGTTCGCAAACAGTTCTCGGTGTTCGCTTCTCCGTCCCCCACCCCCTCCGCGACCACCGTGCGCTCAGGCGGCGGCGCCTGCGGGGCCGGCGGCGGTTGCTGCGGCGGCGGCGCCTGCGGCAACTGATCTCTCGCGTTCGCCGCTATCCGCCACCCGTCGGCGGATTGCCCCCGTGACACGAGCAGTAGAACTGCGAGAACGTCTTCTGGTGGCAGGCGACACACGGCAGGGGCTCCTCACCCTTGGGCACGTGCGGTCCCTCCTGCGGATGCACGAACGTTGAGGGCACGAAGTGCGTCGTCGTATGGCACGTCCCGCACTGCGTCAGCCGCGGGTCGTTGTGGTGATTCCCGTGACACTTGATGCATCCGTCGGCCGGTCCCATGTCGTTCGTAGTGGCGTTCGTGTGGCACTGCTCGCACAGGATCTGCGCATGCGGTCCCGTCAATGGAACAGGGTGCTTGAAGTTGCCAGGTGTCCACGTACTCAGGCTGTGGCACTTCTCGCACGACCCACGATCGGGATGCGGGGCTTGGTGGCAGTAAGCGCAATCGTTCGGTTGCTGCTTTCCGTCGTGGCAGTTGAAACACGAGGTCATCGACTGAGGCGGGATGTAGGGAACGCCGGGCAATGGTTCGTGCACCAACTGCGCGTGGCAATCCACGCAGTTAGGCACTTGCGAGTGGCTGGAGTGAGAGAAGGTCGCGGTGAACAACCGCACGGTCTTGTCCGTCTGGCTCGACGGATGGCAGTTGATGCACGTTTCGTTCGGGATCTTCCGAGTGACCATGATGGGGGCCTTGTTCGCGCTGGTGAAGTGGACCCAGACCTCACGCGTTGCGAAGAACTTGGTCTTCGCCAGGTTCCACAGCCCTGGGGGGATGTGGCACGTGACGCAATCGACCTGGCTGTGCTTCGAGACCTCCCAGGTCTGCATGTAGGGGATCATCTCGTGGCAGGCGCGGCCGCAGAAGTTGTTGCTCTCCGTGGCCTTGGCCGCTGCGAACGTGACCATCAGGAACAGAAGGAAGCCCGCCAAAGCGATGGTTCCGACCTTGCCCCAGCGTGTCTTCCAGATGCGATGAGCCTTGTCCGGCACGGATCTCCTCGCAGACCCCTTCGCCCCACCGTAGTCAACGGGGGAACTCGGCAGTGAGGGCCATTCGGCCCTAGTATCGGATCGTGCATGGGTGGCTGATCGCGCTCGGGCTGATCGCGGCCCTATACGCGCTGGTCGTTATGGCCTTGGCGTTGGCCGGTCGGCGGACCGCCGCCAAGGAGATAGCCGCGCTGCTCCCCAACTTCGTCATCCTGTTCAAAGGATTGATCAGGGACCCTCGAGTTCCTCGCGGCTCGAAGTGGTTGCTGGCCTTCGGCGCCGCTTGGGTGGCCTCGCCCATCGATCTGTTGCCCGAGTTCCTGCCGGTACTCGGGCCCCTCGACGACGCTGTGGTCGTCGCGCTGATACTTCGACATCTTCTGAAGAAGGCGGGGGAAGACGTGGTGCGCGAACACTGGCGCGGCGAACCCGCGACGATGGACCTACTACTGCACAGGATGTCGTCTCGAAGCGGAACCTCGAAGAGTCATCCGCCCGAAGCGACCGGATAGACGGTCATCTCTCCCAACGCCGTCACCACCTTGAGGTAGCCGTCGAAAGACGCGTCGAGATCAGGGTCGCCGGTGTCGACCAGGAGCGGACCGCCCCCGAGCGAGAGCAGTTTCGTCTGGGTGGCGACGACGATCACGTTCTCACGACCGGCTGCGCGGATCACGGCGGGGCTGAACTGCTGGTTGCCGCGCCCGAAGATATGTCCCTGGCCTCCGATAACCGTTATGACGATCCGGCTGGCACCTTCCGGCCGGCCGTCGAGCAGTTCGAGGAGCCGGTGCTCGGCGGCGTCGGCCGCGACCAGAGCACGGTCGAGAACGGCGTCGACGCCCAGGAGGGTACCCGTCAAGCCGAGAGCCTCCGTGATAGCACGCGTGGTCGTGCCGGGCCCGAGCAGATACATGTCTCCGGGACGCATGCCGTTGACGATCTCGGACGCGATGTCGTTGAGACTGGATGCGTCACCCGCGACACCTCCCGCCTTCGCACTCTGCAGCAGGCTGCGCTCGTACGGGACGGCGAGGTATCCGTAGAGGCTGGCCGATACCCTCCCGTCCCTGAATGCGTCCTCATCGATATCCATGACCTCCGACTCGCGCAAGCGAACGGCGGCCGGCTTCTCATGCAGGAACATGGCCGCCAAGGCTCCGGCGGCCGATGGCGTGGTGGCGTAGACGGCGGAATGGATCTTGACGCCCGCCGGGATGCCGAGAACCGGAAGCGGCCCACCGTCCAAAGCGGCACAGATGTCGCGGGCAGTGCCGTCGCCTCCTGCGAACAGAAGCATCTCGACGCCCGACGCGGCCAGATCGCGCACCGCTTGGGTCGTGTCCGCGGCCGTCGTCTCGACAACGTCTGACGCCCCGGTCAAATTGGGGCGCCCCGCCAGGGACCCGACGACCGTCGGCTCGAAGCCCGCCGCCCGGGCCTCGTCCTCCCCCATCTCGCCCGGCCAGGTGACGATCTCGACGTGATCCTTGACGCGGGCCAGCCGCTCGAGCGCGCGTTCCGCCCGACCTGGCGCCTCCCGCACCGCGCCGAGTGCGAGCGCCTTCCGCACCGTGTCGGCTCCGTCGCTCCCCTTCAGCCCGACACGCCCACCGATACCCGCCAAGGGATTGACGATCAGCCCGAGCCGCTTCACGCCGTGTCGCCCAGCACCTTCCGCTTGTATGCCCGCCAGGTGAAGGCCCACTGGTCCGGGTCCTCGAGCGCCTCGAGACGCTTCAACCTCGTCGCCGAGGAGGAATGTGGCGCCGACTTCACGAAGTCGGGGTCTGAATACGCCTCGTCAGAGATCTTCTTGATCACCGCCGCCCACTCGTCGAGGTCGGCCTTCGAATACGTCTCGCAGGGCTCGGGCGTGAAAGGCTCGGGCACAACCCACGGGTGGTGACTCAACCAGAAACTCTGGATGCCGAAGTCGACCATGCGGTCATGGACGTCCTCGCAGCCCACGCCCGTCTCCTCCTTCATGGTCTGCAGGCTGTAGCGCACCTGATCCAGTCGGCGATGGCCTTCCGCGTACGGACGACTGACGCCACGGATGCCCATCAGCAGCCGGTCCATGTAGTTGTTGTTCAGGACGCTGATCTCGGCGACCTCGCGCAGGCCATCGGGGCCCATACTGCGGATCCACGCGTAAGCTCGGATCACCCCCAGCCAGGTGCCCAGGAAGCCACGGACCCGGCCGATGCTCCGGGGCCGCTCGAAATCCAGGTGGTAGCCACCGTCGCCGGCCTTGGTGACGACAGGTACCGGAAGGAACGGTGCCAACTCCTCGCTGCACAGGTAGGCACCCGTCGCAGGCCCCTCGCATCCATGCGGACTCGAGAACGTCTTGTGCAGGTTGAAGTGGCATGCATCGAAGCCAGCATCGCGAGCACGCGCGATCCCGAGGATGCCGTTGGCGTTGGCCTGGTCGGTGAACGCCAGCGCTCCCGCATCGTGGAGTATCTCGACGTACTTGTCGATCTGCGGGTTGTAGATGCCGGTGTCCTCGGGATTCGTGATGGAGCAGCCGACCGTCTTCTCGCTGACCGCCGCCTTGAACGCCTTCAGGTCGGGGTACCCGTTCTCGTCGGGCATCACGGTCACCACCTTGAATCCGGCGACCTTCGGGGTAGCCGCGTCACACGGGTGCGAGAAGATCGTCGCGATCACCTCGTTGCGCTGATCGAGTTCGCCCTTCTCCTCGAAGTACTTGCGCATCACGCACGCGTTGGTGAACACGGCATGCGAGCCGCCGCCCGGCTGCAACGAGATCGCGTCCATGCCCGAGATGGACTTCAGATACTCGCCGGTCTCGTAGACGATCTCCAGGAGACCCTGCATCGTCTCCTCGTCCTGCCACGGGTGGACGTCCGATGCCTTGTGGTAGCGGACCATCTCCTCGTGCATCTTGGGGCTGTACTTCATCGTGCAGGTGCCCTCGCTGATGTCGCTGCCGAAGTCCATGCCCAAGGTTTCCTGCGACAACCGCAGGTAATGACGCATCACCTGGTACTGCGATAGTTCGGGAAGGTCCGGCAACCCTTCGCGGCGGGAACCTTCGGGGATCAGTGAGAGGGGGTCACCGACCTCGTCGACGATCCCGGGCTCCGGCTGCGAGACCTTGATGCCCCGCTCGCCCGGCACGCTCTGTTCCATGATCAGGGGTTCGTCCCAGCGCGGCGCGTGGTAGTCACGCAACGATCCGCCGTCGCGGCGCAGTCTGCCGATGTTCTCGAGCTTCGCCTGGAGCGCGTCCTCGGTCATGACAGCACCTCCTTCAGGGCGGACTCGAGTCGGATGACGTCGGCCTGGCTGTGGTACTCGGTCACGCAGTACATGGCGCTTTCCCCCAGCTCGGGGAACTCGGCCGACAGGTCCTTACCTCCGAAGATCGAGTGTTCGAGCAGACCCTTGTTCACCTGGGAAACGGTCTTGCCGGTGCCGTCGAAGTTGACGACGAACTCCTTGAAGAACGCCGGGGTGAATAGCACTTTCAGGCCGGGAAGCGCGGAGAGACGGTTCGCCGCGTAGTGGGAACGCGCGATGCACGACTCGCCCACCTCTCTGAAACCCTGGGGTCCCATCAGGCTCATGTAAACCGCCGCGGCGATGGTCCACAGGCCGGACGCGGTGCCGACCCAGTCCTTGCCCTCGTCGCGCGAGCCATAGGAGGTGCGCTCCATCATGGCTTCGGCCACCCCGTACTGGCCCGGCGTTTCCGTTTCGAGCAGCGTGTACAGCTCGAGAGGACATTCCTGGGCGAACACCGGGTCGTCGTCGCGGAACGCTATGAAGCCTGAGGTGCCGCCGCCGGCATGCATGTGCACGCCGAGCGGCTGGACGTCGCCAACCGCGATGTCCGCGCCGAGAGAACCGGGGGGCGTCAGCACTCCCAGCGTGATCGGATCAACACCCGCGATGGCCAGCGCGCCGCCCGCGTGAGCGACCTGCGCGATCTGAGCGCCTTCGGTCTCTATGAAGCCAAGGTATCCGGGGTTCTCCCAGTACACCGCGGCCACGTCGTCGCTCATCCTCGCACGCAGGTCGGCGAGGTCCATGCGCCCGCTGTCCTGGTCGTAGTCGACCAACTCGATCTTGATGTGGGTCGGCATGACCTCCGGCTGGCACAGCGTGCGCGCCTGAGCGAGCCGCATCGGACTCATGGTTCCCGGCACCAACACTCGGCTGCGCCCGGTGATCCGCTTGGCCATGCGGAAGGAACGCCCCGCCACATCACCCCAGTCGTAGATAGGGTTCGCTACCCCGTCGAGGTCGAGCAGCTCGGCGAGCTGGCTGTTGAACTCGAAGCGGACCTGGTACTTGCCGAGATCGGAATAGTTGCCACCGCAGTAGGCGCTGACGAACTCGGCACGGTTGATTATCTCGTCGACGACCGACGGAACGTGATGCTGCCAACACCCGGCACCGAGGAAGTTGAGGTTGTCCTCGCAGCTGGTGTTGCGATCGAGCAGTCCTTTGACGTGCCGCTTGAGATCGCGCTCGGCGACGATCGGGGCGGGGATGTCCAGCCGGCCTCTGAAGCGAAGTCGCTCGGGGATCTCTGCGTAGATCTCTTCGACACTGTCCATTCCCAGTTCGCGGAGCATCGCCTCCTTGGTAGCCGGTATCGAGTTAGGGATGTAGGGGTGGATGAACGATGTGTCTGCCATGTCGCGGTCGTGCTCCTTCCGCTGCTTTGCGGGTCGCGTATTCAGAAATAGCCGGCGCTGCTGCCGAAGTCGATCGAGATCAGCGAGCCGGTGATGGGTGCGGCCTTGGAACTCGCCAGGAAGTGGATCAGCTCTGCGATCTCCTCGGTTCGGATGAACCGGGCCCGATCGCCCTGGGGGTAGTTCTCGAGGAGGTTGTCGAAGTAGCCCTGCTCGTCGCCACCGCCGTACTCGCGCGCCTGGTACTCGAGCATCGGGGACATCACGTCGCCGGGGCACACGGCGTTGACGCGCACCAGGTCGGGAGCCAACTCGAGGGCGAGCGACTTCGTGAGCAGACTCACGCCTCCCTTCGACGCCGTGTATACGGCGGTCTCGGGGGTGCCCACCACACCCGCGTCTGAGCTGAGGTTCACTATGCAGCCCTCCGACACCCTGAGCGCGGGGATGGCGTGGCGGCAGGCGAAGAACGTGCCCTTGAGGTTGACACCTATCACCCGGTCCCAGTCGGCCTCGGTCATGGTCTCGCTCGGCCCCTCGACCCACACCCCCGCGCAGTTGACGAGTACGTCCAGGCGGCCCGCGACGTCCACGGTCTCGGCCACCATGCGCTCGCAATCCTCCGGACGGGTTACGTCGGCCTCGATCGGATGCGCGCCCGCTGCGTGGCCCCCCATCTCGTCGACGGCCCGCGACAGCGAGTCGCCGTCGATATCGGCCGCGAAGACCTCCGCCCCCGCCTCGAGGAAACGCTGAGCGCAGGCCTTGCCGATCCCGCCGGCCGCGCCGGTTACCAATACGACCTTGCCGCCGAACTCCTGCTCGATCGGTTCTTCCCCTTAGTAGTAGAGCTCGCTAGGGCCTTTGTATTCCTGGATGGTGTTTCCTCCGTCGACCACGATCATCTGGCCGGTCACATAGCTCGCGTCGTCAGAAGCTAGGAAGGCGATCACCTTGCCGACCTCGTCAGGCCGGGCGGCCCGCCCGAAGGGGGTATTGAGACCGGCTGCCTTCTCACCTTCGGTGCTCGATCCGGTGTCGATCCAGCCCGGGGCAACCGCGTTGACCGTGATACCGAGCTTCGCGACGTCCAGCGCCAGGCCGCGCGTCATGCCCAGCGAACCCGCCTTGGCCGCCGAGTACACCGACTCCTCGGGGTTCGAGACGATCGGCCCCGTCACGGAGGAGACGTTGACGACGCGTCCGTACCCCTGCTCGATCATGTGTGGGACGACAGCCCGGGTGGTCACGAACTGGGTCTTGAGGTTGATCGCCATGCCGAAGTCCCAGTCGGCTTCGGTGAGGTCCTGGAAGGCGATGAACTGCTCGGTCCCCCCGAACTTGACGATGCCGGCGTTGTTCACCAGCACATCGATGCGACCGTGGACCTCGAGCGCAGCCGCAACGGCCGCATGGGTCTGGTCCCAGTCGGTGAGATCCGCTGTGTGGGAGGAAACGGTAGCCCCCCCGGCGCGCAGGACTTCCGCGCACTCGTGCACGGCATCCGCGACATCGACGATAGCCAGCGAGGCCTCCTCGCCGGCGAGCACGGTAGCCGTCGCGAAACCGATGCTGTTCTGCTTGGCAACGCCCGTGACGAACGCAACCTTGCCCGCGAGACGTCCCCTTCGCTCCATGTCGGCTCCCCTTGATCGAACGCGATGCCGCCACCGCACCGGCTGCAGCAGGACCGGCGCCAACCTATCACCGGGGCCCGGGCCCCTGCCAGCCGGCCCCGTGGCCGCGCGAAGTACGACCGGCCTGTGCCTAGGAGCCCTTGGTCTCCTGGATGATGTTTCCCCCGTCCACGACCAGCGACTGGCCCGTGATGTAGCTCGCCCGATCGCTCGCCAGGAACGCGACAACCTCGGCGATCTCATCGGGTCTTCCGCTGCGACCGATCGGCGTGTGCGATCCAGCGCGCGCTTCCCCCTCTGCCTGGTAGCCGGAGGCGATCCAGCCGGGCGCGACGGAGTTCACCGTGACCCCACTCGCCGCGACGTCGATGGCGACGCCGCGCATCAGCCCGTCCATCCCGGCCTTGGCGGCCGTGTAGCTGGCACTCGCCGGGTTGGTGACGTACGGGCCCGTTACCGAGGAGACCATGACGACCCTTCCCCAGCCGCGCTCCACCATCCCTGCAACCACGGCCTTCGTCACGTTGAAAGCCGTGCCGAGATTCAGGGCGAGCTCGAGATCCCAATCCGAGTCGGGGATCTCCGTGAACTGCACCTCGGCCGGCTCCTCCACGCCCGTCATCACCATGCCGGCGTTGTTCACCAGGATGTCGATCGTCCCGAACCGACTCAGGATAGTCGCCACCATCGCGCGAGTCTCCTCGCGATCCGTCAGGTCCGCCATGTAGCCTTCAACCTCAGCACCTGTGCGGCGTAACTCTTCCACGCGATCACGGATGCGCTCCGTTGTAGAGCAGATGGCGAGGGCTGCTCCTTCGCGAGCCAGGACGCGGGCACACGCGAACCCGATGCCGTCGGGGCTCCCCGCTCCCGTCACCAGGGCGACCCGTCCTTCCGCCTCGTTCAGCACGCGGCGGCAACCCTCACTTCGCTTGACCCCATACGAGCAGCAGTATCGTGGCGACGCCAGCTATCGCGATCGTGACCGAAAGCACCTGAGCGACCTTGGGCGGGGGAAGCGGTTCCCCGGAACGGAGGGCGGCATCGACCTTGCGCCACCTCCTGTTCGCCGTCGCAGCGGCCAGCGCCCCTACCGTGACCAGCGCTATGCCGATCGCCTGTCGCGCTCCCGGAAACCTGAGTTCGGGCAGAAGACGCTCTACCGCGACACCGGACGCGACCAGGCCCAAGGATGTCCGCAGCCAGGCCAGATAGGTCCGCTCGTTGGCGAGAGAGAAGCGGGGGTCGGGCTCGGTCCCCTTGGGCTTCCCATCGTCGATCAACGGATCTTCCAACCGGGGCGCTCGTAGCGCACCGCGTAGTCGGGCGCCGGCAGGTCGTGCTTCAACTCCGGATCGGGAACGGGAGCCAGCGCTTCCGTCTTCAGCGGGATGTTCCCGGCCCAGACGGGCAGGTCGGCATCGGGAGAATGGGAGTCGTCGGGCGGACCAAGCGAGATCTTGGCGGAGGCCTCATCCAGAGGGATCGCCAAGACCCAGGTCGCCTTCATCTCCTTCTCGTTCGGTTCGCGAGCATCGGCCCATCGGCCGGGGATCAGATGCTCGGTGAACGCTTCGAACGCCTTCATCTTCTCCTCAGCGTCCTCGATCAGTCGCGCGGTTCCGAGGATGACCACGCTTCGGTACTCGACCGAGTGTTCGAACACGCTCCTCGCGAGCACCAGTCCGTCGAGGAGCGTCACCGTGACACAGAGGGGAGCCCCACCTGCCGCCACCTTCAACGCCCGGCTGACGGATGAGCCGTGGATATACAGCTCGTCTCCCACCCGGGCGTGCAGGGTCGGGATCACGAAGGGCTGCCCGTCCTGCACGAAGCCGAGGTGACAGACGATGGCCTCGTCCAGGACGGCGTAGATCGCCTCCCGATCGTAGACCGCAACCTCAGGAACGCGCTTGACACGGGTTCTCGGGCTTGGCGCCTCGGATCCGTCGCTCATCGGTCTCAAGCCTAGCCGACTGTCCTACCTGAGAGCCCTCACACCTCAAGACCACCGGCAGCGCGGTTTCGCCGGAAGGGCGAAGGTTCCTCCGTTGGCCCTTCCGGAGCGGCCCCGACCCCATCCGATGCCCTTCGCTAGCATCCCTCGTATCATCCCTCGTATAGGGACGCAGGTGAGGCTTGCGGCGTGCGGTTCCCAGATCCCGGACCCACCCGCCCCGCTCGACCGAAGAGGAGTAGCAGATGGCACAGGTCATGACCGACGTGAAGACCCTGAAGATCAGCATCAACGGCGAGTGGCGCGAATCCGCGACAGACAAGTACATGCCCGTTACCGACTCGAGCACCGGCAAGGTCATCGCAAACGCCCCGCAGGCGACCAAGGCCGAGGTCGAAGAGGCCATCGTGACAGCACACGAGGCGTTCCAGTCCTGGTCGCAGTTCACCATCCAGAAGCGCATCCAGGTCATCTACCGCTGGAAGGCGCTGCTCGAAGAACACATCGAGGAACTCGCCGTCATCTGTTCCACGGAGCTCGGCAAGAACCTCGACGAGGCCCGCGGCGAGATCGTCAAAATCATCGAGGCCTGCGAGACGGCGATGGCGATGCCCATGCTTATGAAGGGTGAGTCGCTTATGAACGTGGCCACCGGCCACGACACCGTCAGCTATCGCGAGCCGCTCGGCGTCTTCGCCGGCGTCGCGCCGTTCAATTTCCCGGCCATGATCCCCTTCGGCTGGATGGTGCCGATCTGCATCGCCACCGGCAACACCATCGTAGTCAAGGCCGCCAGCCTGGTGCCGATGAGCAGCACGCGCCTCCTCGAGCTGCTGTACGAGGCCGGTCTGCCGAACGGCGTGGTGAACCTGCTGACATGCAGCCGCCAAGAGGCGGAGATCCTGCTGACGCACCCGCTCGTGCGCGGCGTCTGCTTCGTCGGCTCGACCAGCGTCGGCCTGCACGTCTACTCGGTGGCAGCGGCGCACGGCAAGCGGGTTCAGTCCCAGACCGAGGCCAAGAACCACGCCATCGTCCTGGAAGACGCCGCCCTCGAACGCGCCGCCGCCGGCATCATCAACTCCACCTTCGGCTGCGCCGGCATGCGCTGCATGGCTCTGCCGGCCATATGCGTGCAGAACTCCATCGCCGACGAGTTCATCGGCTACCTGAAGAAGTTCGCGGAGCAGGTGGTCGTCGGCCGCGCGTACGACCCGGCGACCGAGTTGGGCCCGGTCGTGTCCGCTGAGCACAAGGCATTCGTCACCGGCTGGATAGAGAAGGCGATCGAAGAAGGCGCCGAACTCATCCTCGACGGCCGCAACCCGACGCTGCCGTCCGAGCTGGCCGACGGCTTCTTCCTCGGGCCGACCATCTTCGACCACGTTACGCCCGAGATGAGCTGCGGCTGGGAGGAAGTCTTCGGCCCGGTCACCTTCATCAAGCGATTCGATGATTTCGAGGAGGCCATCAACCTGGCAAACAGCAGCCGCTTCGCGAACGGCTCGTGCATCTTCACGGAGAGCGGCTACTACTCGCGCGAGTTCGCCAAGCGCACGGACGCCGGCATGGTCGGCATCAACGTCGGCATCCCGGTGCCGGTGAGCTACTTCCCGTTCTCCGGACACAAGGATTCGTTCTTCGGCGAGTCGCACACGCTCGGTGCCGACGGGATGCGATTCTTCACGGAGACCAAGTGCGTGACCTCGCGCTGGTTCACCGAAACCGACAAGAAGCAGACGAAGGTCAGCACCTGGGAAGGCACGATCGACCGGACCTGATCTGCGCGACACGAACGAAGGAGCGACCCTATGACCAACGCGGAGCAGGTCCGCAAGGACGACCGCGCGCACGTCTTCCATTCGTGGTCGGCGCAAGGTCTCATCGACCCGTTGCCGATCGCCGGTGGTGAAGGGTCGTGGTTCTGGGACTACGACGGTAACCGCTACCTGGACTTCGCCTCGCAGCTGGTCAACCTGAACATCGGGTTCCAGCATCCCAAGGTCGTCGAAGCCATCAAGGCACAGGCCGACGTCATGTGCACTATCGCGCCGCAGTTCGCGAACGGCAAGCGCGGCGAAGCCGCAAGGATGATCGCCGAGGTATCGCCCGGCGACCTGGACGTGGTGTTCTTCACGAACGGCGGGGCCGAGGCCACCGAGAACGCCGTGCGCTTGGCGCGCCTGCACACCGGCCGGCATAAGATCCTGGCCACGTACCGCTCGTACCACGGCTCGACCACGGGTTCGATCACGATGACCGGGGATCCGCGCCGCTGGCCCAACGAACCGGGTATGCCCGGCGTCGTGCACTTCTTCGGACCCTACCCGTACCGCTCTGCCTTCAACGCGGCCAGCGAGCAGGAGGAGACGGAGCGAGCGCTGGCCCATCTCGAGAGCGTCATCACCTTCGAGGGCCCGAACACGGTTGCGGGCATCATCCTCGAGTCCGTCGTCGGCACCAACGGCATCCTCGTTCCACCGGACGGCTACCTCGCCGGTGTGCGCGACACCTGCGACCGCTACGGCATAGTCTTCATCGCCGATGAGGTCATGTCCGGGTTCGGGCGCTGCGGCGAATGGTTCGCGGTGGACCACTGGAACGTTGCTCCGGATCTGATCACCTTCGCGAAGGGCGTGAACTCCGGCTACGTGCCGCTCGGGGGCGTGATCATCTCCCGCGCGATCGCCGGGAGCTTCCAGGAGAAGCCGTTCCCGGGCGGCCTCACCTACAGCGGCCATCCGCTTGCGTGCGCCGCAGCCGTCGCCAGCATCGAGGTCTTCAAGGAGGAGGGTCTGATCGAACACGCGAGGATGCTCGGTAACGAGGTGTTCGGACCTGACCTCCAGTCACTGAAGGCGCGGCATCCCAGCGTCGGCGACGTGCGCGGGCTCGGCGTCTTCTGGGCGGTGGAACTCGTGAAGAACCGTGAGACCCGAGAGATGTTGGTTCCCTACAACGCGAGTGGCGAGGCGGCCAAACCCATGAACGATGTAGTTGCGGCGTGCAAAGCGAAAGGTCTCTGGCCGTTCGCTCACTTCAACCGGATCCACACCGTGCCGCCCATCAACATCAGCCTCGAGGAGGCGAAGCAGGGGCTGGCGATACTGGATGAGGCGCTGGAAGTGGCCGACACCTTCTACGAAGGCTAGGCACCGGCCCCACGAAGCACGGTATTCCTCTAGGCCACCTCTCGGGTTAGGATTCGTCCGTGAGCGGATTCGATCCTGGCGGAAGCTCCGAGGGCAGAGACTCCCGGCGCACGATCCTCATCGTGATCGGGGTAGCGATAGTCATCCTGCTGGCCCTGTTGGTCGGCGTCGTCATCGGAAAGGGCTCTTCAGGGGAAGTGGGGCCAGTCACAACCTCAGCAACTCCTTCGGACCCGAGCCCAACTCCGGTCCCCTCCCCACACGTGTCTCCTGGCAAGAGCCCAAAGCCTCCCGAGGAGTCGCCCTCTACATCGCCCAAACCGAAGACCAGGAAGGTGACCTTCCACGCGTACAACGTGACGTTGCAGAACAGCGAGGAGAGTGACCAGGGGCTACGTATCCTCGTCGATTCCCCCGACACGACTATCCACGTTCGCCTCAAGGGCGGGGTGCCCTCGAGCAACAAGGTCGTTTCCGTCTGCCCGGTCGTGGACATGAACAAGCTCTCACCCGGCTCGACGTGCGCGTTCCCCTCCAACGGCGAGAAGGTGGAGATCCCGCACGGATCGAAATACCTGGGTGCCGAGGTCTTCCTGCTGGGGCTCGCACCCGACGGCACCAACCAGATCACGATCGACGACATCCAGGTCGGCTACAAGGCCGCGAGCGGTGCGGTCCGCGTGAAGACTCCACCCATCGCGAAGTCGGCCGGCGCGAGCGCGTGCAAGGACAACGCATGCAACCCCTTCTTCGAGATGACGCCACAACTGACCGGCACGCTCACCGCGGTGGCCACCCACGAAGGCAATGGAACGGCCCAGCTCTCGATACTCGCGGGCGATGTGGCGGCGCACAGCTACAGCGCTACCGGCACTCCGTACACGACTATCGACTTCATGGAGGGCGGGTTCCAGCTCAAGGTTTCGGGCAAGATCTACTCCGCGGAAGAGGCCGCCCTGGCACTTCAGAACACAGGAACGAAGTGGCTCGGTGCCGCCGTCATCGACATCACCTGGCCCTGATCCCTTCACACCCGCTCCACATCCACCCGGATAGACTCCCGTCGTGACCCTGGCATCGATCCCCTATCGCACCTTCCCTGAGATCCACCTCGGCCCCATCAGCTTGCACACCTTCGGCCTCATCGTCGCAGTCGGCATGTTCGCCGGAGTGATGATCACCGCCGCCTACGCCGAGCGGCGCGGGGTCTCCCGAGAGATCGTCTACAAGCTAGGCGTGCGCTTCGTGGTGTGGGGGATCATCGGAGCGAGGATCGCATGGGTGGTCAGCCACCCCTCTCAGGTCCACTCGCTCGTCGACGTGATCGCCTTGTGGCAGGGCGGCCTCACGTTCACCGGCGGATTCATGGCTGCCGCCATCGCCGGCGTTCCGATCTTGCGCAGACTCCCTTCCGTCGAGCGTTGGTATCTCGCCGACGGGATCGCGTTGGGCCTGGCACTAGGTGTAGGCATAGGACGCATCGGCTGCTATGCGGTCGGAGAGCACCTCGGGGCTCCGACGAGCTTCTTCCTGGGAGTGAGGTACCTCGGCGGGCCTACCCGCGAGGGGCCGCTCCTCGTCGAAGTCGTGTATCACAACACCGCCGTCTACGAGTTCCTGCACCTGATGATGTTGTCAGCGCTGCTCGCATGGCTGCTCTTCAAGATGAAGGACTTCACCCCCGGAACAGCGATGGGCATCTTCTGTCTCTGGTACGGAGTCGCACGTTTCTCGACCGACTTCTTCCGCTCCTACGACCAGACGAAGTTCGGACTCACGGCCGCGCAGTACCTGTGCCTGGTTCTCGTTCCGATCGGGATCTGGATCCTGGCAACGCGGAAGAAGCGGTTCCCCGGCGTCACCGCTGCCGACGACGGCGGGTCAGCGGCTGGCGCAAGCGATGCAGCGGGTCGTGGCGGGGCGCGCTTCCAGTCGCTCGGCGGGTATGCGGTTGCCACAGGAATCGCACTCGCCGTAAGTGTCTTCGTCTAGCTTCTCCAAGGCACGCAGCACGTCCTTGAGTTTCGCCTCCAAAGCATCCGCGACACCGATCTTGTTCAGACGTTCGACGGCCTCGTTGGTTCCGTCGCCGATGCGTTTGCCGAAGGAGAGCGCGGCCATCGGATCAAGAGGAACCGCGGTGATCTTCGCGAGTTCGACCTCGAGTTCGCTCTTGCTCTCCTCGAGTGCGGCGAGCGTTCGTTCGTCGTTCATGGGAGCGGCATTGTCTCAGGTCGCACGCATGCCGCGTCGGCCGAGCGTCAGTCGTCGGCCCTAGGCCTGGAAGAGAAGCCGACCTCGACATGCGACTCGTCGCAGAAAGGCATCGTCTTGGACGCGCCGCACCTACACAGTTTCACGCGCTCACCGACCCTGTCGGGCTTGCGATGGGGATCCAGGTCGTAGGGCTTGCCGTCCACGTCCAGCACCTTGACGGGCCCGTAGACCTTGTACGAGCCGTCGGGCCGAACGTGGATCTCAACCTGTTCGTCTGTCATCGAGAACTCCCCTCGCGCCCCCGAGGGTACTACCAAGACGGCCGACGGCCCGCGCTCTCCTGAGGCCAAGATAGACTCCGACCGTGACACGGCCGCTTCGCTTTGGGATACAGCTACCCGAGGTTGAACGCGACGTCCGGTGGCCCGAATACGTCGCGATGGCGAGAGCCGCAGAGGACTCGGGGTTCGATTCGATATGGGTCGGCGATCACCTCCTGTACAGAGGTGACGGGCTGCACGAGCGCGGTCCCTGGGAAGCATGGACCCTCCTCGCGGGACTGGCCGCCGTGACCACTCGAGTACAGCTGGGACCGCTGGTCGCCTGCGCCGGTTTCCATCCACCCGGAGTAGCCGCGAAGATGGCCGCCACCGTCGACGAGATCAGCGGAGGACGCCTCGTATTCGGCATCGGCGCTGGCTGGAACGAGGCCGAGTTCTCCGCGTTCGGCATCCCGTTCGACCACCGAGTCTCTCGCTTCGGGGAATGGTTCGAGATAGTGCGCACCCTCCTGTCTGGGGAACGCGCGACCCTGGACGGCACCTACTGGAAATCGGGAGACGCCGTGCTCCTGCCGACACCGGCCAAGCGCATCCCGATGATGATCGGCAGCAACGGAGAGAGGGCGCTCGGCATCACTCTGCCCCACGTGGACGCCTGGAACACCTGGTACGACGACTACGGGAACTCCCCCGAGGGTTTCGCGTCCCTTAACGCGCAGATCACGGAGGCGGCGGAACGCGCGGGTCGCTCGCCAGACGAGATAGACCGAAGCGCCTGTGTTCTCGTAGCGATGGAGGGCGCCACCAACGACAGGCCCTACGACAAAGCCTGCCCCCCGGTAACCGGAACTTCAGACGAGATATCGGATCACATCAAGGCAGTTGCAGAGGTGGGGGCAGACGAAGTCATAGTGGTCGCCAACCCGATCACGGAGTCCTCGATCCGCTACCTCGCCAGGGCGATCGAAGCGGCGCGCACCTGACAGACTGGCACTGCCACTTCGTTCCGTACTACGCTTTCGCACATGGTTGGGATCCTCCTCGCTCAGATGCAGGTAGTCCCCAGCGCCTCGGGCCTGTCCGATTCGATCTCCACCGCCATGCTCCTCGGCAGTCTGCTCATGGGCGTTGCCACCCTGTTCATCTGGAAGAACAAGGAAGGCTCGCCCGTCATCGGCTTCCTTCTGGGGTTTCTGCTCGGCTTGATCGGCTTGATCATCGTTCTCGTAGCACACCCGACTGCCGCGAAGAGGCGGGAGAAGGAGGCACGGGAACGGATGCTCCAGCAGATGGGCACTCGAACCGGCGCCTTCGAACCGCTACCCTTGGCCGCCCAACAGGCCGCCGCACCGTATCCGGTTGCAGCTCCTGCCCCGCAGGCTACGGTTATGCCGATGCGCGCTTGCCCCCACTGCGGGCATCGCTTCCAGTGCGACGTGACGATATGTCCGAGGTGCGGGACGAGTTCTGAGCCCTGGTGGCACAACAGTGGCTACTGGTTCACGAAGAACACCGCCGGCAACGAGTACTGGCTCGAGCCGACACGGCAGAAGTGGCTGCTATACCGCCGGACGACCGTCTGCCCGTCATGCAGCCGGATCATGCCCGCTCTCGCAGCGGTCTGCCCCCAGTGCGGCGTCGAGTCGAACGCTATCGCCTAGAGCGCCTTGTCCTTGCGCATCGCTTGCACCGCGTGGTGGGCCGGAAGGCCGTTGATGCCGCCGCCCGCGTGGGTCGCGGACGACGCCTGGTAGAGCCCCTTGATCGGAGAGCGGTAGTCCGCGTAGCCGACGGCCGGGCGCATGTGCAGCAATTGGTCCACGGTGAGTTCTCCGTGGAAGATGTTGCCGCCGAGCAGCTTCCACTCGGTCTCCATCTCCCAAGGTCCGATCACCTGGCGGTGCATGATCGAGTTCTTGAACCCCGGCGCGATCGCTTCGAAGCGGTCGAAGAGCCGGTCCGCGTAGGCGTCGAGCTCCTCCTTGTGCGGTTCCTTGCTCCAGGTATGAGGCACCCACTGAGTGAACATGGACATGACGTGAACACCCTCGGGCGCGAGGGTCTTGTCGAAGACCGTCGGGATCTCGCAGTCCGCGAACGGCTGAGTCGCGGGCATGCCGGCAGCTGCCTCCTGGTACGAGCGCTCCAGCTGGTCCATGTCGTCGAGGATGGTTATCGCTCCACCGTGGATGGCGGGGTCGAACCCCGGGTCGGCGGTGAACTCGGGAAGCCTGTCAAGCGCGAGGTTGATCTTCACCGTCCCGCTGCGGGTCTTCCAGTTCTCGAGGTCCTTCACGAAGTCGCCCGGCAGGTCCTTGGCATCGATCTGCTTCAGGAAGGTGAGCTGCGGGTGACACGTCGTTACTACGGCCTTCGCGCGCAGTTCCTCGCCACCCTCCAGCACCACGCCGGTGACATGGCCAGCGTCGAGGAGCACCTTCTCGACGGGCGCGTTCACGCGCACCTCTGCCCCGAATGCTTCAGCCGACGCGCGGATCACATCGGCCACGGCGCCAGCTCCACCTTCGGGGAAGCCCCAGGAAGCGACCTGGCCCTCCTCCTCCTCGCCCACGGAATGGTGCATCAGCACGTATGCGGTCCCCGGCGTCTTCGGGCCTGCCCATGTGCCGATGATGCCGTTGACCGCCTCGTTGCCCTTGATGATCGGGCTCTCGAACCAGCGGTCCAAGAGATCCGAGGCGCTCGTCGTGAACAGACGCGTGATGTCTCCGACGGTGCGCTCGTCGAGTTCCTTGCGAAGCGACCACCCGAGCTGCCCGACCTCTTTGAGGTCACGGAACGTTCGGGTGGAGACGTGCGGCGCGGTCGCGTTCAACATGGGATGGAGGATGTTGGCGATGCGCCCGATCCACTCGTAGTAGGGCCCCAGGTTGTCCGCATCCTTCTTCGAGAACTGAGCGTAGGACTCCCAAGTGCGCTTCTCGTCCGTGCTTCCCAGCAACGAACGGCCGTCCGGGTGAGGGAGGTAGCCCATCCCGAGCGGGTTGACCTTGTAGCCGTACTTCGCGAGCTGCAGGTCCTTCAGGATGTAGTCGGGCATGAGGCTGACCGTGTAGGAGAGGGTCGTGACCTTGATGTCGGGTCTCTCCGGCCAGGGAGCCATCGTGTCGGTCGCGCCGCCCGTCTTGTGGCGGGCCTCCAGCACCACGACCTTCTTGCCGTACTTGGCCAGATACGCCGCGGCGACCAGCCCGTTGTGTCCGCCGCCGATGACGATCGCGTCATAAGTATTGGTTGTCACTCGCCTTCCCTCCTCTAGATAGCCTTGTCCTTGCGCATCACCTTCACGGCGTGATGGGCGGGGATGCCGCTGATACCGCCGCCCGCATGGGTGCCGGACGACGCCTGGTAGAGCCCCTTGATCGGAGAGCGGTAGTCCGCGTAGCCGACGGCCGGGCGCATGTGCAGCAATTGGTCCACCGTGAGTTCTCCGTGGAAGATGTTGCCCCCGAGCAGGTTGAACTCCTGCTCCATCTCATAGGGCCCGATGACCTGGCGGAGCATCACGGAGTCCTTGAAGCCAGGGGCGACAAGGTCGAAGCGATCGATCAGGCGATCCGCGTAGGTCTCGAGTTCCTCCTTGTGCGGCTCCTTGCTCCAGGTCTCGGGGACCCACTGCGAGAACATCGACATGACGTGTACGCCCTCCGGGGCGAGCGTCTTGTCGAACACGGTCGGGATCTCGCAGTCCGAGAACGGCTGCGTCGGCAGCTTGCCCGCAGCCGCCTCCTGATACGAACGCTCCATCTGCTCGATGTCGTCGAGGATCGTGATCGCGCCTCCCTGTATCTCGGGATCGAAACCCGGGTCCGCGGTGAACTCAGGCAACTTGTCGATGGCCAGATTGATCTTCACGGTGCCGCTGCGCGTCTTCCAGTTCTCCATATCGTCGACGAAGTCACCCGGCAACTCGGACCGATCGATCTGCCGCAGGAAGGTGATCTGGGGATGACAGGTCGTGACGACCGCCTTGGCGTAGATCTCCTCTCCGCCAGCTACCACGACACCGGTGACGCGTCCGTCCTTGATCAGCACCTTCTCGACCGGCGCGTTCACGCGCACCTCGGCGCCGTAGGACTCGGCCGACGACCTGAACGCGTCAGCGACCGCTCCCGTTCCGCCGATCGGCATGCCCGTCAGGGCCACTACTCCTTCCTCCTCGCCGAGCGAGTGATGCATCAGAACGTAGGCCGTCCCCGGTGTTTTCGGACCCGCCCAAGTGCCGATGACGCCGTTAACCGCTTCGTTGCCCTTGATGATCGGGCTCTCGAACCAGCGGTCCAGCAGATCGGAGGCACTCATGGTGAACAGCCGCGTGATGTCACCGACCGTGCGTTCGTCGAGTTCCTTGCGCAGCATCCACACCAGTTCGCCTAGTTCCTTGGCGTCGCGCAGGCTCCGGGTCGACACGTGGGGCGCGGAGCGGTTGAGCATCGGCATCAGGATCCCGGCGATGCGCCCGATCCACTCGTAGTACTTGCCGATGTTCTCGCCATCCTTCTTCGAGAACTGGCCATAAGACTCCTTCATACGCTGGGGGTCGGAACTGCCGAGGAGCGAGCGGCCATCGGGGTGCGGGAGGTAGCCGAGGCCCAGTGGATTGAGCTTGTACCCGTGCTTGACGAGTTCGAGGTCCTGAACCACGTAGCTCGGGATCATGAAGCACGTGTAGGAAAGCGTCGTCACCTTGATGTCCGGGCGCTCGAGCCATGGCGTGGAGGTGTCGGTCGCCCCCCCGGTCTTGTGGCGCGCCTCTAGGACGAGGACCTTCTTGCCGTACTTGGCCAGGTAGGCTGCGGCCGCCAATCCGTTGTGCCCGCCGCCGATCACGATCGCGTCGTACTGGTTTGCCATGCGTGCCTCGCCTCCTCGGAGCGTTCCTTCTGATATGTCCATCAAGCTACAGCTCCGATACTCCGCACATCGGCTCTCCGAACCGGAATCTGTCTCGGATCTCGTAGTTCCGTCCCCTCCGTTCTGCTAGATTCGTAGAATGGCTACGGACGGAGGTTTCGACAAACTGGACATCCGGATACTCCAGCAGCTGCAGACCGATGGCCGGATGCCCTTCACACGCATCGCCGACATCCTCGGCGTTTCCGAGGGCACCGTCAGGGCGCGAGTCAGCCGGCTCACCCGCAGTCGCATGGTGAAGGTGGTAGCCGACGCCGACCCCAAGGATCTCGGCCTCGTCGAGGTGTACCTGGGCCTGCGCATCCAGGGCCCGGCACTCGAGAGAGCGGTGGAGCAGATCACCCGCATCCCCGAGATCCCCTACGTCGCGGTGTGCAGCGGGACGTTCGACATCCTCTGCGAGGTCATCTGTCGCAACAACGACGACCTGCTCAGGCTCCTGCAAGAGGTTCGGAAGATCCCCGGCATCTCTCACATCGAAACCCTTACGGTCCTGAAGATCCAGAAGGAGGACTGGCGCTACAAGGCGCTGGCCAAGGAAGCAGCCGGCTGAGAAGCGCTCCGTCGCGACCGGCGCCGCAGCAGTCGTCACCGCGGTCGCAGTAGGCTCCACCCATGGCGCACCGGCTGCTGCTGGACGTATCCAGCCTCACCTATCGGGCGTTCTTCGCGATGGGCGAAACCGCCGTCACGCGGGGTGGCAAGCCTTCCGGCGCCGTGCATGGATACCTCGACATGGTGGCGCGTCTCGTTCGCAAGCGGAAGCCGACCGAGGTCGTCCACTGCTACGACCACGAGTGGCGCCCAACGAGTCGCACCGACATGTACCCCGCCTACAAGGCCAACCGTCCGCCCGATCCCGAAACACTCCCCCCGCAGTTCGAGATGCTCCGCCGAGTACTCGAGCTCACCGGGATGACGCAGGCCCAGACCGAAGGATGGGAAGCCGAAGACGCGATCAGCGCGTTCTGCGTCGAGGCCCGAGAGACGGACCTCATCGAGATCGTCAGCGGCGACCGAGACCTGATCCAGCTGGTCCGCGACCCTGTGGTGAAGCTGCTGTTCACGGTTCGCGGTGTTTCGGAACTCCTGGAGTTCGACGAGGCGGGCGTCATGGACAAGTACGGGATACCCGCCGCGCGCTACTGCGAGTTCGCGATCCTGCGCGGCGACCCCAGCGACGGACTGCCCGGAGTCAAGGGCGTCGGCGAGAAGACCGCTCGCGCCCTGGTGCAAACCTACTCATCGATCGAGGAGATCCTTGAAGACGCTGCGACGCCACGGCCTCGCGCGGGACCGCTCGCGGCCAAACCCGCGCTGCGGACGAAGCTCGTCGAGTCAGCCGACTATATCGCGACGATGCAGCGCCTCGTTCCCGTGAACTGGGAAGCACCGCTCGACCTGTGGGGAGGCGAGCGCGATGACGCGGCGCTGCATGATCTTGCGAACGAACTAGGCATACGGGGTCCGGTCCAGCGACTTCTGGCTGCGATGGACTCCACCGCTTCCTAGCCGCGCGGGTACGCTGCCCACATGAGCTCGAGAACCGCGAAGGTAAGGGCTTGGTCCCTGCTGATCGTTCAGATGCTCCTGCTGGCCGCGATCATCTTCCTCCCCGGAAGGGACGACTGGACCTCTTCCCAGTGGTTGCCGAGAGCTGCATGGGTCCTGGAGTTCGCCGGACTCGCCATCGTCGCGGCGGGTCTCCTGAATCTCGGGCGCTCCGCCACTCCTCTTCCCATCCCGGTGTCGAACGGGAAGTTGAGGAGCCGCGGCCTCTACCGGTACGTCAGACATCCGATCTACAGCGGCCTGATGGCGTTCGCGCTCGGCTCGGCCACGCGCTCCGGAAGCATGTACGTCGCGCTCGCCGCGATAGGGCTCATCGGCTGGCTGATGTTCAAGGCGCGATGGGAGGAGCGATGGTTGCGCGAACGCTACCCCGAGTACGAAGCCTACGCGGCACGTACGCCCAGATTCGTCCCTCTCACGCGTCGCTGAGCCTTCCGCCGGTATCGACCCACAGAACATGTAGGTCATCGCCGGAGATCGGGCGGCTGAATAGATACCCCTGCCCTAACTTGCATCCCTGATCCACCAGGAAGCGGAACTGCTCTTCCGTTTCGATACCCTCAGCGAGCGGGGCTATGCCAAGTTCACTGGCGAAATGGATCACCCCTTTGACGAAGCCTGCGACTTCCGCGTCGTCGGGAAGATCGCGCACCAACGGCTGATCGATCTTCAGGATGTCCGCACGCAGGTTCTGCAACCGTGCCGGCGGCGTGTAGCCGGTTCCGAAGTCGTCTATCGCCAGCCGGAACCCTTTGTCGTGAAGCGCCCTCAAGATGCGCTGCGTACGCGATGGATCCGCCATCGCCGTGGACTCAGAAACCTCGATGATCACTCGTCCGGGATCGATGGACGCTTCGCCGAACCGCGCCGAGAACTTCTCGGCTAGGTTGCTCTGCCACAGCTGCCGGGGTGACAGGTTGAAGCTGACCTGGAGTTCCAGTCCCCGATCCCGCCACGCGACCACCTGATCGCAGAGTTCCTGGAGCACCCAGTCGCCGATCACCTCAAGCAACCCCATCTCCTCGGCCAGAGGGATGAACTCGTTCGGCGGCACGAGATCACCCATCGGCTTGCGCCAACGCAGGAGAGCCTCTACCGCCACCATCATCCCGGTCTCCAATTCGACCATCGGCTGGTAGTGCAACATCCAGGGGGTGTCCTTCACTGCTTGACGCAGCCGATTGGTGAGCGAGGCCTGGACCAGCGGATCCCCGCTGGTCCGCGCGTATATCGCCGATCCCCCGCTTCCGGCGCGTTTCGACTGGTACATGGCAGCGTCCGAGTTCTTCAGCAGGTTCCGCACGTCCGAAGCGTCGTAGGGGAAGACGCTGATGCCGATGCTCATAGACGTGGTCACGTCGGTGTCACCGACAGAGAATGGCGCGCGCATCGCCTCGTGGACGCGTCGCGCCATCATCTCGGCGACCTCGAAGGTGTTTTCCTCGCCTCCCCTGACGTCCGTGCTGAGATCGATGTCCGGGATCATCACGAGGAACTCATCGCCCCCCTGCCTAGCTACCAAGTCGGTCTCACGCGTGGCTTCCAAGAGACGAGCCGTCACCTGCTTCAGGAGCAGGTCTCCAACGTCGTGTCCTAGCGTGTCGTTGACCTGTTTGAAGTTGTCCAGATCCATGAAGAGCAAGGCAACGGCCATGTCGCTGCGCCTTGCACGAGCCAAGGCCGGCTCAAGCATCTCCTGCAGCAGCTTGCGATTGGCCAGACCCGTCAGGCTGTCGTGGTAGGCGAGGAATTCGATCTGCTCTTCCATCTTCTTGCGTTCCGTGATGTCCACGATGACGCCGTGCCAATAGGGCCTGACGTCACCGTCGCCTTCGACCAGGTGGGCTTCGTCGCGGACCCAGATGTACTCCCCCGTCAAGAAGTGGCGCATCCGGTATTCGGCCAGGTAGGGCTCGCCGGTTCGGGCGGTCACCGTGGCCAGCCTGACAGCCTCTTCCCTGTCATCAGGGTGGATGTAGGCGGAACCCAACCATTCGGGGTCGTCCGCGGTCCGCAGCCACGCCTCCTGGGTGTATCCGAACATGTCGAAGATCTGGGGACTCACATAGGCCTCGTTGTAGCCAAGTTGATGATCTTCGTCGGTGAACTCTATGTAGGTAACCGCGGGCAGATTGGCTATGTGAGTCTCCAGCCATGCGGTCGCCTGCTTCGCCTCGCCCTCAAGCCGGTTCGTCAGGATCGCGCTGCCGATGATGCCTGCAACAGTCCTCAGGGATGCGATGGCGACCGGTGGCCACTGCCTCGCGGTCACGCAGTCGTCGAAACCCAGATAGCCCCACCATCCGTCCCCGACGAACACCGGAACGAAGGCCGTCGACAGAACCCCCTCGTCCTCCAGGTCGGCAAGCTCGCCGGGAGGGAATGTGGAAGCCGGGCCGCTTATCACGCCGTCCGCGGACAAGATCTCCACGTAGCGCTCGTAGCCGCCGTCGTATGGAAACTGGCGGTTCACCGGAGCATCGATCGTCGGCGATACCCCGGGGGCCACCCACTCGAATCGCTTGTCCATGGCGAGCCGGCCGTCCTCCAGCGTGACGTTCTCGAAGAGGTAGACCCGACTGACGCCCGCCGCTTCACCTAGCGCCTTGAAGACCTCCGGAACGACCTCTTCCCATGGCCGTTCGCCTGAGAACGACTTCACGGACATGGCCGCGACGCGCAGGATGGCCTCCGCGCTATCGCTTCCGGATCCTCCGTGATCTGCGGGCACCGCATCGCCCCCGATTCGTCGACCTCTAACCCTAGCCCCCGATGGACGTATCGGGAAGGCCCGACGGAACCTGCGAGCAACTACGCGAGGGTGAGAAGCATCACCGTCGGTTCCACAGCCAACAAGGAATGCGGCGTGCCTGGCGCCATGTGCAACCAGAACCCGGGGCCCGCATCCAGGTCCTCGCCATCTACGGTGAAACGCAGGCGTCCGGACAGGACTTGAACGGTGGCCGTGCGAGCGGCCGTGTGCTCGGTAAGCCCCTCCCCCGAGTCGAATCCGAATACCGTCACATCCAACTGCTCGTCCTTGAAGACGACCTTGGAAACGACCGACCCTTCCGAGATGACCACGGACGAAGCGACATCAGCTATCTGGACGTGCGGCATGGAGGCTCCTTCAACTAGGCCAGGCGGCACCCGCATCCCCGCGAGCGACCCTCCGATTCTAGGACGCTGCGAACCTCTTCCGTAGATCCGCGGTACCTTCTCCTTGCGACAGGAGGGCAACGATGGGCGAAACGCCGGAGACATCCAACGAAGCACCCGAGGCGAAGCGTCGTCTCAAGATGGTCGTCGGCGGGGCGGTAGCGTTCGTCCTGGCGGCCGTGATCGCGATCGCGCTCCTGTTCTCCTCGAGCAAGACTGGCCCTGAGTGCAACGACTGGTTGAACGCCAAGGCCGCCTACCTGAAGGATGTGCCTCCGATCCAGCAGGAAACGGCTTCCGATTCGGTCAACTTCGACGGCAAGGTCGTGGTGGGCGGGAAGACCTACATCCGCCCCAGCACCTGCAAGTAGCCACCCGTGCACGTCGTCATCTCACACCTGATAAGAGCGGATCACGAGGAGATCGACGGGCTCGTCCACGAGGCGTTCCACGGGATCGGCAAGGAAGGGGTCGAGGTGCAGGTCGAGGCAACCCGGAGTCCGCACCGATTCACCGGCAAAGCGTGGTGGGAACCCCCGGCTAGCCGTCCCAGGGCGCCGGAAACACGCTGGCTCGTGGAACTGGTGATGCCCGCACGCCCAACCCCCAACGGCTACCCGCTCGAGTGGCGATACCCCCGTCTCAAGACCGCGCCGACGTTTCTCGCGCACGACTGGAGAGACCAGTTGTTCGCGGTCGCTGCTCACGAGGCATATCACGTGAAGCAGTTCCGTATGGGCATGCGTCGTTCTGAGGTCGCCGCCGAGCGGTGGGCACACAGAGCCCTGGAGCGCTCGCGCAACTCCGCTACCTCACGATAGGCACATCCGCACCGAACCCTGCTTCTGAGATGTGGCCCTTAGACTCTCCCGTGTGATCGAGGAAGCGAAGCACTCCACACCCAAGACGCCCGGCGAAGGGCCCGCGCTGAGGTGGGTGCCGAAGGAACATGGCGCCAGCTTCATGTCGGTCCACGCCCTGTTGCTCGGGATCATCGCCGGCTTCACGTCCGGGGGGAGCGACCTGGTCGGCCTGCTGCTTGCGCTGGCCCTCGGCGTGCTCGTACTTCCGATCTCCGGCGCGGTTTCGGTGTGGTCGCACCCGAAACTCGCTGCCAAGTCGAGGCGAAGAGCAGGCGGACTCGCGGTGGTCTTCGCCGCTATCGGCGGCCTTGCCCTCCTGCACGGTCCTTCGGAAGAGTTGCTCGCGATCGGTGCAGCGGCCGCGGCTCTCGCGGGCGGCTACTCGTTGGCCAGAACACGGAAGGGACCGCGCTCGACCCCCGCCCAACTCGCGGCGATCGCCTGCATCAGTCTCCTCGCTCCCCTGGCGTGGCTGCTGATCGCTGGACCGACAGATGGGTGGCAGCTAAGCGCTCCGGTCGCATTCCTCTCGTTCGGCGCATCCGTTCCCTATGTTCGCGAACGCGTACGAAGGCGGAGGTTCAAGACTACGACGCTCGGAGAGCGACTGCGTGGAGGCGCACTTCCGTTGGCGTGGCAGGCCATTGCTCTCCTCGCTGCGCTGGCATCGACCATCACCGGGATGGCCTCCGCGCTGCTGCCCGTGGCGTTCCTACCGGGAGCTGCGAAGACCGTCGTCGTCATCGCTCGAGCGGAGTCGCGTCCACCACTGAAACGGATCGGCTACCAGGAGACGGCTCTATCCACGGTCTTCGCGGTTCTCGCAGGGATCGGTCTGGGGATCGGTCCCGCCTAGCGCTGCGCCCTGAGTTCGTAACGCACCGCGAACCAGACCTCGTCGCCATCTCGACCCTCGAATCTCTCGACGAGCTTCATGCCGGCCTTCTCCGCCACTCGGATCGAGGGGGCGTTGTCGGCGCTCGCGTAGGCTCGCACGACGTCGGCACCGAGCGTGTCGAGCGCGTACGAAGCAAGCGCGATCACCGCCTCGGTCGCATATCCCCGACCCTGGAACGCGGGCGCGATGGTATAGCCGAGCTTGGTGACACCCGGCTCCCCGTCGGCGCAGCTGAATCCGACGTCGCCGACCAAAGATCCACTCTCCCTCTCGATAACCGAGAGCTGCACCCACCCTCCGGGCTCTCCAGGCATACGCGCCGCCATCTCCTCGATCTGCGCCCGAACCTCCCCCGCGTCGGTCCGCTCCCAGCCCTGGTGTCGATGCACCTCCGGATCGCTCCGATACCCGGAGATGGCCTCCGCGTCAGAGGGCCTGGACCGGCGCAATAGGAGGTGCTCGGTGTCGAGGCCCTCGAAGTCGTGATCTATCTCCATCCTCAGACGAGCCTACCTGCCCCGCCCCTCTTCCAAATGTGCAGCTGCCGTCGTACGATTTCGCCCGGCAAGGGGGTTTCCATGAGTACGATTCCGTGTCCGAGCTGCGGGACGCTCAATCCGCAGGGGTCGTTCACGTGTTCGAACTGCTGGGCGAACATGAAGGAAGCTCCGTCGACCGGCGCCGCGGCACCCTCCGGGCCGCCCGTTCCGCCGCCGCTTCCTACAACGGGCCCTTGGGCCCCAACGACGCCGACCTTTCCGACCACACCGGTTGCCGCCGCCTCCGGTTCTTCGCGCAAGAAGGGCGGACTCGTCAGCGCGGGAGTAGCGGTCCTAGTGGTCATCGGCGTGCGGACGGCTCTGCCGGTGCTTCTGGCCGGACACGTGACCCTGCCGGCTACCGTGGCCGGCCTACCGCTCATAACGACGGGTCCCGACGCCCAATCAGCCCAGGAGCTGGAAGACCAGATGAAGAAGGACGTCAGGGGCACCGACGCGGGAGCCTATGGCACGGGCGGCGCCGCCACCTACTACGTCGTCGCGGCGCCGGGCGAGGAACCCGAGGACACGTACATCGCCGACTTCCGCTCCGGGTTCATGGAGGGCGGTGGGGACCTCACGCTGGGCGAGCAAACGACTCAGCAGGTGGGCGGTGTCGACTTCAGTTGCGCTGGCGTCCTCACCTCGGGCCAAGTTGCGGGCGAGGTCTGCCTTTGGGACAACGACACGCGAGGGGCGGTCGTGAGCCTCAATCCGGACGAGAAGGCGACCGCCGAATTCGCCGCGGCAGTTCGTGCCGAACTCTGAACTCCTACCTCGTGAACTTGAAGTACACCCAGGGCCCGACCGAAGCCGCGAAGCCTGGGTTGCCTGGGAACGAACCCCGCATCCTGTAGGTGCCCAGGCCCATGCCCGGCGCGCCGGCCCATGCGGCGGCGGTGAAAGTGCCTTCCGGAGAGAGGACGCCGCGGATCATGGTCCGATAGACCCAGACCGAGCGGAGGTTCAGCTTCCACAGTTCGACGGAAACCGCTTGACCGGAGAGGTTCGGGGAAACCGTCATCTCGTAGAAGGCCTTCGACCAAGCGTGGTACAGGGGATAGCCGCTCACCGTGCCGTAGTACCCCGTGAGCACTCCTCCGGTCGTCGTTGAAGCGGGGGGACCGCAGGTCGGGAACTCGAAACTCCCTATCCGAGTCCGCCAAGACCTATCGGAGTTCGACGAGTAGTACTCGTTCGTGTACCAGAAGGTGCAGTCGTCAGACGGGTCAACCTGCATCGAGGTGTAGTCGCCCCACCTACTGAAGGACGACATCTGAGCCCCGCTTCCGACCTGTAGCGTCATCTCCCCCTGCGATAGGGCACCCGGCGGATCGTTGGACAAACGTCCCGAGTACCTGATGGACGGGTACGTCGCGCCGCTCGAAACGCTGTAACCGAGGGCCATGTTGCCGTTCCGATCCTGAGCGATGCTACCCACCCATCGGTTGTCGGAGTCGGGCGCGTACGTCCCTTGCTGGTAGATGGACCAGGCCCCGGACGTCCGGCGCAGTTCGGTCCAGCGGATGCCGGCGTGATCCACGACGTCGCCGGCATCCACAGAGAAATTCATGAGCAGCGACTGGTAGGTACCGAAGTTGCGATACGTAAGTCGGTACATCATGTACCCAGACAGAGCGTGGAGGCCGGGGGCCGAGTCCGGCTGCGGTATGCAGCTGTAGGCGTGCCCACACAAGTTCGCATCGAAGGGGGCTGCCGCAAGCTTCACCGGCCCGGTGAGGGTGCTGTTCGCCGGGACCGCCCAGTTTGCGCGGAAACTCCAGATCTCGATGAAGTCGGTGCCGGCATTGTCCTCGAACCCCACGATGGGGCTGGGCGCGCCGACCGGGGGCGCCACCGCACCGTCGATATCGCCGGGGAGCAGGCTGGAAGACACGATGGCGTTCGACAGGGAGAAGTGCAGGGATGTGGCGGAAAGCCCGGAGAGCATCCTGGAGCGCTCGAACGCCCAGACCCCGGCTCCGAGATAGTTGTCGAACGAGTCGAACTCGTTGTCCGTCATGTAGTAGCCATTGCCCCACACACCTATCTTGCTGTAGTCGTTGAAATCGGAACCCATGTCGAACTCGTAGCGGTACCAGGCCCCCGTCGGGTCGCCCGTCTGAGATACGGCCACGCACTGATAGAAGGGTGGGTTCGGGCGGTTGGGAAGGGACATCTGAGAGATCAACCAGCGATCCGCGGCGGCGTCGTAGAGGACTATCGGATCGCCGTTGTTGGTGGCGGCACAGCCTGTTCCGCCGAAGCCGCTCCAGAGCGTCTGGATGTTGGCGGGACCCAGCAAACTGGCGCCGCTCTTGTCGAAGACCTGGTACTGGGCGTTCACGGTCTCAACGATGTGGTTGGGACCTACGTCTGAGTTCGAATCCGGAGGAAGCAGTCCCGTGGCTCCGATGCCGTCGAAGGTCGTGGCAGTCGCGGGCATCTGAGCCGTCGGAGCGACCCTCTGCACGGCCGGGTCCGCGACGTCTGTATCCTGCGGGGCGCTCGTCGCCGTCGGAACAGGCTGCAGCAACGGGACCTGGCGCGCTCCGGATGGGACCGTCACTGCCGGGGGGATGGATCGCAGCGGCGCCGACAGGTCGTGCGCCACATCTTTCTTCACCGTCGGTGCGGCCGCGCTGGCCGACGCAGGGCCTGCGGAAGTGATCGGAACCGTCGCCACCACGAGGAGCGCGACGATGCCGCGACGGATGCGGGAACGACTATCCATGCTTTGCCTCCAGTGGGTCATCCCTGCAAGCCGAGGCCGAAGACCCTCTCTTGAGGTTACCCCCTGCCACACACGTATGGCCATGCAGCGCCGGATGGGCTCGGTGCCGTCCGGGCCGTGCCTGGTCCCCTGCCGGTCGGTGGCTCCCTCTAGGAGGCGCCGCCTGCCACCGCGGGCATTATTCGAACGGTGTCGCCGTCCTTGACCGCCGTGCCGAGACCTCCGCCGAGGCGCGCGTCCTCGTCGTTGACGAACACGTTGATGAATCGGTACAGGTCCTCGCCATCCACCACATTCTTCGTCGAACCGGGGTGCTTTGCCTCGAGGTCGGCAAGCACCGCTCCGAGAGTCGCGCCCTCCGCCTCTACGTGCGCCTCTCCGCCGACCAGCTTGCGCATGACCGTCGGGATACTGATCGTCACTGCCATCTCTGACCTCCTGGCCTAGGACCTTCCGTGGATCACTCGGGACCGATCTTCAGCGGAGCCGGCTCCTCGAACACGTAGTCGCTGCCTATCTCCGTGATCGTGGGATTCTCTCCGCACACCGCGCAGTTGGGATCCCACTTGGTACGCAACTTGAAGAAGTCCATCTCGAGCGCGTCGTACCCGAGCAGTTGACCAACCAGAGGGGTGCCCAATCCGAGCACCAGCTTGATGGCCTCGGTCGCCTGGACGCAGCCGATGACGCCGGGAAGCACACCGAACGGCCCTCCTTGCGCCTTGGTTACCTCGACGGGCGGCGGCTCGGGAAGGATGCACCGATAGCAGGGTGTTCCCTTGCCCGGCATGAAGACGCTAGCGCGGCCGTCGAACTGATAGATAGAGCCGTGAACCATCGGCCTGCCTGCGATCTGTGTCGCATCGTTCATCACGTAGCGCGCGGTGAAATTGTCCGTGCAATCCATGACGATGTCGTACTGAGCCACGAGCTCCAGCGCATTGGTCGTGCGAAGACCCGCCGAGTGAAGGACGGTTTCGGTTCCCGGGTGAAGGAGGTTCAGTTTCTCGGCGGCCGATTCGATCTTCGGCCTGCCGATCCCCGAGGTGTCGTGCACGATCTGCCTCTGCAGGTTGGTCAGTTCGACAGAATCGTGATCGAGAAGACCGAGTTTACCGATGCCGGCAGCGGTGAGGTAGAGCGAGACCGGGGAACCGAGGCCGCCCAGCCCCACTATCAGGATCTTCGCGTCGAGGAGCTTCTTCTGCCCCTCCCGTCCGATCTCCAACATGTTGACGTGACGCGCGAACCGATCGAGCTGTTCGTCCGTCAGCTCGGCATCTCCCATGTGAACCTCCTGCTCGTGACCTGAACGACCATCGCCGGCGATCCGCCGCCACCAGGGTCGGATATGAGACCTTACCCGCAAGCGCCTTGAGGTGCCACCGCCGGGTCATAGACTCGGCACATGCCCATCGTTCTCGCTCTCACAGCAGCGACGATATGGGGCGCGGCCGACTTCCTCGGCGGGCTCGCCTCTCGCCGCTCGGCCGCGCTTCAGGTGTTGTTCGTCTCGCAGGCGGTGGGACTAGTGGCCATGTTGGTCGCGGTCGCCTTCATCGGCGGCGATCCCACTTCGGGTGACATGGCTTGGGGCGTCGTGGGCGGGTTGATCGGGAACGCCGGACTGTACGGGCTCTATCGAGAACTCGCCCGCGGCCAAGCGGGAGTGGTCGCGCCCACTACCGCGGTGTCGGCGGCCCTCACACCGGTGGTGGTCGGTTTGGCCCTGGGCGAGGTTCCCGGCGCGATGACACTCGCAGGCGTCGCCATAGCCGTCATCGCGGTGGGCCTGCTCGCAGGTGGCGAGGGCCGGCACGCGGAACCCGGCTCCAACCTGGCGGCGAAGGTGCGCAGGGCGCTACACGGCGGGTTCTGGATAGCCATCGCATCCGGCCTCGGGTTCGGAGCCTTCTACGTGTGTCTCGCTCAGACATCTGAGGCCGCGGGCCTGTGGCCGCTCGTCGCGTCGCGCGGTGCTTCTGTCGTGGCGCTCGCGCTGCTGCCAGCGACATGGCGCGGTCTCCGTGGACCTCGCAAGCCTCCGCTGATACCGGCCGGCACTGCGGGCCTGCTCGACGCAACGGCGAACTCCGCCTACGTCGTCGCGGTGAGAGCGGGCTCCATCACCTGGGTCCCCGTCCTGGCTTCCCTGTATCCCGCGAGCACGGTCCTGCTGGCGCGTGTGTTCCAGAAGCAGCGGCTCGGCGTCCTGCACGTCGTCGGACTCGCGCTGGCGCTGATCGCCATCGCTCTCGTGGCCGCCGGGTCGGGCTAGCCGCCGACCTCTACGGGCACCTTGACCAAGCTGCCGTACTCGGTCCACGAACCGTCGTAGTTCGAAACATTCGCGTAGCCGAGCAACTCCGTGAGCGCGAACCAGGTGTGTGCTCCCCGCTCTCCGATGCGGCAGTAGGTGATGATCTCGTCGTCCGGCCCGACCCCGTTGCTCGCGTACAGCTCGCGCAGCTCGTCGGCGCTCTTGAACGTGCCGTCCTCTCTTACCGCCTGCGACCACGGGATGTTGGCAGCGCCGGGGATGTGACCGGGCACCTGAGACTGCTCCTGAGGAAGGTGGTCCGGCGCGAGCTTCTCTCCTCTGAACTCCTCGGGCGAACGGACGTCGATGAACGCCTTCTTACCGAGGCTCGAGACGACCTCGTCGCGGAACGAACGGAAGTCATCACGCGTGCCATCCTCAACGGCGAACGTTGTTGCCGGATAGGAGACAACATCCCTGATGAACTCGCGGCTCTCGAGTTCCCACTTCTTGCGGCCGCCGTTCAGGATCTTCACGTTGTCGAAGTTCAGGTAGCGCACGAGCCAGTAGGCGTATGCCGCGAACCAGTTGTTGTTGCCCCCGTACAGCACGACCGTCGTATCGGCGTCGACGCCCGAGCGCGAAAGAAGACCGGACAATCCCGCCTGATCGACGTAGTCGCGCCCGATGGCGGCGTGGAGGTCCTTGTTCCAGTTCCACATCAACGCGCCGGGGATGTGGCCCGTCTCGTAGGCGGTGGTGTCCTCGTCTACCTCGACGATGCGAACATTAGGGTCCACCAGATGTTCCTCTAGCCATGCCGTCTCCACCAGCGTGGCTGGGTTGGCGTAATCACTCACGATGCCCTCCTAGGCACTCGACCGATATATCCGACTGATTCTATCGGGAATTGCACCTGCAAGTCCACCCCTGGATCGGGCGTTGCGAGGTGTCGGCCTCCGGAGACCCCGGCCGAGACATAGAGGGGGAGCAGCTACCAAGCGCACGCTTACTCTGCTCCGCAAGCGACAGACTGGCCGTCACTACCGGGGCATGCCTCCCGCGGCTGTCCGTACGTGGGTACTGCTCCCGCTGCTTCGAATCCTACTTCCGGGGGCACCTCGAGGGAATAGGCCATCGCGCGCCGGAAGACGGGCCGTTCAGCCGAGGCGGGGATCTCCCCTGCGTGCTCTGATGAACAGCCATGCCGCGATCGCGGTTGCAGCCACCCCCACGACTACCGCGACGGCGGGCTTGGGTTTCGGAATAGCCGACCGCGGAACGAGCCTTACAGGCCGCTCGAAGTCGAGCACCCCCCAACCGCGCGCCTCGGATTCCTTGCGAAGTTCGCGACTGGGATTCGCGGCGAAGGGATGACCCACCGCTTCCAACATCGGCAGATCGGTCAGGCTGTCGCTGTACGCGTACGACTTCGAAAGGTTGATCCGGGCTCGCTTCGCGAGACTGCGGATCGCATCGGCCTTGGACTGGCCGTACGCATAGAACGCCAGGTTGCCGGTGTAGCGGCCGTCGATCAGTTCGGCGCGCGTAGCTACGATGCCGTTCGCCCCGAAGTGCTCCGCGAGCGGTCTCACTATCTCCTCTGGGGCAGTCGAGACGATGAAGATCTTCCTCCCGGCCGCGCGGTGCTGTGCCATCAGGTCCAGCGCCTCTTGGTAGACGAACGGGTCTAGGAGGTCGATGACCACCTCCCGAACGAGGCTTTCGAGCTGTCCCTGCTCCCAGCCGCGCGTGAGTTCGAGGATGGCGTTCTTCGCCTTCTCCATGCGTCGCGCATCGGCACCGAGGAGTTGGAAGACGAGTTGCGCGTACGCGCCACGCAGGAGCTGCGAGCGCGAGACGAGACCCGCCTGATACATCGGCTTGCCCAACGCGAAGGAAGACGAGCGCGAGATGACGGTCTTGTCCAGATCGAAGAACGCGGCTTCCACACGGACATCGTAGAGCAGGCAGCCTTCAGGAGGCGTCGGGCGCCTGTGGGCGCCTGTCAGACGAGGCCAAGCAGGCGCAGGCCGGGTTCGTTGAACCCTGCGCCCATATTCGTGTACTCCATCGCATAGGTCGTGCCGTCGGCGAGCGCGACCGTGACTTGGGTGGTTGCCGACGAGCGCTCGGCGGTGAGCCGCAATCCTTCCCGTGGCCAGACGGCGAGTTCGTTCTTCAGCTTGATGTCAACGCGCTTCTGCCTGTAGTCGAACACGTGCACCGCCTTGTCCGTGATGGCGCAGAGCACGTTGTTGGGGAACCCGCCCGTGCTTGACTTGGCCGCCGCGCCCATGGCTATCGCTGCCGCAGGCGAGAGTTTGCCGACCGCCAACCGTCCGAGGCTACCCGCGCGCGATAGCGAAACGATGCCGAGCACAGGCTCTCCGAGTCGTTCCTGGCAAGTTGCGCTCCAGCTCGCGATGTACTTGTTGTTGTCGGTCATAGCATCCTCCCGAGGTGGAAAGGAGCATGATATGGCCTGCAGGCCACGGGGAAAGAACGATGATCTAAGTTGAACGAGCATCTCGTCGAGGAACCGGTCGTGCGCTCCGATCTGGCCGGGGGCAGCGCGTTCGACCCGCCTCCTGAGATAGGGGTGTCCCAGGTCATCGAACATGCGTGCTGACATCTCGCGTGGCTCATCAAGGACGATGAAGGACGATGCCGAGGTGGCGGCAGTGATCCCCGACTGGGCCCGGTACCTGGCGACGTTCGAACCTGAGCCGTTCCGCGCTTTCGGCGCGCCCTCTTAGGATCGAGAGTCCGAGTGAGCCGGGCCCCCATTCCGGCCGCAACGCAAACAGAGCAACTCGACGTGACGCCGAGGAATCCCGACCCGAGTCGAACACGCCGAACGAGGTGAGTTTCGGACGGTACTCGCCAGCCTTCTCCGCGAGGACCTGACTTGAACGTCGGGCTCGAACCGCGCGTCCCGCTATGCTCGGCGCGGAGGTGTCAGGGTTCCTGGTGGGCTCCCCGGTCTTCAAAACCGGTGTGAGGGCGAAAGCTCTCAGGCGGGTTCGATTCCCGTCCACCTCCGCAGCGTGACGTTCCAGCGCGTGCGCGCAGTGGAACACTTGCGCCCGGTTGCTCCTGTGGCCATCGAAGAAGGCGAGCAACGCCGAGCCCTCGATGAAGTGAGCATCTTCGCCACCATCTTCGATCTAGCCGCCGGAAGGTGCCTAGCCCAGGCGGTAGTGGTAGACGCCCAAAGCCCGTCTCAATGGCGGGATGAACCGGACCCAACGGACGCGGGCCAGACGTGGCTCCGGTCGATCGAACGGGAACCACGCATCGAGGAAGCGGATACCCGCGCCCCATCCTTCAAGATCCGTTGAGTGTTTCAGCCCGAAGTGGTACCGAGCGCTGAACTCGGACCGCTTCATGCGCAGGTTGTTCGCCCAGACCAGGAACGGGCTGTAGGTATCGAAGACGAGCTCTGCACCCGGGAAGCGCCCTAGCAACCTCAGCGTCAGGGATCTGACCTGGGCCTCCTCCAGGTACATGAAGACGCCTTCGGCCATGAAGAGGTGGGGGCGTGGACCGAGCGCATCCACTGTCTCCATCCACGCCTCGTCGAGCACGGAACACGCCAACAGGCGGCATCGCGGCCCCTCGCCGCCGACGTACTTCCTCCGCACTTCGATCACGTCCGGCAGATCGAGGTCGAACCACTCCACCGACCCGTCGTCTACGCGCTCGAAGCGGGGATCGAGGCCGCAGCCGATGTGCACGACGACGGCCTGTGGATTCCGCGCAAGGAAGTCCCGCGCGTGGCGGTCGAACTCCAGGTTGCGAAGGATGAGAGCCGCCTTGTCGTTCTCGTCCATCTTGACGCGCTCCACGCGCGAGAAGTCGTAGCCCATCTCCTCGACCAGAGCGACGGCCTTCTCATCCTTGAGAAGGCCGTCGGAGCGCTCCGACTCAAGGGCCCGCACGTAGAGCGGGATCAGAAGCGTTTCGGCCACGCCGTCGAGATCCTTGTTCGTGTCCGACATCGCCTCCCCCATGCGTCGCGCGACGGAGATACAACCAGCCTAGCGCCCTGGGCAGTGGCGCGGAAAGCGGCCTACTTCCCTGCCCGCCGCCAGGCCGACCATGTCTGGTAGCCGCCGTCGAAGTTGCGCGCCGTGATGCCGAGTTCGTGCAGCAGAGCCGTGGCGGTGTGTCCGCGCTGGCCAACCTCGCAGTAGATGACGACGGGTTCGGATCCTATCGAGTCGAGGTGGTCCCGTAGGGAGTCCACGGGCACGTTGATCGATCCAGGGATAGCCCCGACCGCATGTTCCTCGGCGGTCCGGACGTCCACCAGCCGCCAACCGCCGCTCACCAGCTCCTTCAGCTCACTCGGAGCAACAACATCGCAGTCGCCGCTGAGAACGTTCTCCGCCATATAGCCGAGCAGGTTGACAGGATCCTTCGCCGACGAGAACGGCGGGGCGTAGGCAAGCTCGAGGTCAGCAAGAGCGCCCGCGTTCATGCCGCTCGCCATCGCGGTAGCGATGACGTCGATCCTCTTGTCCACCCCGTTCCTACCTACGATCTGCGCACCGAGGATGGTCCCGTCGTTCGGATCGAAGATGAGCTTCGCAGACATCCGGGTGGCACCGGGATAGTAGGTGGCATGATCGAAGGGGTGTGAGTGGATCGCCCGGAACGGCCGACCTGCGTCGCGCAGGCGGCGCTCGTTCCAGCCCACGGTCGCGGCGACTCGATCGAAGACCTTCACGATGGCCGTTCCCAGCGACGCGACGGGGTGCGATGCACGCCCGGCGATGTGGTCGGCCACCCGACGTCCCTGGCGGTTGGCCACGTTGGCCAGCGCGATCAGCGAGGTCGCGTGCGAGATGGCGTCGGGCTTCTCGACCGCGTCGCCGACCGCGTAGATGTCGGGATCGTTCGTCTGATTCGCTTCATCGACCAGGATGCCGCCGCTCGGTCCCAGGTCGAGGCCCGCGCGTTCCGCGAGCCCCACGTCAGGTCGGACACCGATGGCACCGACGACCATGTCGGCCGCCAGCACGCGCCCGTCTGTCAGCGTGACCTTGCCCTCCCCGATCGAGGCGATCTTCGAGTTCGTTTCGATGTGAACGCCATGGGCCTCGAGTTCGTCCTGGATGAGGATCGCCAACTCCGGATCGAAGGGCGGCAGCACCTGTAGAGCTGCCTCAACTATCGTGACATCGAGGCCTTGGCCGACGAGATTCTCGGCCATCTCGAGGCCGATGAACCCTGCACCGATCACGACCGCGGTCCGGGGTGCTCCGTCAACGTCGGAAGCGATGCGGGCCGCGTCTTCGACCGTTCGCAGCGTCCGGACGCGCTCGTAGCCTGGGATAGGGGGACTAACGGGAGCGGCCCCCATGCTGAGGACCACCTTGTCGAAGGTGATGACGTCCTCTTCACCGGAGAGCACCGAGCGGCTCGTGGCGGTGCGCGCGGCGCGATCGATAGCTGTGACCTCCTCATTCACCCTGACGTCGAGCCGGAACCGATCGAAGAGCTGCTCGGGCGTCTGAAGCGTGAGATCTTCTTCCTCTTCGATCAGCCCGCCCACGAAGTAGGGAAGACCGCAGTTGGCGAAGGACACGTGACCGGAGCGTTCGAAGATGACGATCTCGGCATCCGCGTCCAGGCGGCGAAGCCGGGTGGCGGTGGACATCCCGCCGGCCACTCCACCGACGATGACGATGCGCTTCGCCGCGCGGTTCACCGAGACAACCAGGGCTTGCGCTTGGTCCTCGATGTCTCACCTGCATGGCCCTGGCACCGCTCTGAGCGGGGCACGTGGCCGAGCACTTGCTCGACATGGGCGCCGCATCCCTTCCAGGTCGGCCGATCGCACTTCCGACAAGTTGCTGCTCTGCACATGCTGTCTTCTTCTCCTCTAGCTCTGGGTCATCTGCAGCGGATACCCGGCGTCCCGCCAAGCGTAGAACCCCCCGCCCAGTTCGTAGAACGGGGGAGCTCCAGCGACAACCATCGCCTGCGCTGCCTCCGTCGACATGTTGCCGGTGCGGCAGTAGATGACAACCGGCTGCTCGCCGAACGGCAGTCTGTTCAGTTGGTTCGCGATATCGGTGTAGGGGATGAACGCGTCGGTTCCGGGGATGGCCCCCTCGAACGGGACGTGGACATTCACCACATACACCTGCCCCTTGGCCATCATGTCTTGAAGTTGCGGAGGAGTGAGCACCTGCCAGGAAGTGCCAGTGGAAGCCCCGCCGGCAGCGGAGGACGTAGCCGCAGACATCGTGCTGGCGCCACTCGAACACGCATTCAAGAAGACAGTGGCGGCGAGAAGCACGCCTACACCCACTCGGGTTGCGTATCGTCTCATCTCTTGACCTCTCTCGGTCCAGTCGGGGCCGGCGCTGCGCTCAGGCCAGTGAAAGGAACAGGCGTTCCAGCTCGGCCGGATCGGCCGTTCCGTCTTCGCCGGAAAGACACTTCCGAAGTCCGCTGGCGATGATCGCGAAACCTGCCTTGTCCAGAGCCCGGGAAACGGCTGCCACCTGCACGACGACATCGCTGCAGTCGCGCTCTTCTTCCAGCATGCGGATGACCCCCGCGATCTGTCCCTCCGCGCGACGCAGCCTCTTCACGATCGTTTGAACCTCACTCCGATCGACGGCCGGGGTCATCTACGCCCGCCTTTGGCTTCGTCGGCTTCAACCATCTGGCGACGAACATCGTCCATGTCCAGGTCGCGAATCGCGGTGATCAGTTGCTCGAGCGCGGGACCCGGCAGAGCTCCGGCCTGCTCGAAGACGAGCACCCCGTCTCGGAAGGCCATCAGGGTGGGGATCGAGCGGATCCCGAAGCTCGCCGAGAGCCGCGGTTGCGCCTCCGTGTCGACCTTCCCGAACACGATGTCGGCATTGGCCACGGCCCCTTGCTCGTAAACCGGGCCGAACATCCTGCAGGGACCACACCATTCGGCCCAGAAGTCCACGAGGGTTATCCCCTCGCGGTTGATGGTTTTGTCGAAGGTCTCCGCCGTCAGATCTACGGTTGCCACGTGACTCCCTTTCTCTTGTGCGCTTGTTGGACCGTCGCGAGACGGGTCATTGACTATACCCATGGGGGTATATCACTATCAGTAACCGCTGCTGTTTGGCCCCTATTCCCTGCGGGGCGCACCTCGTTTGCACCCCCGAGAACCTCCGGAGTCTGTGCCGAACGTCCAAGAACGAGATCACCTTCGACATCGAGACAAGCGCCTCTGGATATGCGATCGCCGTTCTCGGAAGTGGCTTCTCGACATCGGCAGAGCGGCCTGTGGGGACTCGCGGCGGCGCTGGAGCCGCCAGAACCGTTCCTAGCCTGTGACTAGCGGACGGAAGTCCTTGTACATCTCCTCCAGGCGAGCCTCATGCACGGCTTCTTCTGCACGTAGCTCCTCAAAGAGCTTGCGCATCACGTCGTCGTCGCAGAGCGCTGCGGCCTTACCGTAGAGCCCCTGGGACTTGCGCTCGTCCTCGATCGCCTGCTTGAAGATATCGAAGATGGCCTTGTGTTCCTCAGAGATTCCCACAGGTCCTCCTCCCTCACCTTGGCGCCGATGCCAGTGTGGGTCGTCCTCAGCGTACAACGCCGGGCCAAAGCGGAGGATGACCTCCGTTCCCGAGGCTTCCTCCGAGGCACCGGTCACTCCGATCACCTCTTTCGACGCAGGTCCGGATTCCAGGATGATGGCCTCGCCATGGAAGGACCGCAATGCGTCGTTGCGTCAGACGGGACCCCGACCGAACGACATGCGCTCGGGGACAACCTCCGCTCGGGCCATCTTCTCGGTCGTGGCCGGTGGGCTCTCCTCCCTTGACCCACGCCCTCAGACACGCGCCGCCATGAACGCGCTTCGAAGGCGGTCCGCGATCTCGTCGGACTCGGCATCGGTCAGGATCAACGGCGGGAAGAACCAGACATGGGAGCTCCCCTCACCACCTGTGAACAGCAAGCCTCCGGCATCGGCGGCCAGCCGAAGCTTCTCGATATCCTCGTCCGGCCACGGTTCGCCGTCCAGGTCGTGCAGTGGGAACACGATCGCCAGTCCCCTTGCGTCCGGTCCAGGCCCGCCGAGGAATTCGTCGTGCACCTGCAAGAGGTTGCTGGTCAAGCGCTCACCCTGCCGTCGCACGTTCGCCAGGATGTCCTCCTCTTCGATCACGTCGAGGACGGCCATCGCGGCCGCCACGGCGATGGGATGTCCATCGGAAGTGGATGCCATCGGGAACTCCTGGGCGCCCAACGCTACGCGCTGGAACAGATCCTCGGAGATCGCGACGGCGCCGAACGGCTGGTAGCCGCTCGTGATCCCCTTGGAAAGGGTGATCATCGTGGGGGTGATGCCCGCGCCCTCGCTCACGGTATAGGTCCCCGAGCGGCCCAAACCCGAGATGACCTCGTCCATCACCAGGTGGATGCCCTCCGTTTCACATAGCGCCGACAAGCGGCGCAGATCGTCGTGGGTTGGGCCGATCGCGTGCTTGCCCGTGACCCCTTCGATGAAGACCGCGCTCACCGTTGCGGGTCCGGCATCTCGGATCGCGGCTTCGAAGTCCTCGAACATCGTGCCGGTCGCCCTGGTGTGCACCACGCCGGGAACGAGTGGGCCGGCGGCCGCGTGCCACGGCTCGTAGCCTACGAGCGCCGTCGCCCCCGGGCCGGTGCCGTGGTAGGCCGTGTGGTGGGCCACGATGGTCGAGCGCTCCTGCGCGCCCTCTTGGATGCGCGCCCATCGCGTCACCAGCATCGCGGTCTCGACCGCCTGCGTACCTGTGTTCACCAGGCGGATCCGCCCGAGGCCGTCGGGCATCTTCGTCGCCAGCCTGCTCGCGTACTCGACGGTGATCTGCGGGGGATGCTCGTAGCCCAGTAGCGTCCCGACGGGCAGGGCGCGGGCCTGCGACGCGATCGCCTCGACCACTCGGGGGTGGCTGTAGCCGAGGGTCACATTCATCAGACAGGCGCGGGCATCGAGGTATCGCTTCCCATCGACATCGGTGACCCAGACTCCGTCGCCCGAGACGAGGAACCTCCCCGGCTCCAGCGTCTCGATGTACTTGTTCATGGGGTCGAAGCCGTGCCACAGCGGGTATGCGTTGATGTCCATCGCGTTACCTTTCGGATCGAGCGGTCGATGCGTGCGCACCCCGTCCGGGAACTCTGGCGGGAAGGCTACTCCATCGCCCCGGGAGACGCTGGTTCGTTGATCTGTCCCGAGAGGGAGCGGCATGGCATGCAGTGGTGCGACTCCAGGCTTGCCAACTATCATGCCCGCCATGCGAGAGCGTGGCGGCACAAGCGTCAGCAACTGGACCCAAGGAGAAGAGAGCCGCTGGGGGTTCCTGCACGTCAGGGAACTGACCCGCACAGCCAGGGTCGGGCGGGGAGACGGGCCGGTGGTGCCACTGCCTCGCAAGAAGCGCGATCTGCCAACCTTGGGGTTCAACCACCGAGGCCGCAAGGTGGGTTTCGAGGAATGGGTGGCAGAAACCTACACCGACGGCCTTCTGGTGATGCAAGACGGCGCGGTCGTCTACGAGAATTACTTCGACGGGATGGAGTCCACCGACACCCACCTCATCATGTCGGCATCCAAGTCGTTCACGGGCGTGTTGTGCGGGATATTGGTGGAGGCGGACCTGCTCGGCACCGATGACCTCGTGACAGCGCACCTTCCCGAACTGGTCGGAACATCTTGGGAGGGTTGCACCATCCAGCATCTGCTCGACATGCGCGCGGGCACCCGCTGGGATCACGACGCCGACGAGTTGAGATTGCTGGAGGTTTCGGACTACCACGGACGGTCGAGTACCGACCTCCCCGCCGATACCGAGGACTGGATCCGCACGATCGACAATCAACAGGCACATGGGGGAGACTTCCACTACACATCCCTAATGACCGATGTGTTGGCCTGGATCTTGGAGCGCGCAAGCGGCGAGCGGTTCCCCGAACTGTTCTCGCGTCTGATCTGGTCGAAGCTGGGCGCGGAGCAGGATGCGGACCTAATGGTAGACGCGAGCGGCTTCCCACTGGCTGAAGGCGGATTCTGCACGACCCTTCGGGACTTCGCCCGGTTCGGACTCATGTGTTTCCAGAGCGGGGCATACACCGGGGGCCGGGTCGCACCGGCGAAGTGGTTCGAGCGGCTCCATGTGCGCGATCGAGAACTCATCGAAGCGTATGCGAACTGCCCCGAGTTCGACCCAGCCGCGCCGAACGCCTTCTATCACGACCAGTGGTGGATCTGGGATGCAGAGACAAGGGTCTTCCAGGCTTCGGGGATGTCGGGGCAAAGCCTGCTGATCCACCATCCATCCAGAGTCGTCGTGGCGAAGTTGTCGACCTTCCCCGATGGGCTCGGCCAGGACTACTTCGCCCTCGACGGTGCAGGCCTAGCCGCCCTGTGCGAGGCCTTGTCGTAGCGCTCGACGAGTTCCTCGATGAACGGATTGAGGATATCGGGGGTGTGGCCGTAGATCGAGCAATGGCCCATCCCGGCGAACACGTGGGCTTCCGCGGTTGGGCACAGCTCCGCGACCTCCTCACCATCTTGCGGTGAGGCTTGCACGTCCTCGTCGAACACGAGCACGTGCATCGGCACGGTGCAATGGGGTAGCCGGTCGGTCTGGTCGTAGAAGCAGGCCTCCCACTGCGGGATGAGTGAGGATTCGTTGTCGTCGGTCGCAAGCCACCCCAGCATCTCCTCCCTCAGTTTCGGCCACAATTCTCGGTCGCCCAACACGCGCGCCGGGTAGAGCATCGCCGCGTAGTGGGCGACGGCCATCATCCCGTCGAGACGATTGCCGGCTCGTCGCCACTCAATCTCGGCCCTCATGTAGTCAGCTCCCCAGCCCACGGTGCGGGCTCCGGTGCCCATGGGGATCGCCACCCGGAGCAGCTCGGGGTAGTCAAGCGCGACCTGCTGAACGATCGCCCCACCCAAGGAAAGTCCGACGAGCGCGACCGGAGGATCGCAGACCGCTCGGATCAACTCGGCCGTGTCACGGGCGAAACCTTCCAGCAGCCATGGAAGTGGCTGATCGCACACGGTTGCGCCGATCCCTCTGTTGTCGAAGGTCGTGTTGCGGAACCGATCTTTGAAGAAGGGGAGCTGATACGCATCCCAGTCCGCTGCCGTCCCTCCACCTCCTGAGACCCACACGATGTCGGGACCCTCACCGATCTGCTCGTAGTGGACCTTCGCCTGCGAACCTTGGACGAACGGCATGGCCCCTCCCTCCTCGAGACTGCCCCAGGATGCAGATACTAGCCGCCGGTAACCACGATCCGGACTCGACTCGGCCATCGGCCTGAGGCTTGCACCCGTCGGCCACGGCAAGGGTGGTACGTTCGGAAGGAGAAGGCACGACCGCGATGGACGGACCCACCCGGCGGGAGATCACATGGCGCAGCGGTCAACGGCTGCCTCGATATACGAGTACATAGCGGAGTCTTCGAGGAAGAACTCACGTCCTACAAGAGCGGGAGAGGCTCGGTACAGTTCCCGCTCGACCAGCCACCTTCTCGCAGCTGCGAACCAAGGCGTCCAGACCGGCAGACGAGTTCGACCCCGTCCACCTAGGCGCGGAGACGTTCGCCGGCCGGATCGAACAACGGAGCCTTCACGACCTGCGCGGCACGACGTTCCCCCAGGACCTCTATGGTCAACTGCGTGCCGGGCACCACATGCTCGGGCGGCAGGTATGCCAGGGCGATAACCTTGCCTACGGTGTGACCGCGCTCAGCCGACGTGACGTACCCGATCACGTCGTCGGCCCGGCGAACCGCTTCGTACCCCAGAGGGATCGCGTCGCCGCAGTCGACGGTCATGCACGCGTGCGTCCTCGTCAACCCCTCTGCCTTCTGTCGCTCGAGAGCACCGCGCCCGATGAACTCCTTGTCGAACTTCACGAACGCATCGAGGCCCGCCTCCAGCGGCGAGTACTCGGGGTTCATGTCGGATCCCCACAGGTGATACCCCTTCTCGATGCGCATCGAATCAAGCGCCCGGTAGCCGAAATCGACGATCCCGAGATCCCCCCCAGCCTCGAAGAGCGCGTCGTAGACGGCCGCCACGTGTTCCATCGGCAGGTGCAGTTCCCATCCCAGCTCCCCTATGAAGGAAACACGCATCGCGAATGCAGGCGCGCCGGCAACCCGGATGTCGCGCGCGCTCATCCACGGGAACAACGCGTTCGTCAGATCGGAATCGGTGAGCCGCGCCAGCAACTCGCGCGATCGCGACCCCGCCACGGTCAGGACTCCTCGATCGGAGGTGACGTTTTCGATGGTCACGCCGCCATCGTCGGGCGCGTGACGCACCATCCACTCGAGATCGTGGACCTCGGTGGCGGCTGCGCCTACTACGTACCAGGCCGCTTCTTCGGTCTTCGTCACCGTGAGGTCGCACTCGATACCGCCCCGCTCGGTCAACATCTGGGTAACCACGACCTTGCCCGTCTCCTCCGACACCCTGTTGGCGCACAGGTTCTCGAGGAAACCGTGCGCGGCAGGCCCGCTCACCCTGTACTTGGCGAAGCTCGTCTGGTCCAGGACACCGACGCCGTTGCGGACCGAACGGCATTCGCGAGCCACGTGTTCGACCCAGCCGGGCGTCCTGAAGGTCCGCGAGTCTTCTTCAGCACCGGCGGGCGCGAACCACAGGGGCCGTTCCCACCCACCCCGGAAGCCCATGACCGCGCCCTTGCCGAGCAACGTTTCGTGGAGCGGATCGGTCCGAACCGGGCGTCCGGCCGGGCGCTCGTCGTGCGGGAATGAGATCCCATACTCGTAGCCGTACACGTCGAGCGTGCGCGCCTCGAGGAAGCGCCGGTCACCGGCCCACGGGCCGAAGCGACGGACGTCAAGCTCCCAGACGTCCCACTCGGGTTGGCCATCGACGATCCACTCGGCGGCGAGCTTGCCCGCTCCCCCGCTAACCATGATGCCCATGATCGAGAACCCACAGAGTTGGAAGAAGGTCCGGGATCCCGGGGTCCACCCCATAAGGCACTTCCCGTCGGGCGTGTAACCGTCGGGACCATTCACGAAGCGCTGGATCCCAGCCTCGGCGGAGATCGGGATCCGTTCGCCGGCGCGCATCAGGTATTCCTGGATGCGGTCGAGGTCGGGCTCGAGGAGCTTGCCCTCGAAGTCCCAGGGGACCCCCTCATCCACGGCCCAAGTCCTCGTGTGCTCCTCGAACGTGCCGATGATGAGGCTGTCCACCTCCTGCCGAACGTAGAACGACCCGTCCACATCGCGGATCACGGGCAGTTCGGTCGGGAGCGCCTTCACCTCGTCGATCGGCCCCGTCACTATCATGTGGTGCTGGAGCGGAGCGATCGGCAATTCCACGCCCGCCATGCGGCCGATGCGGGGCGCCCACATCCCTGCGGCGTTGACCAGGATCTCGCACGCGATGTCGCCCCTATCGGTTGCGACGAGCCAGGACCCATCGGGGAGCTCGGTCACGGCAGTGACGCGCGTTCGACGGTTGATCTCCACCCCCTTGGCCTTCGCTCCGGCCGCCATACCGTTTGCGACACTCGCAGGATCTACGAAGCCTTCATTCGGGATGTAGAGTCCGCCGCGAAGCCCGTCGGTGTTGATGATCGGCCAGCGCTCGCCGATCTCGGCCGGAGAGAGGATCTCGCACTCGAGGCCGATGGTCGCAGCTCGCGAGACCGTCCGCTTGTATTCGTCGAGGCGCTCGGGAAGCTGTGCGAGACGGATGCTCCCCACCTCGTGGAAGTCGACCGCTTGGCCGGTCAGGGATTCGAGCCGCTTGAAGAGATCGACCGAGTACATCTGCAACCGCTGATGGTTCCGGCTGGGGCTGTACTGCGTGGTGAGGCCGGCCGCATGCCAGGTGGAACCGCTCGTCAGCTCACCTTTCTCCAGCAGCACGACGTCGTCCGCCCACCCCACCTCCGCGAGGTGATAGGCCAGCGAACACCCACCGACACCGCCCCCGATGATGACGACCCGAGCCCTTTCCTTCATGATTCCTCCTCGCGGCCCCCGACCTTCAGCGAGCCTGGTGTGAGCCTAACCCGAGGCTCCCGGCGGCCTGTAGCCTGTGTTGCGAGAGACACAACCGGGTTCAGGGCCGACGCGCACCGCCTGTCCGTTTGCGTGGAGCGCAACATGGCCTGGCGACACCGCAGATCCTGGGGCAAGGTGTGCGTCTGAACACCGATGGAACGAAGAGAAGGGAACAAGGATGACCGACCTTGGGCCGTATCTGAAGATAGACGGTGGAGGACAGCTCAGCGTCGAGGGCCGTTCGGTCGCAGGATTGGCAGCCGAGTACGGTACGCCGCTATTCGTGATCTCGGAGAACACCATCCGAGCGCGCATCCGTCGCATGCAGAAGGCGTTCGCCGACCACTACCCGAACGAGATGATCGTGTGCGTCGGGATGAAGGCCAATTGGGGGCTGGCGGTGCGCCGCGTCGTCGTCAAGGAAGGCGCTGGCGGCGACGCCTTCGGCGTGGGTGAGCTCACCGTCGCGATGATGGCGGGGTCCGATCCGCGCAAGATCGTCCTGAACGGCGCGAACAAGTCCGAGGAAGGCCTGCGCGCGGCCATCGACATGGGAATCCTCATCCAGGTCGACCACGAGGACGAGCTTGAGAAGGTCGGAGAACTCGCCGCGGAGCTGGGGACCACCGCCCGCGTGTCCCTACGCATCCGACTGCCGTTGAACGCCATCGAGGACGCCGTCTACGTCGATCCCCGCTATCCCGAAGGCATCAGCCCGACCTACTGGGAACGGACATTCAAGTTCGGTCTCGAACCCGAGAGCTACTTCGCCGAGGTGGAACAGGCGTTGGCCATGGACACCGTGTCACTGGAAGGCGTGATGTACCACGGCGGCATCCCGCGTCGTGCCGGATACTATCGCGAGGAGACTGAGGAACTCGTCGACATGATCGGCGAGATCTACCTGCGCTTCGGCTGGGCGCCGACGTACCTCAACATCGGCGGCGGCTTCGTTCCGGAACGTGTCGGTCAGGAACTCCCTCCCTCGATCGAGGAGTACGCCAAGGCGATCTGCGGAGCCATCGTCTCCAAGTGCGAAGAGCACGACCTGCCCGTTCCGATACTGCTCGCTGAGCCGGGGCGCTACTGCGTGGATGCCGCCGGTGTCTGGGTGGTGACGGTCGGCAGCCTCAAGGACGACCGGCACATGGCCAACAAGAAGTGGGTCTACGTGGACGGCAACACTAACGAGATGGGGGACCCGTTCGATCCCTACAACCGTGTACGTCACGTTGTGATCGCCAACGATCCCAACCGACCGGGTGGTGAGGTCGTAGATGTAGCCGGCCAAACGTGTAACGCGGCAGACGTGCTCGTGAAGCAGCGCGAGCTGCCGCCGATGCGGGTGGGCGACGTCCTCGCCTTCCTGGACGTGGGCGCCTACAACGAAGGCTTCGCCAACCAGTCCAACGCTATCCCGCGTTCTGCGACGGTGATGGTGTCCGGAGAGCGAGCTGCCGTGGTCCGTCGCCGCGAGACGGTCGCGGACGTGCTCTCCCGCGAGAGCGTGCCGTCCTGGCTGATGGCCTGACGATCGCACAACCGCTCCTGGAGCGGGATCGTGCAGCGGACTGCCAGGGACGAGTGCTATGCGCCCACGGATGGCGCGATCCTGCTGATCCTGATCGGCGGGGTGACGTGCCTGCTGCTTGTCGGAGCGCTCCTTCCGCAACCCTTCTGGGCCTCTTCCACCACCGCCTGTATCGGCGCGTACCTCGGCTTCGGCATCTGGTGCTTCCGAGGCCATCGGCCGCAACGTCTGCGTCGCCGTCCCAACCAGCGGGAACGACCGCGCGGCTGAGTCCGGGAAGCCATTCGCTCCCGATAGGACTCTCGCCTTCGCCGCCCCGGAGTGGAATCATGGAACGACTATGACCACCCGGGAGGGAGCCACGAACACAAAGTCATCGTCAACCGGCAAGCGAGACGCGAGGCGTTCGCTGGTTGCACTCGCGTTCTTCCCCGTCTCCGTCATCGTCGGATTCGTCCTCGGCAGTGCCCTGTTGGGCGATCCTAATGCCCCGGACGCACTGAAGAGATGGGACGCGTTCGTCCGCATCGTCCCGCTGTGGCTCGTCATCGAGACCCCCTCGATCTTGGGGATCGTCTTCGGTATCCGCGCGATGCGAGCCGGCGAACGATCGGGGAGCACGGGCCTGATCCTCAACTCGCTGGTATTCGCGTTCTTCACACTCGTCACGCTTGTGGGTGGAACCGTCGACGCGTTCAAGTAGGCGATCCTCCTCCAGCTCGCCCGCACCTAAGCTCTGGCGAAAGGTGCAGTGAACGGGCGTGGCCGCGCCCACGCGCAGTTCGCCGTGAGACGTCTTGAACCCGTCGCGGAACAAGCGCGGTAGGTCTCGAAGAAGTGGTGCGCGCGTCGGTTCACTACTACAACGACGACGCGGACCTCGACGCCCTGATCGGCCACCTGAGAGGCACGGCCGGACTGACGCCTGACCCGATGCATCGACGTACTCGCAGGACGAACGGCCGGACGGGCCATTGACAGCTGGGGGGTCCGCGGGTGAATGTCGCCCATCGGGGCTGAGGGGACGCGATGGATGAAGCGAAGTACCGGGACGCCGAAGCACATCTCTGGGGAACGCTGCACGTCGAACCGACCGAGCGTATGGTCCCTCTGGCGGTCACCGGCACCCGGGTTCGAGTCCAAGAGGTTGGCGGCGGCCCACCCGTGATCTTCATCCATGGCGGTCCGAACTCCGGGACGACGTGGGCCGAGATGGTGACCCAGATGCCCGACTTCCGCTGCCTGATGGTGGATCGACCCGGGACGGGTCTGAGCGAGCGGGCGGACCTGTCGCTTGAGAACTTCGTCCGATTCTGCGAGCGCTTCGTAGGCGATCTGCTGGACGGCCTTGGGCTGGAGCACGCTCACGTAGTTGCCTCGTCACTGGGCGGCTGCATCGCCCTGCGATCCGCATCGACCGCGCCCGAGCGCCTAGATCGTATGGTGCAGATGGCGTGTCCCGCCTTCGTCCCGGGCATGGCCACTCCGATGTTCATGCGCCTCATGGGCCTAGGCCCGGTCCGTGCCCTCCTGAACGTGATCAAGCCCAGCGATCGCTCCAACCGCAGCATCATGCGCCAGATCGGCCACGGCGCGAGCCTCGACAAGGGACTCATCTCGCAGGACTTCATGGACTGGTACCTGGCGCTCGGGCGGTACACCGACACCATGCGCAACGAGGGCGAGTTGATCGGCAAGGCCTCCGGACTCAGAGGGTTCGACACTTCGATGACCATGCCCGACGACGTGTTCCGGGCGGTCACCACTCCGACGTACTTCTGGTGGGGCGCCGACGATGCATTCGGCAGCGAAGAGGTCGCCCGCCACGTCGTCGATCTGATGCCCAGAGCCGAACTTCAGATGGTGCCGGAGTCTGGTCACCTCCCCTGGCTGGACAACCCCACGCGAGCAGCCGAGATCGCGAGAGCGTTTCTGAGAAGCGCAGCCGACCAGTAGGCTGAGCCATCCGATGGCAACCATCGCCGACCTGAGTTCGCAGCGGTTCTACCACGGCACACGGGCTGACCTGAAGCCGGGAGATCTGATCGAGCCCGGCTATACCTCCAACTACGGCAAGCGGAGGAAAGCGAACCACGTCTATCTGACCGGCACTCTGGACGCGGCCATCTGGGGAGCGGAACTGGCGCAGGGCGAGGGGCCCGGCAAGATCTACACGGTGGAGCCGACCGGTCCGTTCGAAGACGACCCGAATCTCACGGACAAGAAGTTCCCGGGTAATCCTACGAAGTCATATCGCTCCCGGGAACCGCTGCGGGTCACGGGCGAGTGCACCGATTGGCAGGGACACTCTCCCGAAGCGCTCAAGACCATGAAGGACAACCTTGAGCGACTCAAGCAACTTGGTGTTGAGGCGATCGACGACTGATCGCAGGACGAACGCCGGAGGCCTGGGCGCGGCCGGGGCTCCGCGGTGCCCGCCTAACACTCCACGCGATCCGAGGTCAGCGCTTCAGGGCCTTGTCCTGTCTGATCGCTCTGACCGCGTGGTGTCCTGGCAAACCCGTGACACGGGGCAGGAACGCATCGCGTTCGACCCGGGCCAACGATACCGGGGCCGGTTGGCCCTCCATGAACAGACCGGCGCTTCCGGCCGAGATCCACCGCTCGTCGTTCCTCCGGAAAGCGGGCGCGACGGTAGGTGCCAGGCCGATGAGGGCGAGCGCGCCGGCGATCGAACCCGCAACGAGCCAGAAGCCCCGAGCCAGGAATCCTCTGCGCCCGATGGGATCTCCGCCCGTCGGTGTTGCGTGATCGCTCATGACCCCAGCTCCTGTCCGATCGAACAGCCCTGGGACCATCGGTTGGTGGTCAACGCCTGGATGTCCTCCGCGGGATCGAAACGCAAGTCAAGCTGACCATCCGGCCCTCTCTGGAGAACAGGCTCCTCTGCTCCCCGACAACGGATCCGGTCAGGACGACTTGGAAACAAGACAGAACTCGTTGCCTTCGGGATCGAGCATCACCCGGAACACGACGTCGTATTCGTGGAAGTCGTCTTGCTCCACGCGGGAGGCCCCTAGTTCGATCACGCTCCGGTAGGTTCCTTCGATGTCGTCAACCTCCAGGTCGAGATGGATCCTGTCCTTGACCGTCTTGGGCTCGGCGACCCGCTGGAATCGGAGCTTGGGAGATCCCTCGGTCGGGTTCAGGTCGATGTACTGCACTGGTTCGCCGCCTCGCCACTCCTCTGAAGTACCGAACACCGCGGACCAGAAACGGGCAAGCCGCTCCGGGTCTTCGCAGTCGATCGTCACGGAGTCGAGCCGCGCGACTCGGGGAATCTCACTCACACGACAAGGCTATCCCGCCCCCCCTCGGTGGAGCAAACAAATCGATCTGACACCTTGTGGGCACAACGGTGGGCCGCGCGCCGTCCAGCGGTCACCCTGCGAGCGTTGCTGCCTTCGCCGCGTGCTCGACATCGTCGTAGGTCGAGTGAAACAGGGCATCGGCGTCGGGGCTGAGTTCGAGTTCCTGCGTTCCCAAGGCGAAGTCCTCTTGGGTCACGATGATGCTGCGTAGATTCTCCGACACGGCCCCCGCGGCGACGAGGTGGTCGCCGTTCACCGAGTGCACTGGCGCCTGATAGCCGTTGTACACGGAGTTGGCGTACGAGTTCTCGTCTTCCAGGAAGAAGTCCAGGAAGTGGTGTGCCAACACGGGATTGCGGGCGTTGGCCATCACCACGAGGACGTCGTTCCCCTTGAGCCCCGGCTTCCCGGAGTTTCCGGACGGAGGCCACCAATAGGAGAGCTTGGCGAGGTCGGAGGGGGTCGGCGCGTAGTGTTTCGCGAAGGCCAGGTTGCCGGACCATGACTGGTGCACGTGCGCCGCACCGGTGAACAGATCGTGGTAGTCGCTGCTGTCGAGCTGCGGCTGCACAGCGTCGACCATGTCGAGGAGTGCATTGCGTGCGTGCGCGATCTCCTCGGGATCCTCGGTGTTGGCATCGACCCCGATCTGGAGCAGACCCATGCCGACCAAGTCTTGGACGCTGTTCAAGACGTGCACGTGGCCCCTCTGAACCGGATCCCAGAATATGTCGTAGGGGCTGTCGTACTCACGGGGATCCTTGGCAACCAGATCGTGCCGCCACGACGTCCCCGTCGTCCACACGAAGTATGGGACCGAATAGCGCGGTCCCGTGTCATAGAAGGGACTGAGCAGAGTGTGCCAGACATTGCTGGCCAGGTGCGGGATGTAGCTGTAGTTCAGCGGTCGGAGCTGGCGAGCTGCGGCGAGCGTACCGATGACTTTGATCGTGGGTACGAAGACATCAGCCTCGAAGGCCCCGGTGCGCAGGCGCTGGATCGCGTCTTCCATCGTGCGGAACGGGATGAAGTCGATGATGCAGCCGTACTTCTCCTCGAATACGCGGAGGAGCTGTGGAGAGAAGTAGGAGGGCCCCCATCCGTAGACCCGAAGGCGGGCGTTGCGCTCCGGAGCGAGGTCGTCGGCGATAGGAGCCAGACCTTCGAAGAGCGGGAGCGCAGTCGGGCTGCCGGGAACCGCGGGTGCCGAGGACAGTACCGGGTCCTGGCTCGCGCCGCGGTCACAGGCGGCCAGGAGCGCGGCGGCGACCGGGAAACCGGAGATGGCAGCCGCGAGGAACTCCCGCCGATCCAGCTCCTGAAGAAGCCTTCGCTCGCGTGGATGACCCATGGGCTCCTATCATCGGACTTTCAGACGCTGCGCGCCAGCGGGCAGGTCGGCGTCCTTGCGTCGTCTCCAGCTAGGCCGCTCGCCACCCGGTTGCCGGACCAACCCCCCCCTTGTCCCATACTGGCATAGAGGCAGCAGGGGGCAGGTGCATCGTGCGCGGAGTTGAGCCGCCGGCGTCGCTGGCGTCGAAGATGATCCAACGGTCAGCGTCCAAGGGTGGGCTCTCGGCGGCAGACATCATGATCCCGGGGGTACCCACGGTCATGGCGGGGTCCCCCATACGGCTGGCCGCCGCGATGATCGGCGCCAACCCAGCTCGAGCAGTCGTGGTGATCGATGCGGACGGAGAGGCGGTCGGCTTGATCAGCGACGCCGTTCTAGCCGATGCGCTCGAACAGATCGCCGACCTCCCGCCCCGCACGGCCACAGCAAGAAGGGATCTCGCGCCCAGCAGGGCTTCCTGAGACCCGGGTATCCCGGGCAGCGATGACCCCGAGACCGGGCTGAAGAACGTGGGCGTGCTAGATGCCGACCGGACCCACCAGCGCGGCGTGATCGCCAGCGCGCTTGTATTCGGAGTCCATCTCTAGCGCCCCGCCCGGGAAGCCGTAGTCCTTCTGCAGGGACACGAAGTCGTCGCACGTGAAGGCCTGGGCCGGATACACGCCGGCGTCTGGATTGCCTTTGTAGCCCTGCAGCTTGTCGGTCGCCAAGAGTTCGAGCGCGACCACGCCCGTGAACGCGGTCTGCGCCACGACACCCTGTGTGCCGTACAGGTCGACGCTCTCCTGGTTGTCGGCCACTTGGTACAGGTAGACCTCGCGGGTCATACCGTCCTTCTTGCCCCGCACCCACGTGCCCGCGCATGTCTGGCCGACGTACTTCTTGCCGATCTCATTCGGGTCGGGCGCCGCGGCCGCGAGTACGTCGCGCGGCCGCACTTCGACGCCTCCCACCTTCACGGGTTCGACGGAGTGCATGTTCACGGACTTGAAGGCCTCCATGGCCGCGATGAACTCGTCGCCGAGCGCGTACTTGAAGGTTGCCTTCTTCACACCTTTGAGCAATCCCTCGTACCAGCCGACGTGCACGACCTCCTCATGCTCAACGTGCGCGCAATCGACCCAGCCGATGCCCTCGGGAAGGTAGAACGGCTCCGGGTCGGACAGCGGCGGCACGGTGTAGAAGCCACGGTCCTTCTCCCAAACCACGGCCGGATTGGTGCACTCTTCCAGGGTCATCCAGATCGAGAAGCCGAAGCTGATGCCCTTGTAGCCGGGGATCTCCAGATTGGCGCCGTCGCGTATCCCGATCTCCTCGATCTCATCGAAGTAGTGGTCGGCGGCGTAACGGCAGTACCAGTCTGCCATGCCCGGCTCGACACCGAAACCCATGAGGCCGAGCTTGCCGATCCGCACGAACTCATCGTTCAAAGCCCTCTCGGTCTCGCCCAACACGACGTTGGCCTTGTTCAAGGGGTCGTCGGGGTCGGGCACCGACAGCGATGTCGAGGCGTCCATGTGGTGGACCTGCGCCTTGAGCGCGGCGTCGAGAGTCTGGTGGTTGAACTCGACCGGCAGCAGGCTGCAGAGCACGTCCACGTCGTGCTTCTTGCACAGGGCGACGATCGCGTCGACATCGGTGGCGCTGACCTGCTCGGCCGGGAAGCGGCTCGCGCCGAGCTTCTGCGACACGGCCTGCGCCCTGGCAAGGTCGTAGTCGGCCATCACCATCTTCTCGAAGATCTCACCCTTGGGATCGCGCCGCTTCGCGATCGCCGCCGTCGATTCACCTACGCCACCGCTTCCGACTACCAAGACCTTCATGAGAACCACTCCTTCGCTGCTCCTAGTTCGCGAGGATCTCCTTGACCCTCGCGGCGACGGCCAGGGCCAGGCTCGTGTGGCCCGGGGCGTCGATATGCCACCCGTCAAGCGGACTTGTCTGGACGATGGTTCCCGCGTCGAGGAACCCGCATCCGACACGCATCGCAACCCGCTCGTACAGCGGAGGGAGTGCGCGGGACTTCTCTTCCGCGTCGGCGTAGAGGGCCTCCCACTGACTGAAGGGGCCGACTGGCGGCGGGCAAACGAGCAAACATCGGGGCGGGAACCCGTCCGGTCCGAACCCGCTGCGCAGGACCAGGTGGGCCAGCATCCCGGCTCCTTCCGCGGCCGCCGTCGCAGCCACCGTCGGGTAGCTGATGTCGTTCGTCCCGAGCATGATCACGACCACGTCGAGGGGTGCGTGCGCCTCGAGGCACGGGATCAGCGTGGCCATCCCGTTGCGGCCCGGGACCAGCGGGTCGTCGATGACGGTCGTCCTGTCGCCCAGCCCCTCCTCGACCACGTGGAAGTCCGCGCCGAGTTCGCCCTGAAGAACCCCGGGCCAGCGAACGTCCCACGGGAAGCGGCTGGTGTCCATCGCCGGGTCGGAGCCCCAAGTGAGGGAATCTCCGTAGCAGAGAACGGACTTCACGATCGGATCTCCAGGTCGGTCATTCGGGCCATCGCGTATGCCACTCTATAGACGAGATTCGACCTCTGATCGTACGAGGTGGAGGGTCGCCGCCCGTCCCTGTGGGAGGCCACGAAAGCGAGGCCTCTCACGCCGGAGTCCCCCTTTCCCCCATAATTGCGGACTGATGTAGTCTGGAATCAGCCTTGGACACCCCAGGCCGACGAGGTGCGGAGCAGTTGCATCCCGGATCTCGCCCCCTCGAGGCGTGAACCCTTGCGCCTGAAAGGAAGGAGCCCCCATGGGCGATTCGGAACAGCGCGACTTCTCGTCACCGGACGAGGTGCGCACCTTCGACAACGGCAAGATCGACATCCTTAATCTGGGGATGGGCACGATCGGACGCGCGGTATTCCAGCCCGGGTGGCGCTGGTCCAAGGACGTGAAGCCGATCGCCGGTACCGAATGGTGCGAAGCGCCTCACTTCCAGTACCAGGTGTCCGGTCATCTCCACGTCCAGATGCAGGACGGAACGGAGTTCGAGGTCGGTCCTGGTGAAGTCATCTACCTCGCCTCGGGACACGATGCGTGGGTCGTCGGCGACGAGCCTGTCGTCGGGGTCGACTGGAACGGCGCGATCAACTACGCCAAGGCCTAGGCCTCAGACGGAGGACCCCGGCCGCAGCCCATCGTCTTGAGCGTCCTCGAGACATATCCGCCCCTCTTCAGCGTCGGCTAGGTGACAACCCGTGGCAGTAGCATGGGTCTCGCCGCCGTGCGGAACCGGACCTCAGGTCCGGACGAGAAGGCACTGTTCATAGAGGGAGCTGATCGTCGTGGCCCGAATGCGAGCCAACATCTTGACCGAAGACGAGCGCGCCATGCTGAACGAGCAGACGTTGACCGTGCTCGAGGATGTGGGGGTCGCCGTCCCGATCCCCGAAGCGCTGAAACTGCTGGCGGAAGCCGGCGCGAAGGTCGACGAGTCGATCAGCCGGGTCCGCATACCGCGCGAACTCGTCGCTCGCTGCGTCGAGACCACGCCCAAGCAGGTCCTTCTGGCGGCTCGCGATCCGGAGAACGACGTGGTCGTCGGAGACGGGCGGCTGACCTTCTGCACCGACGGCGCGGCAACCTACGTCCTAGATGACGAGAGCGGCGAGCGACACGCAGGGATGGCCGACGATCAACGCACGTTCAACAAGCTCTTCGACGCGTTGCCGAACATCGACTACATATGGACGACGATCTCCGCCCGAGATCTCGACCCGGTCGTGGCGGACCTGGAGATACAGGCGATCGCGTTCCGCTCGACCGCCAAGCACGTGCAGGACGAGATCCGCACCCCCGAACGTGTGGCGCCGATGCTCGACATCATGGCCGCGGTCGGTGGCGCGACACCCGGCGAACGGCCGGTGTGGTCGCAGACGAATTGCACCATCGCTCCACTCGCACACGACGAGCACATGACGCAAGCCAGCATGCTGATGGCGCGCGCGCACGTACCGATCATCGTCCTGCCCATGCCGCTGATGGGTTCCACGGCACCGATGAGCATCGCCGGGGCAGCCGTCATCGCCCTTGCCGAACTGCTCTCGGGCGTAGTGCTGTTCCAGCTCACCGAGCCCGGCTGCCCGCTCGTCGCCGCCCCTGAGCCGGCGGTCGCCGACATGCGCACGGGCCTCTACATGTGCGGAGCGCCCGAGTCCACACTCGCGGGTCTCATCACCGACGAGATGGTGATCAAGCAGTACGGCCTGCCCTGCCAGGGACTGGGTTTCGGAGGCGACAACAAGGCGCCCGACCTCCAGGAGGGGGTGGAGGGCATGAACTCGGCACTGGGTGCCGCGCTCATAGGCGTAGACACGATGGACTGCATCGGCACGATGGACGGCGCCCAGATGACGAGTCTTGCCAAGGTCGTGCTGGACAACGACACCGCTGGAATGGTTCGCACGATGATCTCCGACATCCCGATGGATGCTTCCGATGCCCTGGTGGAAGACATCCGCGCCGTCGGCCCGCGCGGGCACTTCCTCGCACAGCGGTCCACGCGCGAACGCGCCAAAGGCGGCGGCCTGTGGAAGCCGTCGGTGTACTGGCGCGAGACGTTCGAGGCCCACCAGGGCAGGACGCTGGTCCAGGACGCTCTAGAGCGGGCCCGCGAACTCCTCGCGACGCACGAGGTCAAACCGATGCCCGAAGATGTGGATGCGCACATCGACGAGGTGATCGCCACACAGCGCAAGCTGCTGGGCGCCCCGGTCTGAGGCTGCCGCTCAACTCCGGCGGCTCGATTCCCGGTGGCGATGGGCGAGACGACACGGAAGGCGCGGACTCATTCCGACGGGGCCAGGAGCCTGTCGACCAAGCGCCTATACGATCCTCGCCCAGGTTCTTTCGTGCCTGAAGTCGAGGAGCCGGGTGGGGCGACGCCCCTCCGGTCACTTGACCCACCCTGGCCCCGTCGTTCCATCTGGTGTAAACTCACCTCTGATCTATCCTGGGCTTGGCCTGGGGAAGAGAGTTCCACCTGGGGAAGAAAGGGGAAGACATGAGTCGCACCACCCGCACGTTCGCACTCCTTGTCCCGTTCGCCTTGATTGTCGCCCTCGTAGGAGGGATTCAGCCTGCGATGGGCCAAATAGCTCCCACCTGCCCTCGGCCCGATGCGCAGATCAAGGGCGGCCCGGCTAGCCTCTTGTGGGTAGGAGACAACATCTACAGCCCAACCAGCGCCGTTGGACAGACCTTCCAGCGACAGGTGCGGCCGACCTACCGCGACCAGTTCAACATCAAGATCGAGAATGACGGCGACGTCAATTGCGTTGAGAGCCAAGGTTTGTGGGTGCGGGGTCAGGGGACGACCAGCAGGTACATAATCACCTACTACTCCATAGACCCCATCTCGGGACTCCCCGTTGCCAACATCACAGCGGCTGTAGTTGCCGGGACGTACCAGACCGACCCACTAGACCCCGGCGAGTCTGCCTTTATCAGGGTCTACATCTACGTCAGGCCGGGGGTGCCGTCAGGGTCGTCGATAACGGACATGATCTTTGTCGGTTCGGACCTTGTCGTGGCGCCCAGGCCTCGGGTCTTTGCGGACACGACCGTTCGGGACGTTGTCGGCGCCAGAGTCGTGGTCAACCGCAGGGCGGGCGACTTCAACAGCTCACTGCCTACGCTCTGACGTACATCGGACCCCGCCCGCCGATCCACCTGGCGGGGATGGTGGCCCGGAGCAGGTTCACAAGAGGAGGGGTCCGACACGGCCCCTCCTCTTTGCTGTTCCACCGGGACGGAACAGCATGATGAGCGCCAACGAGCCGGACAACTGGGAAGAGGAGACTACCTATGACCGACATCCCTCAGCGCGCGCAGGTCGTGGTGATCGGTGGTGGTGCTATCGGCACGAGCACGGCCTATCACCTCAACAAGGCCGGCATCACCGATGTGGTGCTGCTGGAGCGAAGGGAACTGACCTCGGGCACGACCTGGCACGCCGCCGGGCTCATCACCAGCGCCGGCATGCCCACCGAGACCTTCCTCTGGATGTCGCGCTACACCAGCGACCTGCTGCCCACGCTCACTGAGGAGACCGGCCAGGAGACGGGCTTCCGCACCATCGGCCACCTGCACCTCGCCTGCACTCCCCAGAGGCTCGAAACCATCACGCGCGAGACGCTGTTCGCCAAAGCCCACGGCGTGCCGATCGAGATGGTCGGCCCGGAAGAGGTCCAGCGCCACTGGCCCACCATCAGGGTCGATGACGTCATCGCCGCCGCGTGGGTTCCCGACGAAGGGCGCGCGAACCCCTCAGACGTCGCGATGGCCTTCGCCAAGGGAGCACGCATGGGCGGCACCAAGATCATCGAGGGGGTGCCTGTCACCGGCTTCACCAAGGCCAACGGTCGGGTCACCGGCGTCGTGACCCCGCAGGGCACCATCGAGACGGAGAACGTCGTCGTCGCGGCCGGTATGTGGGGCCGTCAACTCGGCGAACTCGCTGGCGTCTCACTGCCCCTTCAAGCTGCCGAGCACTACTACCTGCTGACCGACGAGGTCGAGTGGGCCGACACCAACGCGCCGGTCGTCGAGGACCCCGACCGCTACGGCTACTACCGTGAGGAGACCGGCGGAATGCTCGTCGGCCTGTTCGAACCGGAGGCCGCGCCGTGGTCATTGGACGATATCCCAGAGGATCTCGGCTTCGCCGTGCTGCCCCCCGACTGGGAGCGCACGGGCGATTTCCTGGCCACCGCCATGGAGCGCTTCCCGCTGCTCGAGTCTGCCGGCATCCGGCAGTTCTTCTGCGGGCCCGAGAGCTTCACGCCCGACAACGGGCCACTGCTCGGCGAGGTACCCGAACTGAGGGGCTTCTACGCGGCGTGCGGATTGAACTCACTCGGCATCCTGCTGTCAGGAGGTGTCGGTTCGATGATGGCGCAGTGGATCGTGGACGGCGAGCCACCGGTGGATGTCACCGGGATCCATCCGGACCGGATGATGCCGTTCATGAAGAACCGTTCATTCAGGGAAGAGCGCACGGTAGAACTTCTCGGCAACCTCTTCGGAGACTCCGGGTTCCCCACCTGGCAGCCTCGGTACGCGCGCAACGTGCGCCGCTCGGTGATCCACGACCGCCTCGCCGACGCCGGTGCGGAGTTCATGGTCCTGTCGGGATACGAGGTGCCCGAGTGGTTCGCGGCGCCCGGCGTGTCGCACCAACGCGCGCAGACGTGGGGTCGCGATCAGGCATTCGACGCCACTGCGGCCGAACACCGCGCGGTTCGCGAAGCGGTCGGCGTGATGGACATGTCGTTCATGGCGAAACTGCTGGTCCAGGGCCCCGACGCTATGGCGCTGCTCAACCGTGTGAGCGCGGGCCAGATCGACGTTCCGATCGGGAAGATCGTCTACACGCATTGGTGCACGCCGAACGGCAGCATCTGGACGGACCTAACGGTGACCCGGGTTGATCACG
>Ga0315281_10000240_pt1 | contig 72540 bp, 58 predicted proteins | sample YL17G07_0_MG_FD_204540 | JGI IMG/M metagenome (GOLD analysis project Ga0315281, IMG submission 204540) | Sediment microbial communities from Yellowstone Lake, YNP, Wyoming, USA - YL17G07_0 | ecosystem: Environmental > Aquatic > Freshwater > Lake > Sediment | place: USA: Wyoming | collected... | reverse complement strand
TCCCCCCAAAACCTTTCCCCTACCTCCCCCTCACTTCTCCCGCCACACCACCAGGAGGCCCAGGCTGAGCCAGCAGGCTTCCCGGATGCGTCGGAGGACGCTGAACGCGGCACCCAGGGTGAAGCCCAGGTTGAAGCCCAGGGCCAGGAGGATATTGCCGCCTTCCTGGACTCCCACGGCCGCGGGGATGAAGAATCCCATGGCGGTGAAGAGCATGGCCAGGGCGTCCAGGCACAGGGCCAGCCCCCAGCTGATGGGGTGGCCCAGGAGCCAGAACATCAGGTAGACTTCCACCGCGTGGAGGAGCCAGCTCAGAAAAAACAGGGTGAAGGCCAGAGCCGCCCGGCCGGGGTATTCCCGGTAAAAGCGGGACATGGCGGTATCCAGGTCGGCCAGGAACCCCTCTTTTTCTTTGAGGATGCCGGGGCACCATCCCAGCCTGGTGAGGAAGCGGATGCCGGAACCGCAGGGGGCCTGGCGCTGGATCACCACAAAGGTGATGCCGGCGGCGGCCAGGGCCAGGGCTCCCAGGCCCATAAACTTGAAATGCGCCACCGCGGCCGGCAGAAACAGCGGGGCCAGGGCCAGGCCCAAGAAGATGTAAAGCGTCAGGCTCAGGACCAGGATGCCCTTGTAAATCACCACGGAGGCGGTGGCCGCGTCCAGGGGAACGCCGTCGGCCTGGTGGAGGCGGGCCGCCTTGAAGAGCTCGCCTCCCAGGGAAGCGGTGGGGGTGAGCTGATTCAAAGATTCCCCGCCCAGCCGCAGCCAGAAGAGGCGGTTCAGGGAAATCCCCTGGGGGAGGTTTAAGATCAGGTATTTCCAGGAGATGGCTTCCAGGAAGTTGACCAGGCCGTAGGGCAGCAGCAGCGCCGGCCAGTACCAGCCCACCCGGTACAGGTAGTCCCCCAGAGTATCCCACCCCACCTCATTCAGGATCCAGAAAAAGAAAACGGAGGCGATGGCCAGGAGAATCAGATTGAGGCGGCGCAAAGACTCATCCTTCCAGCGGGAAATATAAGGCCAGGGTGACCTGAAGGGGGCATGAGTGGCATGATAACAGAAGGGGCGAAATCAGGGAAGAGATTCCATGCCCGGCTTTTCGTCGTGCCTGGGGCTGCGGCGCATGAGAAACACCAGGGGCAGCAGCAGCAGAAAGACCATGGTGAAGAACCAGTAATCGTCGCAGAAAGCCAGCATCTGGGCCTGTTTCTGCACCTCCTGATAAAGCCCGGCCAGGGCCTGGGGGGCGTTCCACAGGTGCCAGTTGGACCCCAGGTCCGGGAGGATATCCGACATCCGCTGACGCCATTCGTTAAAGGGCAGGGAAAAGGGGGTCAGGTGCTCCACCAGGCGGCTCTGATGGAACTGGCCCCGCCGGGCCAACAAAGTGGTGGCGGTGGCGATGCCGAAAGACCCCCCCAGGTTGCGCATCAGGTTGAAGATGCCGGTGGCGTTGCCCATCTTTTCCTGGGAGATGCGGGACATGGTGAGGGTGGTGAGCGACACGAAGGTGGTGCCCAGCCCGAACCCCTGGATGAACCGGGGCCACCAGGCCGTCACGTAGTCGATCTGGGGGGTATACAGGCTCATGAGATAAACGGCGTAGGCATTGATGCACAGCCCCACGAAGATCAGGACGCGGCTGTCCACCACGGTGGTCAGGCGCCCCACCACGGGCATGATCATCAGGGACCCGATGCCGCCGTAGGCCAGGGCCCAGCCCGCGGTGGTGGCGTCATAGCCCATGAGGGTCTGGAGGAACAGGGGCAGGAGCATGATGCTGCCGTAGAGGACGAACCCGAAGAAAAACATGATGGTGGTCCCGGAGGCGTAGTTGCGCTCTTTGAACAGGCGCAAATCGACCACGGGTTCTTTTATCTTCAACTCCCGGTAGATCAGCAGAATCAAGGCCACCGCGGAGACGATGACCAACCGGGTGATGAAACCCGAGGAGAACCAGTCCTCCCGCTCACCCTTGTCCAGCACCACCTGGAGGGCCCCCAGGCCCACCACCAGGAGGCCCAGCCCCCAGTAATCGATGCGGCCGGCCCGCTGGGCCCGGATGTAGGGCGGGTCGAAGATTAACATCCAGGTGAGGATGAGGGAAAAAAACCCGATGGGCAGATTGATATAAAAGGCCCAGCGCCAGGTAAGATTGTCGGTGATCCAGCCCCCCAGCACCGGCCCGACGATGGGCGCGATGACCACCCCGATGCCCCACAGGGCCATGGCCATGCCCCGTTCCTGCACCGGGAAGGTCTCCAGCAGGATGGCCTGGGAGATGGGCTGCAAGGCCCCGCCGCCGACTCCCTGGAAGATGCGGAAGACGATGAGCATCCCCAGGCTGGTGGCGGCGCCGCAGAGCATGGAGCTGATGGTAAACAGGGCCAGGCAAAGCATCAGAAAGCGCTTGCGGCCGAAGAGGGCCGAAAGCCAGCCGGTGATGGGCAGGATGATGGCGTTGGACACCAGGTAGGCGGTGAGGATCCAGGTGGTTTCATCCACCGAGGACGCCAGAGAGCCGGCCACGTGGGGCAGAGCCACGTTGACCACCGTGGTGTCCACGATCTCCATGAAGGTGCCGGCCATCACCGCAATGGTGATGAGCCACTTGTTGACGGCCACCGGCTCCTGATTCTGAGGAGAGGTCATGTGCTAGTGAGGCGTTTCGTAATTAATATGACCTTTAAAATCAAGGGTATTACCCCCCTTTCCTAAAGGGGGGCCAGGGGGGATTATAATTAACCCCTTGATAATCCCCCTAAATCCCCCTTTAGAAAAGGGGGACTTAAAAAGTCCTTGGGAAAATGCGTCGAAATGTTTGTCATATAACTTACGAGACAAGACACTAGTGAGTTCCCTGGGGAGGCTGCGGCACGTCTGCGGGGAGGACAAGGTTTTGAGGCGCGGCGAGCCGCCCTTCTTCTGTTTGCCCCCATCAGACGCAGCAACTTCCGGGGCGCAGGGGGGCGGGGCCCCCTTACATTTAATTATTTCCCGGGGGGGGCCGCGGAACCCGAGGCTTCGTGCCGCTCCCGGGGGTAAGCCGCCTCCAGGGGAGAGAGCAAGCGTTTGCCGGTGTGCTCCCGGGTATCGATGGTGACCTCCGCGGACATGCCCAGGCGCAGGGGCTGGTTCTCGGGGAAAGGCGGCAACAGCGCAATTTTTACCGGAACGCGTTGCACCACCTTCACCCAGTTGCCGGTGGCGTTCTCCGGAGGCAGCAGGGAGAAAGCGGAACCGGTGCCGGCCATAATGGAATCCACCCTTCCGGCGAATTTGACCCCCGGATAGGTATCCACGCGGATCGTGGCGGGCTGGCCCAGGTAAACGTTGGTAAGCTGGGTCTCCTTGTAATTGGCTTGAATCCAAATCTGGGAGAAGTCCAGGGGAACCAGCATCATCAAAGGCTGGCCCGGCTGCACCCAGTTGCCCACCTCCACCTGCCTCTTGGTAACAAAGCCGTTGGTCTTGGCGGTTATCCGGGTGTAGGCCAGGTTGAGGCGGGCCTGCTCCAGCTTCGCCTTGGCCTCTTTGATGGCCGGCTGCTCTTCCAGGGGGATGTCGGTGGAGCCGCCGATGGCGGCCAGGGTTTCTTTCAGTTCCCGCTGCGCCCTGTGCAGCTCGGCCTCATCCACCCGGTAGCGGGTATTCACCCGGTCCAGGGTCTGCTTGGGGATGGTGCGGCGCTCGTACAAACCGGTATAACGGCCCTTATCAAGACCGGCCATTTTAAAATTGGCCTCCGCCTGGGTCACTTTGGTTTTGGCGGTGGCCACCTTGACGTATTTTTCGTCCCATTCCTGGCGCAGGCGCCCCTGGTGGCCGGCGGCCTGGGCCACCGCAGCCTCGTAGTCCTGGGGCTCCAGGGTGGCCAGGACCTGGCCGGCCCTGACCTGCTGGTTATCGTCCACCAGCACCTGGGCCACCCTGCCTGGCACCCGGGCCGAGATGACCCCCACATAGCCGGAGACGTAGGCATCGTCGGTGCTGATAAAGATGTGGATGTAGATCCAATAAGCGACTCCGGCCCCGATGAGCAGGAGGACCAGCAGCACCAAGCTTATCCGAACCGCGGTCTTACGGAGCATGGCTGGGTTTTTCCTGGGGGAGCAGTTCGTTGACGGCCCCGATGGACCACAGCAACTGGGCCTTGGCCATCTGATGGTCATAGAGGGCGGTATAGTAGTTGACCCGGGTTCTGGTGAGCAGGGTTTCGGCGTCGATGACGTCGGTGGCGGTGCCCACGTTTTCCTTGTAGCGCTCCTCATTGAGGCGCAGGTTTTCCTCCCCCTGGGTCACGGCTTTTTCCGTGGTCCGGATGCGGTCTGCGGTCTCCTGCACTTTCAGGTAGGCGTTCTGCACGTCCAGGCGCACCTGGTCGTTCAAGTCCTTGTGCTGCTCCCGGAGTTGGTCCACCTTGAACCTGGCCTGGGCCACCTGGGCCTTGGTATCCAACCCGGAGAAGATGTTCCAGGTCATGCCGAAGATGATGAACCATTGATTGTCGTGCACCATGATATCGTTTTTCTGGTAGTTGAGGCCGCCCTGGGCGCTAAATCTGGGGAAATATTGGGCCCGGCTCTGGACCACCACTTTTTCCTGCTGGGTGATGCGGTCCGTGGAGGCCTTGAGGTCGCTGCGCTGCTTCAAGGCCACCTCGGTGGCTTCCTCCAGCCCCCAGGATTTGACCACGATCTTCTCGTCCTTCAGCACCGTGGGCGCGGACACGGGCAGGGTCAGAACCTTGTTCAGGGCCGACCTGATGTCGATGAAGTCGGTTTTGGCCACGATGAGCCTTTGTTCCGCATCCGCCAGGGAGACCTCGGCCTGCAACACGTCGTTGTAAGTGACCACCCCGAACTCGTACTGGTCCCGGGCAATCTTCAGGTGCGCCTTCAGATCAAAAACTTCCTGCTCCGCCACCACCACCATTTTCTGGGCCCGCAAGGTCTTGAAGTAGCCCTGGGAAACCGTCAGAAAGATGTTGTCCCGGGTCTGGGCCGTATCCAGGATGCTGGCGGCCTTTCCCAAAACCGCGGCCTGGTACCGGGAAGGCGTGCCCCAGAAGTCGAAGAGCAACTGGTCCACGGTGGTCTGGCTGCTCCAGAAGTTGCGGTTGGTCTGGGGGAAGGCCAGACCACCGGACATGCCGGCCATTCCTCCCCCGAATTTCATCTTTAACGGATCATCATAAATGGTTTGGCTCACCTGGGATTTGACTTGGGGCAGCAGCCCGGACCGGGCCCGCACCACCTCTTCGCCGGCGATGAGGGACTGCAACCGGCTCACCTGCAGGGTGGGGTTGGCCTTCCAGGCCAGGCGCAAGGCTTCCTTCAGGTCCAGGGCGGGCGGGGCTTCGGCCGCGCCGCCGACTGCCGCGGTGAGGCTCCAGGTTAACAACCCTAACAGCACCAGGCGCCAGGGACTTCCGGATTTCATACGGTGGCCCCCGCTGCGAAGGACTGGGGTTGCCGGGTCAAACCCGAGGAGAGCAGGTGCAGCAGGACCGGCAAGGCCTCTTTCACCGCCTTTTCCGGTCCTTCCGTCATCTGATAATAGCCCACCGCCCGCACCATGCCCCGCAGCAAGAAAGTCAGGAGCCGGGGGTTGGCCGGGATAAACTGGCCCGACTCAATGCCTTCGGCAAACAACCGGGTAACCAGGGTGACAAATTTCTCTTCCATCTTTTGCAGGTGCAGCCAGTAACCTTTAGCCGTATCCCGCCCACCCCGCAACAAAATCCGGGCGTAGGCGGGGAACAAGGCCCTCTCCCGCATCAGATAATCCAGCAGCAGCGATGCCACCTGCTTGATCTTTTCAGGGGGAGAGCCCGGGGCCGCCACCAGGGCCTCAATATCTGCCAGCATATGTTCCCCCACCTGGGTGATGAGGGCCTGGATCAGTTCATCCTTGCTCTGGAAATAGAGGTAAACGGTGCCCTTGGCCACCCCCGCGGCCGCGGCGATCTCCTCCATGGTGGCCGTCTCCGGGCCGTGCCGCTCCATCACCCGGCGGGCCGCGGCCAGGATCTCCCGGGTGCGGAACGCGGTCACCATCTCTTTTTTGGTGGGTCTGGTTGAAAGAGTCATAATGACCATCGAGTCATTAAAATGACTTTAAAGTCAATACTGGGATTTCTTCCGGTTGTCAAGAAAAACTTGCAAACCCACGTTACCGTGTTTAGACTCAATAATATCTAAGATAATACCGGAGACGAAGATGCACCGCCGAGATTTCCTCAAGCATCTGGCGGCCTTGGGCCTGGTGGCCGGGGCCGGGCGGATGTTGGTGCTACCGGAGGAACTTTGGGCCATGGCGCCCAAGGAGACACCTCAGCCCCTCCTGGCCAAGGCCCAGGGCACCAATTACGCCAACCTGGTGGGGGACGCCATCCAGGCCCTGGGCGGCATGAAAAAATTCGTCAACACCGGGGAAGTGGTGGTGGTCAAACCCAACATGGCCTGGGACCGGCCCCCGGAAATGGCGGCCAATGCCCACCCGGCGGTGGTGCGCCAGGTGGTGGCACTCTGTCTGGAAGCCGGGGCCAAACAGGTGAAGGTGCTGGACCACACCTGCCACGACGCCCGCAAGTCTTACGCCAACTCCGGCATCAAGGCGGCGGTGGAGGGCCTCAAGGATCCCCGGGCGGTGGTGGAGTACGTGGATGACCGCCGCTTCGTGGAACTCAACGTGGAAAAGGCCCGGACCCTGAAGAAGTGGTACTTTTATAAGGACATCCTGGAAGCCGACCGTTTCATCAACATCCCGGTGGCCAAGAACCACTCCGAATCCCGGCTCACCATGTGCCTGAAGAACATGATGGGGGCCATCGGCGGCTGGCGGGGCCGCATCCACGTGGGGTTGCACCAGAACATCGCGGACATGAACCTGCTGCTCCGCCCGGACCTGCACATCCTGGACGCCACCCGCATCATGGTCAAAAACGGCCCCTCGGGAGGCCGGCTGGAGGACGTGGAAGTGCGGAACCTGGTCTTCGCCGGCGCCGACCCCGTGGCCCTGGACGCCTACGGCGCCACCCTCTTCGGCCTCAAGCCCGCGGATATCGGTCATATCGTCAAGGCCCACCACGCCGGCCGGGGGGAAATGGACCTGAGCAGAATCAAGGTCCTGGGCGCTTAAGTTGAGATCTTTGAAAAACAGGCCCTGACTGCCTCATATCAGGGACCCTTGCAGAAGAGCAAAATGTAGAACCGCCGCCCTCGGCGGTTCTTAAGCCGGCGAGGGCGCCGACTCTACATTATGACAAATGCCCCCGGCATTTGATAAATCTGATAAAATTATTCCAGGGCACGGCGTGCCGTGCCCTTTCCAACTATTTGGCGCGGGGTCGCGCCTTATTGTTTGATTAAGACCATGGATACCAAAACCTTGCCGCTGACCAACCGCACCTGGGTGCTCCTGCGGCGCCTTTCCCAGATCCTGTTTTTCGCCCTGTTCCTTTTGCTGTTTCTCAAGGCCGAATACGTGGGCCAGGAGACCCTGGCCTGGCCCGCGGACCTGTTCTTCCGCTTCGACCCCCTGGTTCTGGCGGCTCACCTCATCACCTTCAGCCCCCTGGTGGCCGCCCTCCTGTGGTCCCTCCTCTTTGTGGCCCTGACCCTGGTGCTGGGCCGCTTTTTTTGCGGCTGGGTCTGCCCCATGGGCACCGCCCTGGACGGGTTCCGCCGGCTGCTGTTCACTCCCCGCCCCGACCGGGGGCTGGCGGGGCGCTGGCGCCGGGGCAAGTATTATCTGCTCATCGCGTTGCTGGTCGGCGCCGTCTTTTCCCTCAACCTGGTGGGGCTGTTTGACCCCCTGTCCTTGCTTTACCGCTCCCTGACTATCGTCTTCTACCCGGCCTTCGGTTACGGGGTGGAGAAGGCGGGGCTGGTGCTCTACCGCCTGGGCCCGCCCGTCACCTACTTCAGTGAACCGGTCTACCAGTTCTTTAAGGCCACCCTGCTGCCTTTCCGGCCCCTGGTCTACCTGCTGCCGTTCCTGACCCTGCTGCTGTTCGCCCTGGCGGTGGCCGCGGAACGGGTGGACCGGCGCTTCTGGTGCCGGGCCCTGTGCCCTTTGGGGGCGGTGTACGGCCTTTTGGCCCGCTTTTCCTTACTCCGGCGTCGCCCCACGGCCCTATGCCCTGACTGCGGCGACTGCATCGAGATTTGCAAAATGGCGGCCTTCGCCCCGGGAAAGCCTGCCCGCCAGATCAGTTCCGAATGCCAGCTCTGCCTCCGGTGCCTGGAGGGGTGCCAGAAGGAGGACCGGGTGACCTTCACCTGGCGGTCCAAGGCGCCCCGGGCCCCCCTGGACCTGGGCAGGCGCCAGGTGGTCACCGCGGTGGTGGCCGGGGTGGCGGCAGTGCCCTTGCTGCGCCTGGGGTCCCTGGCCCGGCGGCCCGAGGAATTCCTCATCCGCCCCCCCGGGGCCCAGAATGAGGCGGAACTTCTGTCCCGCTGCGTGCGCTGCGGCCAGTGCATGAAGGTCTGCATCACCAACGGCATCCAGCCGGTGCTGTGGGAAGCGGGCCTGGAAGGCATCTACACCCCCAGACTGGTGCCCCGCCTGGGCTACTGCACATACTCTTGCAACCTGTGCGGCCAGGTCTGCCCCACCGGCGCCATCCCCCACCTGCCGCTTCAGGTGAAGCAGGCCGCCAACCTGGGCACCGCCTTCATCGACCGGGCCCGCTGCATCCCCTATACCGAAGGCACCGACTGCCTGGTGTGCGAAGAGCACTGCCCGGTCTCGCCCAAGGCCATCACTTTTTTGGAGCAGGAAACCATCAACCTCCAGGGGGAACGGGTCCGGGTGAAGCTGCCGCTGATCAACGCCGACCGCTGCATCGGCTGCGGCCACTGCGAACACGTCTGTCCCGTGGGCGGCGCCGCCGCGGTGCGGGTGAAGCGGTCGTTGCGGGTGGAAATATGAGTGCTGGGGGAGGGGGCTAAGGGCCCACGGCCCTTACCCCCTCCCCAATCCCCCACCCCCAAACCCTTAAGTTTTTCCTAAAGGCCGTGGCAGTCGGCCGAAGGCCGCCTGCCACGGCCTCTCAAGCGGGTTGGGAGGGGGGCTTGGGGGGAGGGCAGGGAGCACTTACGAAAAACTCCCTGGCCCTCCCCCCAAAATCACAAAACCCAGGAGGCAACGCCATCAAGCGCCGGTATCCCGAGCAGCCCCTGGTGGGGGTAGGAGCGGTGGTCTTCCGGGAGGAGGAAGTCCTCCTGGTGCGCCGGGGCCAGGAACCGGCCCGGGATACCTGGAGCCTGCCCGGCGGCCTGGTGGAGCTGGGTGAGACCCTGGAAGCGGCCATCCGGCGGGAGCTGGCGGAAGAGACCGGGCTCACCGTGAACCTCCTGGGGGTGGCGGCGGTGCTGGAGCGCATCTTCCCCGACGAGGCCGGGGGCATCCCCTATCATTACGTCCTGGTGGACTTCCTGGGCGACTACGCCGGCGGCGAGTTGACCCCGGGGTCCGACATCACCGCGGCCCAATTTGTGGCTCCGGGCGACCTGCCCCGCTTCGATCTGCCGGCCTTCACCGCCCAGGTGATCCGCCGGGCCCGGGAACAGAAGCGCCGGGGCACCTTTCTGCCCTTGATTGCCGCACCCTGACCGTCCAGGTCATGGCACAATGGGAAGAAGCGGGGCCCTGGGTTATATTTTGGGGAGTTTGCTTTTAGGAGATATGATGCCCCTATCAGCACAAGGCCTGCGAAATGACTAATCGCGCATAAACAGCAGTTATCCTTTAACGACCAAAATCATCCACCATTCCTATCCTTTAAGTCTGTGATAACACTGCTGTCGCACGCTTCCGCTTAGCTCGCTCGGAGTAAACCTTGGTGAATACAACCCCTGAGGCTATGATCGCAAACTCTAGGCCTCTGTAAGACCACTCATTGAAATCAGGGTAATAGAGCATAGCCACATTAACCAGAGTATTGGCGAGAAAGACAAGTCCCCAGGCAGTTGTGACAATGAAGCAACTGCGGATGAAATTTGGGTGGTCCCACATTTCGATCGGAACCTGTTCCCGGGCGTAATCCTCGGTGAAGGGCCGCCCGATGAGCATCGATAAAAGTGTAGCCAAAAAAAGACTAGCACTGGCAAAGATTCCCAAGTGATGGATGACCCAAACATTCATGAGCCAGACCACCGAGACCATGGCGAACGAAAAGAACGCAACTCCTGTCCAAAGGATAATGCCCCGATGGAGTCTGGTGATTCCCATTACAACTATCATTACTGCAGCCGCACATATCCCTATCCGGAGCCGCAGCGGGGAATGGCCCCCTGCAATAATCCAGAAAACAATCCAAGGGGAGAAGACGAAAAGTAGTTTGATGGCACTCATGTTCTAATGTCCTTCGCTTTGAGCTGGATCAAAAATACCCCGAGATTTTTAGCGGCCCGATTGTCTTTTTGAAGGCAAGATAATAAAAATTCCCCTCAATATGCATCTTTTTTGCAGATTTTAAACATATCACCCCCTTGGTTCAGAAATTTGCGGGGCGGCCATTTATGAACTACAGACCGGTACCGCCCGATAATAGTATGTAAGGTAAAGGGCTAAGGCCACGTGGACATACCACCTCCGTCTGTGCTAAGAAATTTTAGCACCAAATGGTTGGCCAATTTGGCAACAACTTGCCAAATTAGAAAGTTACTTCTGAGATCAGAAAACTATTGATAACATCCTAATCTCAAAACAGTTAAGAATAAAAGTTTTAATGCCCGAGCCCTCACTTCTGGCCCTGACGATAGTCACGAACCATAAGCCTTTCAGACGAAATGACGCACCGCTTCCAGGGCCGCGGCATTCTTCGCCTCTTGTGAACCGAGCAATCCCGTAACTTATTTCCCCGGCAGCCGGGGCAGGTCGGCCAGGGCCTTCTTGATCATCTCGTCGGGGTCCAGTTCGATGTCCTGGAGTTGCCCTTCCAGGTAGGCGTCGTAGGCGGTGAGGTCGAAATGGCCGTGGCCGGAGAAGTTGAAGACGATGCACCGGGCTTTCCCGGTCTCCTTACAGACCCTGGCCTCGTCCACCGCCGCCTTGACCGCGTGGGCCGTCTCCGGCGCCGGAATGATCCCCTCGGTGGCGGCAAAGAGGCAGGCCGCCTCAAACACCGGGTTCTGGGGGTAGGCCCGGGCCTCGATGATCTTCTCATGCACCAGCAGACACAGCAGGGGGGCGTCCCCGTGGTACCTGAGGCCCCCGGCGTGGATCCCCGAAGGCACAAAGGAGTGGCCCAGGGTGTACATCATGATGAGGGGGGTGAGCCCCGCGGTGTCCCCAAAGTCGTAGGTGTAGGTCCCCCTGGTGAGGGTGGGGCAGGCGGTGGGCTCCACCCCGATGAAACGGATGTCCTTGCCGCGGAGCTTGTCCGCCACGAAGGGGAAGCAGAAACCCGCGAAGTTGCTGCCGCCGCCCACGCAGCCGATGAGGATGTCCGGATCTTCCCCGGCCAGGGTTAGCTGCTTCCTGGTCTCCAGGCCGATGATGGTCTGGTGCAGCATCACGTGGTTGAGGACACTTCCCAGGGAGTAGTTGGTGTCCCCATGGGTAGCCGCGTCCTCCACCGCCTCGGAGATGGCCATGCCCAGGCTGCCGGAGGTCTCCGGGTCCCGGGCCAGGAGATGGCGCCCGGCGTTGGTGCGGTCCGTGGGAGACGGATAGACCTCTGCGCCCCAGATGTGCATTAAGGAGCGGCGGTAAGGCTTCTGCTGGTAGCTCACCTTCACCATGTAAACGGTGCACGCCAGATTGAAAAAGTTGCAGGCCAGGGCCAGGGCGCTGCCCCACTGGCCGGCTCCGGTCTCGGTGGCCAGCCGTTTGATGCCCGCCGCCTGGTTGTAGTAGGCCTGGGCCACCGCGGTGTTGGGCTTGTGGCTCCCCGCGGGGCTCACGGACTCGTTCTTGTAATAGATGCGGGCCGGGGTGCCCAGGGCCGCCTCCAGGTTGCGGGCCCGGTGCAGGGGGCTGGGCCGCCACAACTGGTAAATGCGCCGGACGTCGTCGGGAATGGGAATCCAACGCTCGACGCTGACCTCTTGCTTGATGAGCTCCAGGGGGAAGATGGCGGCCAGGTCCTGGGGCGTGATCGGCTCCCCGGTGGCCGGGTGGAGGTACGGCGGCAAGGGGGCCGGCAGGTCCGGGATGATGTTGTACCATTCCTGGGGCATTTCACTTTCGCTCAAGAGAATCTTGTAAGAGTCCATATCCTGGAGCTGCTCCTTGGGGCACGATTAACGGTTATTTATAGGCCGCTCTTTAGCCACCGTCAAGGAAAAACCCGGGCGGCCCGGAGGCCCGCAGGCTGGGCGGCAGGGTCCGGGATTAGCCTGCTTTAATTTGCCAACCCGGCCCCAGTTCAGTAAAATTCTCCCAGATGATCGGGTGAAAGGAGATGTTTGCCAGGTCCCCCCCCAGGGTTCGCGCCACGACCACTACCTGGAGCTCCTGGAGCACCTCAAGACCCTGTTCCCCGTGCCGGTGTCCAACCCGGTTCTCGATGGCTATTTTGTCCATACCGTATCCCGGTTCCTGGACATGGTGGACGATTTGAAATCGGCGGTGCCCCTGCTGGGAGAAAAAAGGACAGACCACTACATCACCTCCCAGGAAAAGCGCTTCCCCGATAACCTGAGTTCGGTGGCGGTGGTGACCAGACAATTGGCGGAGCACTGCCAGGGGATGCCCATCTGGGCCCATCCCAACGCCCAGATCAACGTCATCCCAGCCACCACCATCCTCAGTCCCTGGACCGATGCCAGGGCGGTGGCGACGGTGGCCCGGCAGGTGCTGGAGGCCCCGGGAGCAGGTCAAATGAAGGTGAGACTTTTTAGGGAGGGGGCCAGGGGCTTCCACAGGCGAGACGCCTGTGCCACTTGCCCCTGCCCCCTCCCTCAAGCTCCCACCCCCAACCCCTTAAGGGGAAGAATGATAGGTAGGGCGGGCCTCTGTGCCCGCCACTTGTTTAAATCTCTTGCAGCCGCAGGCTTTAGTCCGCGCAGCCCAGGTGGGACGCCGGTGCCGGACCTCAGAAGCCCGCCGGTTATTTCAGGCTTTGCAGAAAATCGGCCAGCGCCTGGCGCTCCTCGGCAGGCAGGTGGGCGTAGCTGGGCATCTTGGCGCCGGCATGGAGCTTGCGGGGATGGTTGAGGACGATTTGCAATTGTGCCGGGGCCAGGCGGGCGGCGACCCGGTCCAGGGGGGCAGCGGTTTTGCCGCCCCGGCCTCCAAGAGAATGGCAGGCGAAACAGCCTAAACGCCGGGCCAGGTCGGGCGCCGAAGGTTCCCGGGCTGCGGCCCAGGTGCAGGCTGCCAGCAGTCCCACTGCGGCCAGCGCCAGGGCCCAAATCCTCAAGGCTTTTTCTCGCCCTCGGCGATCATCTTTTCCAGTTCGGCCTTTTCAGGGTTGGAGGGATTTATCTCCAGGGCCTTTTTGAACAGCGGGGCGGCCTTGGCCTTGTCGCCCATGTAATAGTAGGTGGCGCCCAGGTTAACCATGGCCACCCAGAACCTGGGGTCAACTTCCATGGCCTTCTGGAAGGCGGCGATCTCTTTGTCCCTGAGCTCCGGGTTGCCCAGTTGGTTGTACTTGAAGCGGTAGGCCATGCCCAGCATGTTGTAAGCCGCGGCCGCTTTAGGCTCCAGCTCGATGGCCTTCTCGTAGGATGCAATGGCCTGGTCATACTTGTGCTGTTGAAAGTTGATGAGCCCTTCTTGCATGTACTTTTCGGCGCCGCGGTCGCCGCCGCAGCCCGCCAGGGCCGCGAGCAAAATCAGTACCAGACCAAATCTGCGCATAATCCCTCCAAATTCAGGCCCTGAAGGCTGGTTTGCCCCGGAAACCGGGCTTCCAAAAACTTAATCATGACGATTTTTAAGATACTATCAGAGAGGTTGAGGAGGCAAGAAAAAATGCGGAGACCGGCTGGGGGTCGACCCGGGGGGGCGACCCGGGCCGCTTGGGAGCCAACAAAAAACCCCGGCCGCGCCGACGCCGCCGGGGCACCCGCCACAGTTTCTGCACTCAGAAAATCATCGCCGGCCATTCCGAACGCAAGGTGATGGAGGTCACCGGCCACAAGACCACCGCCGCCTTCCGCCGCTACGGCAAGCTGGTGACTGAAGCACTCAGGGAAATTGTTGAGGATATGGACAGTGTCCGCAAACTGTCCGCCAAAGAAAAACCGGGTTTGTAATCACCCGGTTTCCTTAGATAAATTGGTGGAGGCGGCGGGAGTCGAACCCGCGTCCGCCAATAGTCCCTGGAAGCTTCTACATGCTTAGCCGGTGTTTTGTTGTCGCCCCCGAAGACTTCCGCCAGCAGAATTCTTGAAGGCCAGCCTACATTTAATTTTCGTCCGCCAACCCGCAGGCCAGGTTAACAGCTTTGCCAGGAACCGGTCGCTTGGGGCCCATTCCCGGCCTCAAGACCCCAAACGCTAGCTTTAAGCAGCTAGAGCGTAGCCGTAGTTGTCGGCAGTTTTAGGTTTCCTACCCGTTTTACGAGCGGACAGGACCTCGGCATGCAGCTTACAGTTCCCTATTTACGTCGAAGCCGTTTCGCCCCCTAAGGTTATTATAAGTATTTCTGGCGATTTTTCAACCCCTCCCCCGGGCTTTTCTCCGCCGACAACCATTATTGGGGACGACTCTGCCAACCGTGCCGTCAGGCAAGCTGATTATGCCCCCAGCCCTTCTTACCGGCCCTGCCGCGTCGCCCCCCTCGTCGCCCCCCGCGTCGCCCCCCGCCCGCTCCCTCCCCACAACCGGGAATAACCTGAAGCCATGCCGGCCCAATGACAGTGGCACGCAACCATGGTCCAGAGCCGCCGCCGTCTTGAGGTCTCGCGGTTTTTCACGCCTCTCGCGCCCCAAATATAAAAACCTTCAGCACCGGCGGGGGGTTCACTGGAATTATTACTCGGAGCATTAAAGAAATTGCCTTGGCTCGGTTTGAGGGCACGGCACGCCGTGCCCCTACGGTTCAGAAAGGGCAATTGGTTTTTCGCTCCGAGTAATAAGAGGAATTCACTGACTGGTGGGGCAAACGCTCCTTCCAGGTCGAAACCGGAGGTACTCTGGAAACCCGCCGGCGCCGGGGCCACGTCTTATTAAAGATTCATCAGGCCATGTTTGTTGATCAAATGATAAATCACGGAGCGAGTGGTTCTCAAGGCCTGGGCGGCCAGTTCGACTTTGCCGCCGCAGTTGGTCAGGGCTTCGGTCACCAGGTTGGCCTCGAATTTAGTCACCGCTTCTTTAAGGCCCAGGCCCTGGTAAGGATCTCCCAGGCTGGGCCGCGGTTCCAGGCCCAGGTTTTCCGCGGTAATCCAGGAGCCTTCGGCCAGCACCACCGCCCGGCGGATCAGGTTGATCAACTCCCGAATATTTCCCGGCCATGGATAATTCTTGATGGCGGCCGCCGCCTCTTCGGTGAAGCCCAGGATCTTCTTATTATTGGTCTGGCTGGTATAGCGTTTCAGGAAGACCTGGGCCATGATCCACAGATCGTCTCCCCGGTCCTTCAGGTCCGGCAGCGCCACGGTGATGCCGTTAAGGCGATAATACAGGTCCTCCCGGAAGCGGCCCTGGCAGATCAACTCATGCAAGTCGGCGTTGGTGGCGGAGATCACCCGCAAATTGACCCGTCTGGTCTCCCGGCCGCCCACCCGCTCGAAGGTAAAATCCTGCAGGAAGCGCAGCAATTTCACCTGCAACTCCGGGGGCAGCTCCCCCACTTCGTCCAGGAACAGGGTGCCGTAGTTGGCCAGCTCCACCTTGCCCACCACGGTGCGCAGGGCCCCGGTGAAAGAGCCCTTCTCATGGCCGAAGAGCTCGGATTCCAGCAAGTCCCGGGGAATGGCGCCGCAGTTCACCGGCACCAGCGGTCCCTGGCTTCTCAGGCTGCGCTCGTGGATGGCCTGGGCCACCATCTCCTTGCCGGTGCCGCTGGCCCCGGTGAGCAGCACGGGCAGATCGGCGGGCGCCACTTTGCGGATCAGATGGAACACCTGGAGCATGGCCGGGCAGGTGCCGATCATCTCCTGGTGGTCCCGCAGATCCCCCTTGCAAACTTTCTGGGGGAAACTGCTGGCGGGCTCCTGGTTAGGCCGAGCCTTTTTAACTGCCTTTAGATAGTCAGGATCTTGAGTACCACTTCGCATCGAGACACTCCTCGACAGCTGCGGTCCATATTCCCGGATCAGGGACAAACAGAAACAAGATCGAATGGCAGTTTAAAGTTACCAAGTCTTCTCATTTGGCATCGGTGAGAGAAGCTTTACCTTAGGAAGCACGAATTTCGAGTGCAATATTGATACCAAAGCATATTAGCTTATAAAATCAATGACATATCTTTCAATTTAAATTTTATCAACCCTGCGGCAACATTTTGTTTAAAATTCCTAACATTTACGTTCACGAAATTAAACTGAAGCCTGGCCGTGGTCGGCCGTTTTGACCAGAGGCCCCCTGCCTCTGGGTAATCTCCCAAGAAAAAGCCCCAGCCATTTTCCCCGCTGGGGCTGACCTATTGCTAACCCACTGCGGTTAGCAGCTCGGATGTATTGACCTTGAAACAATCCGGTGGCGGCGGCGGGACTCGAACCTCCGTCCGCCCCTGGTCCCGGTAAGCTACTCCAGCCTCAGCCGGTATCGGGCTTTCGGCCCCGAAGACTGCCGCCGGCCGAATTCTTGCAGACTAGCCGGCGTTACCTTTTCGTCCGCCAAGCCGCAGGTGCCAACCGGGCCGCCGGGCAAGGGGATGGGCCAACGAGACCTTTTTACCGGCCCTACCGCCGCGGTCGGGCCGCGGCCATGAGCCGGTACACCGAGGCCCCCGCCAGGGCGGCGATATCTTCGGTGGGCAAATGCTGGGCAATGGTCTCATCAAACAGGATGTTGGCCTCCGGGGGGAATTCCTCATCCCCCCGCCACAGCACATGGGTGACGGGCACCAGGGGAAAGGCCAGGAAGCGCGCCGCGGCGTCCCCCAGTTCCTGGGCCTCGCCCCCCAGCCGGGCGGCCACCTCGAGGTAGAGCCCCAGGTCCCGGCCGAAGCTCTCCAGCAGGGGCTTCTTGGCCCGGGAGACAAAGGCCGACCAGTAGAAGGAGCCCTCGGGCACCTGGCGGAAATCGATATTTTTGCCGGTGAGCGGTTTTCCCGTGGTCTTTAAAAGGTAATGGAGGATGAGGATCTGCTCCGTCAGGGGGAGGTCTCCCGGGCCGTTCACCGGCGCCACCCCGATCTCCGGCCAACTTACCCGCCGCCCCTGGCCGAAATAGGGCACGATTATGCCCTCTTGGCCTGCTTCGAAGAAAAATTCGCACCGGCTCCGGCCCACCAGCCTCTTGGGGTTGAGCTTTTTAAGTTCGGCCACCGCCAGGGCGATGGCTGCTTTGTAGTCATCGATGCGAGGCATATCAGCTCCTTTCAGAGTGGGGTGGGGGTGACGGCTGAGCCTCTGGAAAATTGCGACTTAGCTGGTACTTAATTGCAGAAGTTCGCGCCTTATATGAGACCCATTTTTATTCCCCCCTTTTCCAAAGGGGGGTTAGGGGGGATTTTATAACGCCTTGAAATCCCGCTAAATCCCCCTTTTCCAAGGGGGACTTTATCTAGCAGGCTGTTGAAAAACGGGCTTTTCATGTCATCCTGAACAGAGTGAAGGATCTCAACCGGCTGAAAATACGAGATTCTTCGCTTCGCTCAGAATGAAAAATACTAAATTATGGAAGTTTTTCAACAGCCTGTATCCGGTCAGAGCCTGGAAAAAGCCCCCTAAGTTGCGGCCAAACCCGAGATAATCCACCTCCTGGCCATCCTGTTATGGTACAAGTGTTTTATTATAATAAAAATTTCTTGACATGAGGGGAACTGATATTTTACGATTCATATAGTCGAGGGCATAAACGATATGCAATCCTGCTGGCGCCGGAGCTATTTTTTTAGCTATTATTACTTTCCGGGCCTGGAGTGCGCCTCGACTTTTAAAAGACTGTAGGCAGAAATAAAAAAAATCTTTTAAAAGCCGTGGCGCTGGCGAGGCGACCACGGCTTTTTTTGTCGGCCGGCCGGGGGCGCCTCGGAGCCCAAGCCGGGCGTCCACGACGAGGAGGAAGCAGTGGTTGGCAAACAGATTCGCATAGAGCGCATTATGAACCGGGACACCGGGCGCACGGTCATCGTCCCCATGGACCATGGGGTCACGGTGGGTCCCATTGACGGCCTCATCGACATGAAGACCACGGTTAACGCGGTGGCCAGCGGCGGGGCCAACGCCATCGTCATCCACAAGGGGCTGGTGGGGAGCGGCCACCGCCGCCGCGGCAAGGACGTGGGGCTCATCATTCACCTGTCCGGCTCCACCTCGCTGTCGCCCTACCCCAACGCCAAGACCCTGGTCTGCACCGTGGAGGAGGCCATCAAGCTGGGGGCCGACGCCATCTCCATCCACGTCAATATCGGGAACGGCAGCGAACGGGAGATGATGGCGGACTTGGGGTTAGTGGCCCGGGAGGCCCGGGACTGGGGCATGCCGCTGTTGGCCATGATGTACCCCCGGGGCGAGAAGATCAGGGACGAATACGACCCCGAGGTGATCAAGCACGTGGCCCGGCTGGGCGCGGAACTGGGGGCGGACCTCGTCAAGGTGTCCTACACCGGCTCGGTGGAGTCCTTCCGCAAGGTGGTGGGCGGCTGCCCGGTGCCGGTGGTCATCGCCGGCGGCCCCAAGATGAGCTCTGACCGGGAGATTCTGGAGATGGTGCAGGGCTCCATCGAAGCCGGCGGCGCCGGGGTCTCCATCGGCCGTAACGTCTTCCAGCACCGGGACCCCAGCCGCATGGTGGGGGCCATCTGCCTCCTGGTGCACGAAAACTCCGGCGTGGAGGAAGCCCTGTCCTTCCTCCAGGCGGTTTAAAGACAGCTTTGAGTTTTGAGTTTTGAGTTTTGAGTTTCGAGAAAAGACCTGCCCAATCAGGCCTCGTTCGAGAGATGCCAGGGTCTGAGCTTGCAAGGTTCTATAACTAAAAACTAAAAACTAAAAACTCGAAACTCGAAACTCGAAACTAAAGGAAGTGAGCGTGAGCCTAAAACAACTCTGGGTCAAAATCGACCCCTGGGAGAAGAAACTGGTGACCGCGGCCCTGGAGTCCGGGGCCGACGCGGTGTGGGTCCCGGAAGGCAAGGCCGGCGAGGTCAAGGCCCTGGGGCTGATTTCCGTGGTGGCGCCGGACGGCGACCTGGTCCCGGGCCGGGATCTCCACGAAGTGGTTATCCGCGGCACCGAAGACGAAGCCGAGGTCATCCGCCTGGCCCGCCAGGGGCCCGTGGTGGTTAAGACCCCGGACTGGACCATCATCCCCCTGGAAAACCTGGTGGCCCAGAGCGGCAACATCTTCGTGGAGGTGACCAACCTGGACACGGCCAAGACCGCCCTGGGGGTGCTGGAGAAGGGCGTGGACGGGTTGGTGGTGGTGGGGGCCCAGGCGGGGACCATCAAGCAGATCGCCCGGCTGGTCAAGGAATTATCACCCCCCGTGGCCCTGACAGGAGCCCGCATCAGGCGGGTGCAGCCCCTGGGGATGGGCGACCGGGTCTGCGTGGACACCTGCGCCAACCTGGGCCTGGGTGAGGGCATGCTGGTGGGCAACTCCTCCGGGGCCCTGTTCCTGGTGCATGCCGAGTCCCTGGAAAATCCCTACGTCGCCCCCCGGCCCTTCCGGGTCAACGCCGGGCCGGTGCACGCCTACATCCGGGTCTCCGCCGACAAGACCAGATACCTGGGGGAGCTGAAAGCCGGGGATGAGGTGCTGGTGGTCAACTTTGAGGGCCGCACCCGGCCGGCGGTGGTGGGCCGTATCAAAGTGGAGCGCCGGCCCCTGATGCTGGTGGCCGCGGAAGTGGACGGCCAGGAAATCACCATCATCCTGCAAAACGCCGAGACCATCCGGCTCACCCGCCCGAGCGGCGAGGCGGTTTCCATCGTCAGCCTGGAGAGCGGGGACGAAGTGCTGGTGGCCCTGGAGGAGGCCGGACGCCACTTCGGCCACAAAGTCCAGGAAACCATCCTGGAGAAATGAACATGAACGCAAAAGATACCATCCGACAGCAGATCGACGCCCTGGACCGGGAATTGCTGGCCCTGTTGAACCGCCGCCAGACCCTGGCCCAGGAAATCGGCCGCATCAAGAACCGGGAGGGCCGCGGCACCCTGGATTTCCAGCGGGAGGAAGAGGTCCTGGCCCACCTCATGCACCTCAACCCCGGCCCCCTTAGCCAGGCGGCCCTGCGCAACATCTTCCGGGAGGTCATCTCCGCGGCCCGGGAGGTCCAGATGCCCTTCGGGGTGGCCTTCCTGGGGCCAGAGGCCACCTTCTCCCACCTGGCGGCCCTGAAAAAATTCGGCCGGGCCACCCGCTTCGGCCCCTTGACCACCATCGAAGAAGTCTTCGAAGAAGTGGAGAAGGCCAAGTACCAATACGGGGTGGTGCCCATCGAGAATTCCACCGAGGGCATCGTCAACGTCTCCCTGGACCTGTTTGCCGAGACCTCGCTGAAAATCTGCGGGGAGATTTTCCTGGAAGTCTCCCACGACCTGGTGTCCAAGTCCGGCCAGCGGGCCGACATCGAGGTAGTGTACACCCACCCCCAGGCCTACGCCCAGTGCCGCCGCTGGCTGAACACCCACCTGGGGGACATCCCCATCCTGGAGGTGGCCTCCACCGGGGTGGCGGCCCAGAAGGCGGCCAAAAACCCCAACGCCGCGGCCATCGCCAGCGCCTTCGCGGCGCCGCTGTATGACCTGCGGGTAGTGGAGAGCCGCATCGAGGACCAGCCGGGCAACGTCACCCACTTCTTCGTCATCGGGCCCGACTCCCCCGGCCTCACCGGCGCGGACAAGACCTCCATCATCTTCGCGGTGGACAACATTCCCGGGGCGCTGTACAAAACCCTGCGGCCCCTGGCGGAACGGGGCCTCAACATGACCCGCATCGTCTCCCGGCCCGCCAAGAACGAAGCCTGGCGCTATCTCTTTTTCGTGGACCTGGACGGCCACCGGGACGACCCCCAGGTGGGCCAGGCCCTGGAGGAAATCAAGACCCTGAGCGCCCACTTCAAACTGCTGGGATCCTACCCCCGGGCCGCAGGCGTGGAGAACCTGAGTTGACGGTTTTCGGTTTTCGGTTTTCTGTTTTCGGTTAAAGGCCGCTGTCGTTTTAGGCTAACCGTAGTAATAATTTTTAATTTACTGATTCTAAAAAGGATTTGTCATTCAAAGAAATGCCAGACAGAAAACCGAAAACCGAAAACCGAAAACCTCCCCTCCGCATCTGCGTCCCCATCGTGGAGGCCACGGTGCACCGGGCCCGGAGCAAGTATCTCCGGGCGGCCCGCAAGGGGTTGTGGGCCGAAATTCGGCTGGACTACCTGGAGCAGCCCGACTTAAAAAGGCTCTTCCGCACCCACCCCGGGCCGGTCATCGCCACCAACCGGCTGGCCGGCCAGGGCGGCCGCTGGCAGGGCCCCGAGGAGGAGCGCCGGCGCTTGCTGCAGGAGGCCATGGACCTGGGGGCGGATTTCATGGATGTGGAACTGGCCGCGGACGCCGCCTGGCGCCAGGACCTCTGGGACCGCCGGGGGCAGGCCAAGATCATCCTCTCCTGGCACGATTTTGCCGGCACCCCGGAAACCCCCCGCCTGGAAGCCGTCATGAACGAGATGCTGGCCGCGGCCGCCGACGTCCTCAAGGTGGTGACCATGGCCCGGCAGCCGGAGGACAACCTCCGGGTCCTCTCTCTCATCCCCCGGGCCCGGGCCCACGGCCGGGAGATCATCGCCTTTTGCATGGGGCCGCAGGGCAAGTGGTCCCGGGTGGTGGCGCCGCTGCTGGGCAGCTATCTGACGTTCGCGCCCTTTACGAAAACCGGGGCCTCGGCCCCGGGGCAGTTGACGGTGAACGAGCTGAAGCGCGCCTGGAAGGCCCTTAAATGAGGGTAGCGAACCACTTGGGGCATTGTAGGGGCGGACCCATGTGTCCGCCCACATAAGGCGCACACGCAGGTGCGCCCCTACGACGCAGATGAATAGGCGGCCTGTGGCCGCCATAAACCGGCGGGCAAGGCCCGCCCTATACTGACTACTGGCAACTGGCAACTAACTGCTCACTGCTTACTGTTTACTGCTCACTAACATGATCGATGGCCACACCAAAGTCTTCGGCATCCTGGGCCGGCCGGTGGCCCATACGCTCAGCCCCGCCATGCACAACGCCGCGTTCCGGGAACTGGGGGTCAACGCGGTCTACGTGGCCTTTCCGGTCCCCGATCTCACGGCGGCCGTGGCCGGCCTCCGGGGGCTGAACATTGCCGGGGTGAGCGTCACCCTCCCCTTCAAAGAGGAAATCATCCCCCTCCTGGACGAACTGGACCCCCGGGCCGCCCAAATCGGCGCGGTGAATACCGTGGTGAACCGGAATGGCCACCTGGTGGGTTACAACACCGACTGGCTGGGAGCGCTGACGGCTTTGCAGGCCCGGACCGCCATCGCCGGGGAGCACTTCCTCATCCTGGGGGCCGGCGGCGCCGCCCGGGCCATCGCCTTCGGCCTCAAGGAGGCCGGCGGGCGGGTCACCCTGGCTGACCTGGACGCGGCCCGGGCCACGGCCCTGGCCGAAGATTTGGGGGCGGCGGCCATCGCCCTGAACGCCCTGGGGCAGTGCCCCGCCGCCGGGTTAATCAACGCCACCCCCGTGGGGATGGAGCCGCAGGTTGAAGAAATCCCCATAAGCCCGGACCTGCTATCCCGGTTCACCCTGGTCATGGACATCGTTTACCGGCCTTTGCAAACCCGGCTCCTCCGGGAGGCCCAAAACCGCGGCTGCGCCACCATCGACGGCCTGCAGATGCTCATCCACCAGGCCACCGCCCAGTTCGAGCTGTGGACCGGCCTGGCCGCACCCCTGGAGACCATGTCCCGGGCGGCCTATGCGGCGTTGAGGGAGGAGCGTTGAGTTCTTGGGAGAGGGGGCCAGGGGCAAAGAGCCCCTGCCCCCTCTCCCAAACCCTCTCCCCCAACCCCTTAAGATTTGGTGGCACAGGCTTCCAGCCTGTGCAAAAAAAAATGTAGGGCGGGCACCGCCCGCCTCCAGTTTAGATGACGGTTGGCAATGCCCACCCTAGATAACGTAGGGGCGGGTTTCAAACCCGCCCCTACACTGACAAAAGCAAGAATACCTTGACCCGACATATCGAACCATTCGGCGCGGTTGAAGCCACCCTCACCCTCCCCGGCTCCAAGAGCTACACCCACCGGGCGTTGGTGGCCGCGGCCCTGGCCACCGGGGAAAGCCTGCTGAGCAACGCCCTGAAGGCCGAAGACACGGAACTGACGGCCCAGGCCCTGGCGCGCCTGGGGGCGGGCATCGCCTGGCAGGACGCCGGGGTGCTGGTCCAGGGCGCCGGCGGCCGCTGGCTCCCGGTGCCGGAGCCCATTTATCTCGGCAACTCCGGCACCTCCATGCGCTTTCTCACCGCCCTGGTCGCCCTGGGACAGGGCGAGTACCGCCTCACCGGCACCGAGCGCCTCTGCCAGCGGCCCCTGGGGGAGCTGCTCACGGCCCTGTCGCAGTTGGGGGTGCGGGCCGCCTCGGAGCGCGGCGACGGCTGCCCGCCGGTTATCATCCGGGGCGGCCTTACCGGCGGCCGGGCCAGCCTTTCCGGGGCGGTCAGCAGCCAGTACGTCTCGGCCTTGCTGTTCATCGGTCCCCTGGCCCCTGATGGCCTGGACCTGGAGGTCACCGGCGAGCTGGTGTCCCGCCCCTATGTGGACCTGACCCTAAAAGTTATGGGGGGCTTCGGCATCTCTTATTACCGGGAAGGCTACCGGTTTTTCCAGGTGCCGGGAGGCCAGGCCTATCTGCCCCAGGACTGCGAGATCGAGGCCGACGCCTCCAGCGCCTCTTACTTTTGGGCCGCCGCGGCCATCACCGGCGGCCGGGTCACCATCACCAACCTCCGCCTGGACTCCTGCCAGGGCGATGCCGCCTTCCCCCTGATCCTGGAGCGCATGGGCTGCCGGGTGGAGTCCTCGCCCGCGGGCCTCACGGTCCAGGGCGGTCCCTTGGGCGGCATCCAGGTGGACATGGCCGCCATGCCCGATCTGGTGCCCACCCTGGCGGTGGTAGCGGCCTTCGCCCGGGGGGACACGGTGATCACCGGGGTGGCCCACCTGCGCCACAAGGAGTCGGACCGCCTGGCCGCGGTGGCCACGGAATTGGGCAAAATGGGGATTGCGGTGCGGGAAACGGCCGACGGCCTGGTCATTTCCGGCGGCCAGCCCCAGGGCGCCGCCATCGAGACCTACGGGGACCACCGTCTGGCCATGAGTTTCGCGGTGGCCGGCCTTAAGGCCCCGGGCACGGTTATCCGGGACCCGGAAGTAGTGGCCAAGTCTTTTCCGGATTTCTGGGAGCTTTTTGAAAAATTATACCAAGTCTGATTGTAGGGGGGTGATCTATCACGCCCGCTAAGGCTAAGGCCGGTTCCAGCGACTCCCTCGAGCGCAATAAATTGCGCCCCTACATAAAAAACAGGTAACGGGTTTTAAAGACCTCCATCCGACGAACTTGGCCCATCATATGGAAGGCCGCAAACCATGGGCTGGGGTCTGATCATTTTCTGCCTGTTGGTGCTCCTCTGGACCTTCTGGAGGGAGAAGCACTGATGGGTCAAATTTGGCTGGTTTTTTCCGGCAAAAGGGGTATAGGTTAAAAAAACCAAAGCCGGACGACGCCCTTGCCTATGTCCCTGTCCCTGCCCGCCCGAGCCCTGCTCATCCTGGCCGTACTCAACCTGCTGGATTACCTGGACCGGTATCTCATCGCCTCCCTGGGCAGCCTGGTGAAGGCCGAGATGGCCTTGAGCGACCGGGCCTTCGGTTTTTTGGGCACCGCCTTCTTCCTGGTTTATCTCTTTTCTTCTCCCATTTTCGGCTACCTGGGGGACCGCTGGGGCCGCACCCACCTCATGGCCGGCGGCGCGGTGCTGTGGAGCCTGGCCACCAGCCTCACTTTCTGGGTCACCTCCTACCCCACCCTAATTTTGGCCCGGGGCGCGGTGGGGGTGGGGGAAGCTTCCTTCGGCACCCTGGCGCCGGCTTACCTGGCGGATATTCTGCCCCTGGGGCGTCGGGCCCGGGCCCTGGGCCTGTTCTATCTGGCCCTGCCGGTGGGCTCGGCCCTGGCCTATCTGGTGGGCGCGGTGATGGGCGGCCATTGGGGCTGGCGCCCGGCTTTTCTGCTGGCCGGCGTCCCCGGCCTGCTGCTGGCGGGCCTGGTCTATCATCTGCCGGCGGGACGCCCGGCACCTTCCCTCACCTCAGTGGCCGCGACAAAGCCTGCGCCCCTCAAAGATTACTGGGGCCTATTCCGGGTTCCCACCCTGCGCCGGGTCACCCTGGGCTACGGCATGGTGACCTTTGCCCTGGGGGGCCTGGCTTTCTGGATGCCCCGCTACCTGGAAGTGGCCAAGGGGCTCTCACTCTCCCAGGCCAACCTGCTGCTGTTTGGGACCGTGACTCTGGCCGGCGGCCTGGGCACCCTGACCGGCGGGTTGCTGGGCGACCGTCTGCTGCGGCGCACCCTGGGGGCGCCCCTCTGGGTCAGCGGGGTGGGCATCGTCCTGGCCCTGCCCCTGGCGGCCCTGGCCATCTTCGCGGCCAGCCCCGGCATCTACGTCCCGGCCCTGGTGGCCGCGGTTTTCCTGCTGTTCCTGAACCCCGGGGTCCTCACTGCGGTAATCGTCAGCGTGGCGGGACCCTGGCGCCGGGCCCAGGCCGTGGCTCTCAATATTGTGGTCATCCACCTGGTGGGAGACGTGCCCTCCCCTTTCCTCATCGGCTGGGTCTCGGACCTCTGGGCCCTGAAGTGGGGGGTCTCCCTCACCCTAGCGGCCCTGGCCGCGGGGGCGGCCTTGATTTTCGCAGCCCTGCCCCATCTGGGCCGGGACCTGGCCGCAGCCGGGGAACTGACGCCAGGCTCCCTTGCTTCCTGAATTATTTTTCAAAACCAGATTAGCGCTAATTTCGCCAGCATTATCATGGTGTCCGGCTTGCCGGTCGTTTTTGCCATTGACTACGGGGAGATTAATTGTTATAAAGACATATTATGGATTGACAATGACGCGGGGTGGAGCAGCCTGGAAGCTCGTCGGGCTCATAACCCGAAGGTCGCAGGTTCAAATCCTGCCCCCGCTACCAATTAAATCAAGGGCTTAGATGAATTTCTAAGCCCTTTTCTTTTTCGTCCCCAGCATTATCCCCAGCATATATTGATTTTTCTTAAGATCATTTGTCTTCCGGAACCAAAGGTAGGGCGTTCGAGTCGCCCATCGCCCGCCATGATTTTTGCCAGGCACTGCCCTATTTCAGTCGATATTAGAAATAACTGAGGTCTGATTTTTCCATATCTGTCCCGTTGAGTGACCGTCGGCTTTAGGGGTAGTCCCAACGGGACTATTTCCTGTAAAAACTGGCATCTACATGCCTAATGATTTCAAGGGCTTGGACAGAAGGCCCTTCTGCATCTGGGTTAAAAATGGCGAAAACTTCGCCATTGATTTCCTTATCCAACCCGGATTGACCTGCCCCCAGTAGTTGTACCAAGTTTTAAGTTAGGATGGGGGTCAAGTCAAGCCAGAGATCCTGGCGGAGCATAGCGGAGCCAGGATCTCTGGGCATCACTTCAGTGGCCTCGGGTGCGGGTGGCCTATAACCCAATGCCCTGTGAGGCCTTACCGTATTATATTCCTGCCGCCGAAGCTGTACTCATCCATTTGAAACAACACTACAAGGGATAAAGCAGCCATGACCACCAAAGAAATCATGGACCGCATTTTTAAAGGACCCTGGCCTGGACTTCTTTGGTCCCATGCAATGATGTCCCTGGTTGCCGCTGGTCGGGGCTGACAAAAGTCTGGGGCAAGATTGATTTTTACAGAATTATATGCTTTCATGTTCCCCTCGAGAAGGGTTACCTTCGAGAAGAAAAAGGTTTTAAGGCTTAAGATTGGGAAAATGGGGTCTACGAAATGATTTTGGACCGGCAACCAGGGCCGCCGCCCCCGAAAGATCAAGGCGGCGAGGACGACTGATGCCCAGGCGCGGGTTGCTGCTGATTTTCATCTCTCTCCAACTGGCCTTGGGGCCGGTGCCGGCTGTGGCCGTGACCGGGCCGGACACCCGGGAAGATCTTCACTACCAGGTGAGTCTGGGCCCCTGGGACAACGTGGCCCTGGTTCACTTGGTTCTGAAAGAGTTACAACCGGGCCGTTACCTGGCGGAGTTCTCCGGGGCGGCCCAGGGGATGTGGAAGTTGTTGAACCGGTGGCTGCCTGAGCGCTACCAGACGGAGATGATCTACCGGGATGGGCGGCTGCTGCCGCTGGTCTACCGTGAAGAGTTCCAATACCATGGAAAACATATCCTGAAAGAGTACCTCTTCGACTACGAGCACGAACGCCTCACGCTCTGGTCTCAGTCCGACGGCGGCAAGACGGTCAGGGAATGGGAGGTGCCGCTGAAAGAGCCGGTGTATGATCTGTTGAGCCTGTATTATAACGTCCGTCTGGGCGCCCTGGGACCGGCGCCCGGCGGCGCCACCCTGCGGGTGGCAGCCCTCCCCGCTCCCGAACCCCAGGAGCTGGTGTTCCGCATCGGTCCCGAAACCGACCAGGGCCGCAAGGTGATGCTGAATTACCGCCAGCCGGGCTCATCCAAAGAGGACTGCTATTTTATCTTCTTCAATCCGGAGCGGGTGCCCACCCTGGTCTGGACCCGGGTATCTTTCTTCGGCAAGCTCGCGGGGCGCTTGCTGAACCCCGGCGAGGTCCGAAAGGAGGGGCTGCTGGCCCTCTTTCCACCCGCCACACCCACTCCGGGAGCCCGCCGGTGAGGATTCCTTTCCTTCGAGGGACCGAACCCGGCATTCAGGAAAAGGACCGGGGTCCGGCCTCGGGGACGCTCTTGACCGGCGGCAGGCTGCCGGGTCCCGGAGCCCTAAGCCGCCCCACGCCTTGAAAATGGCCAGGTGCCGTCATGTTTCACCCCAGAAGGTTTACTTTGGGGAATGGTCAATTTTGGAGTTATCCCCGGGACCAGAGGTTTCCCATCACCTGGTTGTGACCGCGGCAGTTAAGACTGCGGCATAATTTCAGCTTATTCGTGGGAGTTTTGCAGCCATGCGGGCTTTGTTGGTATATCCTGAATTTCCCCTCTCCTTCTGGAGTTTCCGGGAGGTTTGCCGGCTCTGCGGTATTAAGACTCCTCATCCACCGTTGGGTCTTCTCACGGTGGCAGCCTTGCTGCCCCAAGAATGGGACCTGCGTCTGGCGGATCTCAACACCAGGAGGCTGGCGGATGAAGACTGGCGGTGGGCCGAGCTGATCCTGATATCGGCTATGTACATTCAGAAGGAGGGCTTGGTGGCCCTGGCGAGAGAAGCCAAGCAACGTGGGAAAACCGTCGTGGTCGGCGGACCGTGCCCCACTGCACTGCCGGAAGAGGCCCTGGCGGCGGGATGTGATTTCGTGGTGCGGGGCGAAGGCGAAAATACGGTTCCTTTGCTTCTGGCGGCGATGCGCGACGGCAAGACCGGGGTGATCGAACACCCCGAGAAGCCGGACCTGACTACCTCACCGATCCCCCGGTTTGATCTCCTGCGGCTGAAGGATTATGGCAACTTATCGATTCAGACTTCCAGGGGATGCCCCTTTGACTGCGAGTTCTGTGATGTGGTGCACCTCTTCGGACGAAAAATGCGTCGCAAGACGCCGGAGCAGGTATTGGCAGAACTGGAGACCCTCCACCGGCTTGGGGCCGCCGGTAACGTGTTTATTTGCGATGACAACTTCATCGGCAGTAAGCAGCATGCCCGGGCCCTCCTGCAGGAGCTCCTCCGCTGGTCGAAGAGTCGAGGTGGCCCCTTCACCTTCACAACGCAGGCATCCGTGAACCTGGGGCAGGATCCGGAAACGATCGACCTCATGACCGCGGCCAACCTGGGAGAAGTCTTTATCGGGATCGAGTCTCCGGATGAGAAGGTGCTGGAAACGAGCTGTAAATATCCCAACCTCAGGAATCCGCTGGTAGAATCGGTCAACAACCTCAAGAAGAATGGCATGACAGTTATCGGCAGTTTCATCCTCGGCCTTGACGGGGAAACCAAAGGGGCCGGCCAGCGGATCTGCGCTTATATGGAACAGACTGACATGCCCATGGCAATGCTCGGTCTGCTGCAGGCCCCACCGCATACCGGTCTGTGGAACCGCCTGGAGAAAGCAGGTCGTTTGCGTGCTGATGTGGGACATGACGGTGGGACCTTCTCAGCTTTGAATTACGAACCTGACCGGCCGGAAGCTGAGATAATGCAGGAATACGTCGATGCCTGGGATTATCTTTATGAACCATCCCGTTTTCTGGCGAGGGCCTACCACTACTACCTGGCCATGCGGCCGACTCGCCTGGCCCTGGCCATTGCCAAAGGGGCCCCAGTGCCCAACGACCACGTTCCCGACCGCAGGAAGTCCTGGCGCAGCCGATTCTATGAGATCCGGGCTTTTTTCAAGATCATCTGGTGGCAAGGGATCCGTCTGTCGTACCGGCGTCAGTTCTGGACCCAGTTGATCGGGATGTGGAAGCAAAACCCGAGCAGACTTACAAGTTATCTGGCGGCCTGCGCCATGGGAGAGGACCTTTTCCTCCTGCGAAAGATCGTGCGGGACAAAATCACGGCGATCATGAAAGAGCGGGGGCTCAATCCTGCCGCCGCGGCACCGGAGCGCGGCCCGCCTTCTTAGGGCTGCCGGGGGAAGGGAACGTTGGGGCCAACCGGAATATTCCTGGAGGCGCCTTATGGTTCTTAATCTGGCAAGCCGACCAGCCCAGGGCGGCGTTGCAACCATTTGCGGCTGAAGGGTCTTGGAGACAGACCTTCCAAATACTCTGACTGATCCCGGGAAGGGGAAGCAAGCTACCGGATGGCCTGCCTCTCAGGACCCCTGGTCACCACTTTTCCAAGAAAAAGGAGTAACCAGAGCGCTATTCATAGCGAACTGCATCCACCACTTCCATGCGACTTGCCTGAATAGAGGGGAATAGGCCGGCCCCTATTCCTAATATCATGCCAAACACCAGACCCAGTAACATGCACAGGAAGAAGAGATATTCTGCCGGGTGGGTATCAACGATATAGGATAAACATTCCACCATCACCCGACCTAATACTATTCCCAGGAAAGAGGCCCCCAGGCTGAGCACCATCGCCTCGGTGAGAAATTGTTTGAGGATATCCGCGTCGTTGGCGCCGAAGGCCTTCTTCAAACCTATTTCTCGAGTCCGGGAGCGCACCGCGGCCATCATCACGTTCCAGATGCCCACGCCTCCCAGAAGCAGGGTGGAGCCTATGGCTACGTAGATAAAAAATTCAGCCCACCAGAAAATCCGCTGCACCCTGCGCAGGCCTTCCCATGGGACTTCGACGCGCAGTTGTTCGGTGGACTGGCGTGCTTTAACCACACCGGTTATGGCCGCAGCCACGGGAGCGACATCGTCCAGGGTGGCACAGCGAAGATAGAGCCGGTCTGCCATGAGCAAACCTGGGAAACGGTCTTCCACGGCAGTAATGGGTAAATAAGCGGTCCCAGCCAGCCCCGAGTCGGTTATTCCCCCCAAGATGCCTGTAACTCGATAGGGCTCATTATTGATTTCCAGGATAAGGCCAACGATATTGTGATGGCCGAAAATCTTTTCTGCCAAGGCCTCTCCCAGGACGCATTCTCGTTTTCTCCCAGCCACCGCTTCCCGGCCGAATAATCTGCCAGTGGAGGCCCAAAAGCTCCGCACCTTCCAAAAGGCCTCATCCAACGCCATAATGGTGAACCTGTAAGGCCGACCCGTGGTCAGGTCGGTCTTCCCCATCTGAAAGGCAATCATACTCACATCCTGCACCCCCGGAAGCTGGCGCAGAGCTTCCCGGGTACGCGGTTGGAACACCATGGGCCGAGAGGTCAGATTATTATCAAAATAGGCCTTAATAACGGTGACCCCCCCGATTAGGGTCAGGTCATTATTCAAGTTCCTTTTAAAATCACGGCTCACCATGATCACGGTAATGAGGCCGCCGATTCCCAGGGTGATGGCCAGGATTACTCCCCAATAGCGCCGGCGGTGGCGCAGGATCTGGAGAAAACTGATGCGCACCAAATCATTAATATTCACCCGGAATCCTCCCCTAATGCCGTTAACAGGTCTTCCCGCCGCGCCATCCCTGGCCCACTCATGGGGTCAAGGTCCATCCACTGCCGGCGCCATGAGACATTATAAGAGATGTGGCAAATATTACGCCGGTGGCAGGCGTTGGTCAAGACGCAATCTAATGGCATGGAATAACGCCGGGGTTTTCCCTCCCGGCACAAAACTTCCAGGTAATTCAGAGGGCGTGACCTGAAGCCCGGGGACTGGCCCGTAATGATCTCTCCAGGTTTTATTGCATAATCCATCGTCTTGATGGCAATGTCACGCTGAATATGGTGGCCCAAAGCGATTAGGCGCATTTCTCTGCGTGGCTTGGATGAACTTCAAGCGGCACTGCCTATGGCGCGGTCATGACTTTCATCTATCATGGTTGCGTCGTCGGTTAGTGACCCCCTATGCCGTCGGCTCCCTTGGGATCTCTACCCCTATTATGCCGATCACTGGCACGCAGCCCCCCTATCCAGTCCGGCCTCGGGACGGAAATCAATAATATAATTGGTGCCCTATGGCCAGGTATGCCAGAAACCTTGCGGAGAGTAGATTCTCAAAAAATTTTGTGCTAACATTTTTATAATCCCACATTTCTGCCGGATAGCCTTTGAAGGTCCCATGTTAAAGGCCACAACAATCCATAAAATCGTTAACAAGCCAACCGTCGCCATAGTGCGCTGCAGGGCGCCGGCAAGACCCTGCCCCCTGGTTCCTTTAACCTGTTTTATCTTTAAAGTGTAAATAACTTTGGTAATGGCTTGATTCTCTTTACGAATATGAAATTTTATGAGAGATTACCAACAATGCTCTAACTGCGGAAGGAGGTTATTGGGAGAGCCAGCTAAGTGGCAGATTTTTCATAATCTCAATTTTCTCAAATTCTTTACTCTTCCTGGGTCCTGCTTTCAGAGCCCAGTCCACCATTCTCTGAACCCCTTCTTCTAAGAAAGTTTTCGCTTTGGCGCCGAAGATCCGTTCCTCTTTTTGATGGGAAGAGTAGGCGTGTTTCACCTCTTGGCGGGCGTCGAGATGCACCACCTTGCATGGCACGCCCCCGGCTTTGGCCACCACTTCGGCCAGATAGTTGACCGTGTAAGGCTTATCAGCACCCACGTTGAAGATCTCGTTGTAGGCTGCAGGAAACTCTATACTCCTGGCAATCACCGGGGCCACATCGCCGATATAGGAGAAGGCGCGGCTCTGTTCACCATCCCCAAAAATGGTCATGGGCTGGCCATGCATGAGCTGATTGATGAATATGCCGATCACGTTCCGATATTTGTCCCCGGTGTTCTGGCGCTCTCCATACACGTTATGGGGCCGGAAGATGATATAGGGGAGACCAAAGATCTTGTAACTCTCTTTTAAATCCAGTTCGACCGCATACTTGGCAATGCCATAGGAATCTTCAGGCAGCGGCTGAATGTCCTCACTCATGGGCAGCTGGTTGGTTCCGTAAACTGCGATGGAGGAAGTAAAGATAAGGCATTTGGCCTCGAAGTTGACCGCGGCATTGATCAAATTGACGGAGCCGATGAGGTTGTTCTCATAATTAAATCTTTTGATAAAATGACTCAGACCTTCAGCTGCATAAGCCGCCAGATGATAAACATAGTCGAAGTGGTGTTTCCCAAAGAGGGTATCAATGAGAACGTGATCATTAATGGTGCCCTGGACAAATTCAGCTCCAGCCGGCACGTTGTCCAGAAAGCCGCCGCTCAAATCATCCAACACCACCACTTCATGCCCCATTTTCAGCAGCTCTTCCGCCACGTGCGAGCCTATGAACCCGGCACCGCCGGTTACCAGACTTTTTTTCCGCATTGCTGTTTATGGCCCTCCCAGAATCATCTTTTTCACCCATTTGGTCACAGGTTCAGGTAGTTTTTCTTTAAACTTCTTGAGGAAGGTGGATTTCAGGAAGATGGCCTCCATCTTGTCGCCAAAACTTCGGGACAGCCCTCGTTTCAATTCCTTTCCGGAAAGGGGGCGTTCCAGGATCACCGGGCCAATGGCCTGGGACCAGCACTCCCGGGTGAGGCGGTCCATATGCCGAAGTTGGATGATGTGCCTCTGCTCCTTCTCGGTTTGCTGCCAGCCCTGCCGGAAGATGACTTCCAGGCCGTCCAGCCAGGAGTGCTCCGTGTTTGCCACCAGAACACCGGTCTGCAGATCCGTATCCAAATACGGTGGGGCTTGACTGTACACCCCGGGGTGGCCAAGGCCGCCAAATTCCACCATTTTCAAGTCAGATTTGCCGTTGATGAAATCCAGCGTGGCCTGGTCCGCCTGGGTCTCCAGGGGGGCCACCCCGATCATCGCCGGCAAGCTGGCGAGCACTACTTTATGGTGCCAGTAGGGAACCATACCCAGGTCAATGATTTTCCGGAAGTTGCTTTTGATTTCATCATTCAAGATACCGGAGCAATAAATGGTCAGGTCATTTTTTTGGGCAAATCGGGAAAGAGCCTTGACCACGGGGTCCCGGGAGGTAGTTAGCGCCGCGTAATCGCTGGAGGTCCAACATATCCCGGCAGGAACTTGGGGAGACCGAAGCGACTGGGAATATTCAAAGCCGTTGGGGCAGACCACGGTTTTCCCGGCCAGGGGCAGTTGCGCATAGTGCTCCAACAGGGAACACAGGCGCTGGGAAGGAACGGTGAGCACTTTACAATTATTAAGAGCTTGGATCATGGCGGCTCTATTATCATAATAGTCAACTTGTCCATAACGTCTCTTGGCAATCAATAAATCGTCTATATCATATAAATATTTATTATTAACCTTCTCTGACAAATGATTTATTAAAGAGCTTTTATCTACTCTTTGCAACCACAACACGTTAAAACTAGCATCATCTGGAACATCAGTTAAATAACTATCAGTTATAAAGAAATTGTTTATTAAATCATTTCTCTTCATATTTAATAATGGCATTTCCAGACGGAGAGACCTTACAAATAACTGATCAGAAGTTATTCCTAAGACATTTAATCTTCTTGAATATTTTTCAGTAGACATTATTTCAGTCGAGATTATGCGGCAACCTTGGCCACCGCAGTCCAAAAATGGTTTTGAGGACCTCTCATCCCAAGTTTAACCCCGAAAAGGTTCCTCTTTTTGTAGCCAAATTGTCTCTTGGGATGCATGATAGCACAAATTTAGGCGAAATATCAATTCCCTCCAGAATTTGGACATACCAAGCACTCAGCGACCAGATGCCACATTTCTGGAAAGCTTAAGAGCCCCAGGCCAGCACCGCCCGGTAATGGTGAGATAGAGGGAAAGTGCTGGCCACATGCACATACCATTTCCGGGCATGGTAAGGAACCCGGGTTGATCATCTATGGATAGAGAAGTTGGGGCCCACAATCTCCCATCGGGTGATTATTGCCGTGCTGAGAGCTCACAACATCATAGAGACTGTACCGGGTAGGATTTTTCTTGACATCTGTCTAAATCCAAATTAAAAAAATGACAGTTGTCCATTATTATTATAATTTAAATATTATTGTTGTGATTCCGGGGTGGTAGTTGGTGTTGAAAACCCTTACCATCGATGAGACTCTCCCAATTCAGCCTGCCGAATACTGGCTCTCAATCGTTATCCCTGTCTATAACGAGGATCAAAATTTAAGGGCTCTTCATCAAGACCTTTTAGCTGTATTATCAGAGATGGCTATAGGTTATGAAATTATCTACGTTGATGATGGTAGTACAGATAATAGCCTCACCATTCTGCAAGAAATTGCCACTAATGATGCCGCCATTACGGTGATCCAATTGCGCCGTAATTTTGGCCAGACCGCCGCGATTTCCGCGGGCATTGATTTTGCGACCGGCCAGGTGGTGGTATGTATGGACGCCGATCAGCAGAATGACCCCGCCGATATCCCCCGTTTGCTGACTAAATTGTCGGAAGGCTATGATCTGGTCAGCGGCTGGCGGAAACCGCGGCAGGACCACTGGTTATGGCGCAAATCGATTTCAACTTTGGCCAACTGGCTTATCTCCTTAATCACCAAGGTAAAGTTGCACGACTATGGCTGCACTCTCAAGGCCTATCGTCGGGACCTGCTTAACCATATCCACCTTTATGGACAGATGCATCGGTTCATCCCTGCATTGGCCATGCTGGTTGGAGCCTCCTTGGCCGAGATACCGGTCAATCATCGACCCCGACGATACGGCAAATCTAACTATGGGTTAGGCCGAACCTTTAACGTCATTTTGGATCTCTTGACCGTCAAGTTTTTGGGCAGTTATTCCTTGCGCCCCTTAAATCTTTTTGGCGGTTCAGGGTTAGCGCTCATTGGCCTGAGTTTCGTGACCGGGACAATTATGGTGTTGCAAAAGCTTTTCTATGGTCAATCCATAATTCAAACCCCCCTCCTATTACTGTCGGCCCTACTATTTATTTTAGGGTTTCAATCCATCTTATTGGGGTTGACGGCGGAATTGGTGATTCGCACCTATTATGAATCTCAAAATAAGCCTATCTATGTAATCCGTCAGGTTTTTCGCTCCCCAGAACTCCCTTCCGAACCCATAGAGCACCAAAGAATCAGCGCCGATAAGAGAACTTAGCGAAAGATGTGTGGCATCTGCGGAGTAATCAACCTGGATCTACAAAAACCGGTAGACCCTGCGGACCTGGTCAATATGACCTGTACCCTCAGACACCGGGGACCGGACGATGAGGGTTTTTATGTGGAGGGCCCGGTGGGGCTCGGACACCGGCGCCTGGCCATCATCGATCTGGCCACCGGTAAGCAACCGATTGCCAATGAAGATGGGACTATCTGGATTGTGTGTAACGGGGAAATCTATAATTATAAGGAACTGCGACATAACCTGATCAAAGCGGGCCATCTTTTCTCCAGCGCCAGCGATACCGAGGTTGCTTTACACGCTTACGAGATGTATGGGCCGGACTGTGTCAATCTGTTAAACGGCATGTTCGCCCTGGCCATTTGGGATTGGGGTCGGCGCCGCTTGTTGCTGGCTCGCGATCGGGCGGGCATCAAGCCCCTTTATTACGCCAGGGCCTCCGGTGTCTTCCTCTTCGGCTCGGAACTGAAGGCCATTTTGCAGCATCCGGCCATCGAACGGCGTTTGGATATCACGGCACTGCAGCAGTATCTCAGTCTGGAATATGTTCCGACTCCCCGGACTATTTTTATGGGCATCAACAAGCTGGCGCCTGGCCATACCCTGATCCTGGAACCGCCCGGAGACCGCCTCGCCACCCGATCATATTGGGATATGTCCCTTTATCGGAGCGAAGACCCCGGGGATAAGCGGGTTGCAGATTACGTGGCCGAATTCCAGGATACCTTTCTTGAAGTAATACGGCAGGAGCTTACCGCTGATGTGCCCGTGGGCGTGCTGCTCAGCGGCGGGATGGATTCCAGTGCGGTTGCGGCGCACGCAATTAAATTAGCCTCCAAGAGGGTCCAAAGCTTCACGGTGGCCTTTGAAGATTCCTCATTTGATGAATCGATTTATGCCCGCCAGGCAGCGCGCTATCTGGGTACGGAACATTTCGAAATTACTTTGACCCCCGACAAGATGCTGGAGTTGGTACCGCGGCTGGCAGATTTTCTAGATGAGCCCCTGGGTGACTCTTCTTTCATTCCCACCTTTTTATTATCCCAATTTACTCGGCAGCAGGTTAAGGTAGCCTTGGGAGGTGATGGCGGTGATGAGCTGTTCGCCGGCTATTCCACCTTGCAGGCGCATCAATTGATGAGCTACTATCAAAAGTTGATACCCAAATGGCTCCGGGAACACCTGGCCAGCCGTATTATAGATTATTTGCCGGTTACCTTTAATAACCTTAGCCTTGATTTCAAATTACGGCGATTTTTGCTGGGACAATCATTTGCCCCTCTTATCAGACACCATCGCTGGCTTGGTTCATTTACCGCCCGGCAAGTACACCACCTCTTAAGGTCAGAATGGCTGAGCCGGGAGAATGAGGTTGAGAACTTGATTTCTTACCACGGCGGGCAATCCGGGGCCCGGGAGATGCTCAATCAGGTTCTTTATTGCGATATGAAGCTTTATCTGGAGGGGGATATCCTGCCGAAAGTGGATCGGGCCAGTATGGCCAATTCTTTGGAAGTTCGGGTGCCATTTTTGAATTACCGGTTGCTGGAATTTGCCGGGAGGCTGCCACTTCAATTCAAACTACATGGCCTTACCCGCAAGTACTTATTGCGTCTTGCTTTTAAGGACATATTACCCCCAGCCATCTTTCATAGAAGCAAAAAGGGGTTTAATATGCCGGTAGCCAAGTGGTTAACGGGCCCCTTAAGACCCCTGGCCGAAGACCTGTTCTCGGAGACGCGTCTTAAACGGGGGGGCTTGTTCAATGCAAAGTATGTGCATACCCTTCTCGCTGAACACCTGTCACGACGCCAAGATCATCGTAAACTACTCTGGACCTTGCTGGTTTTTGAACTGTGGCGGGAGAAATGGCTGGGGAGTTGAACCAAATCGCCAGGATACCTTGAATGCCCTGGTCACCACAGCAGGTTATGATAGTTACTTAGAGGGGGTGGTTGAGCAGCATGGTTCTTTGCTGCGTTCCTGCCATCCCTGACATCATCGGTTTGGGGTACGGCGAGGTACGACTGGTTGCGGATCCTGGTCCTCAATTATGAGTTTCCACCCCTGGGCGGCGGGGGGGGCAGATTTACCGCCGATCTCTGCCGCCAATTGGCCAAAATGGGTTACAGCATCAGGGTTCAGACCGGTTATTTCCGCGGTCTGCCTCGGGTTGAGGTCAGAGATGGGGTAACCATTTATCGAAGCTGGTCCCGGCGGCGCTACCGGCACACTTGTAGTGTAGGGGAAATGGGCCTGTTTGTGCTTGCCGGTTTCTTGCCAGCTCTGCACCATGCTCGCAGCTGGCGGCCCCACCTGCTACACGCTCATTTCGCCGTGCCTACCGGGGTATTGAGTTTCTTCCTCCACCTCATCACCGGGATACCCTATGTGCTCAGCACCCAGTTGGGAGATGTGCCTGGGGGCGTCCCTGTCCAGACAGATCAACTCTTTAAGTGGCTCAAGCCTTTCACCGCCCCCATCTGGCAGGCGGCGGCCATGGTTACCGTACCCAGTGGCCATATTCACGCTCTGGCGCAGCAGTCGTATCCGGGGATCCCCATGGAAGTAGTGTATAATGGGGTTAACCTGGACCAACAACCTCAAAGTTCCAGGGCTCCCCACCAACCTGTGCGACTCCTTTTTGCCGGGAGATTCTCTCCCCAGAAAAATCTCCCTGTTCTCCTCCAGGCGTTGCACCAGGTAAGAGATTTAGACTGGCAGTTGGAGATGCTGGGTGATGGACCGCAGATGCCGGTTATTAAAGAACAAGTTAAGATTTCTGAGTTGGCCCGGCGGGTGAATCTCCATGGCTGGTTACCTCCCCAAAAGGTGGCGGAAATCATGAGCCAGGGCGACATCCTGGTCCTGCCCTCGCTGGCGGAGGGGCTGCCACTGGTGGGAGTTCAGGCCCTGGGTGCCGGACTGGCTATTCTGGGGAGCGACATTGGCGGGGTTGCTGAAGTGGTTCGACCCGGAGTGAATGGATTCCTTTGTCCGGTGAATGATAGTTGTGCCTTTGCCGCAGCCTTGCGGATTATGCTCACCACTAACGGTCTGCTGTCAAAGATGAAGGCAGAAAGCAGACGCCTGGCTGAAACTTTTGATATCAAAAAGATCGGGGCCCAGTTTGATAATATTTTCAAAACAGTGGTGAAAAGGAAGTGAGTCGAATCTATCGCCTGCTGCATGTCATTGATCATTTGGGGTCGGGTGGAGCCCAGGAGACGCTGCTCAGTTTGCTCAAATACCCCGATCGCCGGCGCTTTCACGTGGAAGTAGCAACGCTCTATGGCCAGGGGCATTACTGGGAAACCTTTCGCCAGTTGGCGGTGCCGGTCCATTCTTTATCACCGCATAAATATGCTCCCCTTTATCTGCCCAAGCTCTTCCATCTTCTCAAGACCGGAAAATTCGACCTGATCCATTGTCATCTCCCTGCCTCAAACATAATCGCCAAACCGCTGGCGGCAGCCTTAGGAGTGCCCTTTATTTTTAACTACGATCAAAATGATATGTATAGAACCCAGCAAAAGATGTGGCTGTTCCTTGACCGGCTCACCAACCTCATCACCGACCATATTGTGGCTGTATCTGCTTCGACCCGGGATTTTCTGGTCCGGCGGGAAATGGTGCCGGCTGAAAAGATAACCGTAATTTATAATGGGGTGGATTTGGAGAGATTCCAACCGGTCACCGATGCCGCCAGCCGGGTAACCTGGCGAAATAAATGGGGTCTGCCGAAAGATGCCCCAGTGGTTGCGGGGGTGGGCCGATTGCGTCTCCAGAAAAACTTTCCACTATTTTTAAGGGTGGCCAAGGAAGTGCTCAAAGACCTTCCCGGAGTCTGTTTTGCCATTGCCGGCGAAGGACCCGAGAGAAACAACCTGGAGAGACTGGCCCTGGACCTGGGCATCGCGAATCGGGTCTATTTTCTGGGTTATGTCAGCGATATGAAGGAGTTATATGCGGCGATCGATTTGCTGCTGATGACTTCCCACGTCGAGGGGACCCCTCTGACTGTCTTGGAGGCCATGGCTATGAGGGTACCGATAGTCGCCGCCCAGGTAGACGGCATGGCCGAAGTCCTGGAGGATGAAGTGGATGCTTATCTGGTCCCGCCGGGGGATCTGTCCCTATTTGCCCGGCGGACCTGTCGCTTGCTGCAAGATAAACTGACGGCCCAGCAGTTCGTTCAATCAGGCCTGGAGAAAGTCCGCCGCCATTATTCCGCGATGTCTATGGTGCAGCAGGTAGAAGCGGTTTATCTGCGATATCTCCAAGGCCCGTAACCACTATTCGCTGTTAACCAGCCCAATCATGCAGAATCATACCCACAAAGAGAGCCGATTCCGGGTGGTCTTCCTCTTGCAGGACCTCTATTTTGGGGGCACCCAGCGGCATACCTTGGAACTGGCCCGGAAATTGGATCCGTCCCTATTCCAGGCGGAGATCTGGCTCCTTATGTCTGGCGATGATTTTGTGCCTCTGGCTCAAACCTGGGAATTGTCTCTCACCTGGCTTGGCCGCAGTCGGTTTGTGGGGCCGGACAGCCTGGTGCGGCTCTGGTGGCGCCTAAAAACCAAGCCGGTTGATCTCCTGGTGTTATTGACCGGCGTTCCCAATATTTGGGGCCGACTGCTGGGCCGTTTGACCAAAGTGCCGCTTATTGTGGGCACCTGGCGGGGAACTGGCTGTCCCGAGAGAAATTTTGAGAAATGGCTGTGGCCCCTGGCGGATCATTTCTTATGCAATGCGGCGGTTCTGAAAAAAATGATGATCCAGCGCTTTCAGATACCGGACGACCGCATTACGGTAATTCACAATGGGGTCGACTTAAACTATTTTTGCCCGGGAGCAGCACCGCACTCCTCGAATAAGCAGGTGGTTCTCTGTATCGCCCGGCTCGTACCGGAAAAAGACCATGAGACCCTCATTGCTGCCTTTTCCCGGGTGGCGGCCCGCCAACCAGGAGCCGAGCTCTGGCTTGTGGGCGACGGCCCGAAGCACAAGGCCATTCGTCGTCTGGTAAGTCGCCATCCTTTCTCCCAACGGATGCGCCTTCTCCCTGGACAATCGGACCTCTCTCCTATATTACAGCAGAGCAGTCTCTTGGTGCTGAGTTCTATCCAGGAGGGGCTGCCCAATGTGGTTTTGGAGGCAATGGCGGCTGGGTTGCCGGTGGTGGCTACGGACGTGGGCGGCCTGGCGGAGGTAGTGAAGCATGGTGAAACTGGCTGGTTGGTCCCCCCCGAGAATGTGGAGGCCCTGGCGGACTCCATAAGTCATCTCATGGCCCATGACGCGGCGCGCGCCGCTTTCGGACAGGCAGGGAGAAGACGAGTCGAACGCCGCTTTTCCGTGTCCGCTATGGTGCAGCAACACGAGGAAGTGTTTCTCAGACTCCTGAGCAGATCTCGGAGATAGTCGCCCCCTGGCCTGGGGTAATGGCAGAGAAATCGCTTACTTTTTATTTGAGGGAGGTTTATTATAGCCGCCAAGTGCACCTTTTTTGCATGGCGGTTCGTGGTTCCCACTTGGCTTCTCCATCCCCCCGGGGCAAAATGGCATTTACTTGCAGCCTATGGATATAAGCTGGGAAAGATTTTTGGGCGGACCTAAGGGCGGTTCCCGATGAGTCGTATATGTTATGGCGTGATGGGGGATGCTCGCGGACATGTCAGCCGGGCCCTGGCCATTGCCCGAGAGCTGCCGCATCATGAATTTCTTTTTATCGGCGGAGGGAAGATTCGAATCTTTAAAGAGAAGGGGTACCAGGTAGAAAATGTCCCCGTATTACCCACTATCATCCGAAACAATCGGGTGGATTGCGTGGCCACCGTCGCTCACGCCCTGGTGGGATTTGGCCGCATGGCCCCGGCCATTAAAAAGGTCAGGGCAATCATCAAAGAGTTTGATCCCCACTTAATCATTAGCGATTACGAATTCGTCACCTCGCGAGTCGCCAGATTAATGGGGCGCCCTTGCGTCAGCTTGGACAACCAACATCTTTTGACCCATTGTCTTTACGAGCCTCCCCCCGGACAGCACCTGAGTCGATACCTCACCTGTTCCTTGATCCGGTATCTTTTCAGCGACGCCAGCCTCTATCTGGTCACTTCGTTTCTTGCCCTGCCGCCTGCGAACCGGGCTTTGACCGAGGTTTTCCCTCCTTTGATCAAACAGAAATTACAGGAATATCAGCCCACCGAAGGCGAGCACGCGCTGGTGTACTTGAGAGGAAATAATTGCGCCCTGCTAATTGAGCGACTGAAGCGGAGTAAACGCCAGTTCGTTATCTATGGCTTGGGAGCAAAGCCGCCCGACGGCAATCTTCTTTTTAAGAAAGCCTCAGAGGATGATTTTCTAGCAGATTTAGCCACTTGTCAGTATGTGATAGGAAATGGCGGCCATTCCTTGATTAGCGAAGCGTTGTACCTGGGCAAACCCATTCTGTGCCTGCCCGTCCAGTTTTTCTATGAGCAATTTTTCAACGCTTATTTCTTGGCCCAAAAAGGATTTGGCCATTATTCTATGGATAATGCCCCCCGGGAAGACATCATCGGTGGCTTCGAAGAGCGCCTGGACCAGTATCGAGCCCGGATTAAGGAATATAGTTTTTGGGGGAATAAACAGATCGCCGCCAGGCTGGAAGAATTGAGCCGGGGTTAGATTTTAAGTTTAGAGGATAAAAGGTAAGTTTAAGATGATAGGGTATCTCATCGGGTCTTATTCTAAAATATATATTTCTTGAAATTGCTCCCTCATGGTTGCCTGACCGCCTAGCCATGACTGATTAGTCATTTTCCGCTTAAAACCCTAGATATCCAGTTGTCGAGGATCTTCCCCGGAAATCAGGAGATAACGCAAATAGAGGGCGAAATTTCTGGCAGTGGCTTTGAGATAATAAGCGAAGTGATTCCTTAAAAAGTAATTACGGGCCAGGAAAACAGGATTGAAACCCCTCCATAAAACCAGGTTACTCTTTAGGCGCTCCAGTTCTTTGCAGTTTAAGTACTTGGTGCGAATATTGCTTTCGAAGCCATTATAGGACCGGTAATCATCCAAATTGACTATGAGGCCGGCGTCCAACAATTCCTGGCGGAGCAATGTCTGCGGATATGGAGTCAAGATTTGCATGTAGAGCGCGTCGGGTTTAATTCCCCAGATCTGACGAATTTGTCGTTTTACTGACTCCCGGGTATCATCGGGATAGCCGACAATGCCGCCGGCAATTATAGCCATCCGATGTTGGCGGAGCAGCGCCGCGGCCCGCCGGTTGATGGCCGGACTGGTGGGCTTTCTCATTTTCTTCAGGGCGGCCGGCTCCATGGATTCAAATCCCACAAAGACGAACCGGAAATTGGCTCGATCCATGTCGGCCACCAATTCCGGATTTTGGGCGATCCCCACCGCGGTCACCTGGGTCAGATAGCACATGTCATTTAAGCCGTGCTGGACAATGGCCTGGCACACCTGCCGGAAGTGGCCGATATCATAAGTAATATTATCATCCACGAAAAATACCGACTGGGTTCCCCGGCGGCGGATCGCCTTGAGATCCTGGATGATTCGGGATACCGGAAAACGGCGAAAAGTGCTGCCATACATCCGGTTAATGGAGCAAAATTTGCAATTAAAAGGACAGCCTCTGGAGGTTTCGGCCACATCCATGGACCTGTCCAAAAAGAAAAAGTCATCGGCCAGACGGGACTCGCGCCGGGGGAGGAGAATCTGGTCCAGGTCCAGGAGGGGGCGAACCGCATTATGCTCCCAGTGGTCCCCCTGGCGGTAACTTAACCCGGCAATCCCGCTCAGATCAGGTTGGGACCTCTCCAGTTCGGCAACCAGCTCGCCTAAAGTGGCCTCCCCTTCTCCTCGTATGATGAAATCTAAAGGAAGGAGCTCTTCCCCGGAAAGCTCTCGAGCCATCAGACTGGGATGGTAGCCGCCGGCAGCGATCTTGATACCGGGGTCGAACCGGCGCACCACTCTGGCCACCCTGAGTAAAGTATCATACTGAAAAGTCATGGCGCTCAACCCCACCAATTGGGGTCGGAATCCGGCCAGCACCTCTTCCAAAGTTCTGCGAATGTGCGGCCTATCAAGCACCAAATCTAAAACTTTAACTTCATGGCCCGGAAGATTGCCAGCCAGGGAAACGAGGGCCAGGTTGGGAATGCAAACGCTATTATCAAAAAAATCTACCGTATCGGGCATGGCTAGTAATAGAATTTTCATACGTTCCCCCTAACTCTGATATCAACCTGGCCGCGGTGATTATCCCCGCAGTTTGCCACAGCGGCCTTGCCGGCAGCTACCGGCCTTAATTGGCTGGCCTCCTGAAAAAGCTCTAGAATCCGCCGATGGTTGAGTTCCGGATCGAAATCTTCCAAGACTCGGGACCGGCCTCGCTTAGCCATCTCCAGGGCCGCGTCCCGGTCCCGGGTCATTTGCAGCACTGCATCTGCGATGGCCTGGGGATCTCTTTGGGGGATTAGGAAACCGGTTACCCCATTTTCGATCACCTCGCCGATGCCGGCCACGTCGCTGGCGATCACCGGAACCCGGTGGAGCAAAGCCTCCAGAATTACCGTGGGCAGTCCGTCACGGTCACCGGAAGAATGAACCGTGCAGGGCATGAGGAAGACATCGGCCGCACAAAGATAATCAGTCACCCCATCGTGGCGGATAAATCCTGGAAAAGTAATCTGGGAAGCGAGGCCCAGCTTCCGGGCGAGATGTTTAAGCTGCCTTCCTTTAGGTCCGGCCCCCGCCAGGGTAAGATGAAAGTCAAGCCCGGCATCTTTAAGAATTCGACAGGCATAAATGAGAAAATCAAAACCCTTGGTTGCTACTAGCCGGCCCAGGGCCAGAAGCCGGTACGGCGGTTCCATCCGCACCGGCGCCTGACCATGCGCGGTTAAGGGAACCCCATTGTATGTCAGCCGGAACTTACCGTTCTCTCCCCCGGCTAATTGGTGGAGGTGATTAATAACGGCCCTTGATTCACCTCTGACAAAGATAGCATCTCGGATCTTTTCCGGCAATAGACTGTCGGGAGTAAAGATATCATGGGCCCGGCCGGTGAAACTAAAGGGGATGCCGGTTAAGTGCGAGGCTACCCAGGCCGCCGTGGCCGGACCGCAAGCCCAGGGGGCATGGATATGGGTTACCTGCTCTTCTTGAAACCGCCGGGCCAGATGGACGCCGCCCAGGGCGCCCCACAGACTCTCCCCTTCTCGTTCAGGCCTGCTCCAACGCCGGAGCAAGACGGTTTTCAAGAGCGGCCACATCACTTCCCGATTCCGCCTCCACCAGTAAAGCAAATCTTGCCAGGCGGATTTAAGATAGGGAATTCCCAACCTCTCCACCTGAGGCGCCACCAACTTCATCTCTGGCGAGAGACCCTGGGTCAATGGCCCGTAGAGGGTGAAGACCTTCAGCTGGAGGCCCATCTTCTGCAAATTAACCACTTCCCGGAAGATGAAGGTTTCGGAGGGTTTGGGAAACCATAGCAAAACGTAAGCTATCTGGGGCCGGGTCATCGACTGTTACCTGTATTGTCCTCACCGCAATTTTACAGGATATGTCTGGGGAATGGCACCAAAAAACCTTGCCGCAATCAATCCCCGGGCAAAATGCCACTAATCAGATTAAATGACGTAAGATGAATCAAAAAGGGGAGAGTTTTCCAAAAACCCGAGTAAATGGGCTTGGCCAGGGCTGATCGCTTTCTTAAACATCTTAAAATAGATTAGGAACATGTTGATTATCGTGGCTTCTTATTATATCCAAGTGATAGGGTTATATTTCCATAGACCGGCCGACCATTCATAAAACCCTTCGGCTGCACGACGAGGATGGTTAAGGAATATCAGGTGGGAACCCTTATACCTCATCATGAATCGCAAGATTTTAGCCGGCTGTTGTCCAGACTAATACTCATTGGGGGACTGATCATCTATTTGGGAGTCCAGGGGGCCTTAGTAAATTTTCCCCTCTGGAGCCGGGCCTTGCCCCCGGAAGTGGACGATTCGCTGACCTATGTCCTGAAAACGAAACAGATGCAGGAAGGGCTTTCCCAGGTTTCTCCGGCCATTGCAGACTTAAAGCAGCAACTTCATGCATTTTACGAAAATCCCGAGGCCAACAGACAACGAATCTTGGCCGGCGGCAGGGTCTTTCCCTTTTACCATCCTTTATTCTCCGTAATCCTGATCGGTTTAAATAAGTTGGGCTTCGATTTAATGACGGCCTTCAAACTGGTCTGGAGCCTCGGGCCCCTGATTTTCGGCCTTGCTTTTGCTTATTTTCTGACAACTTTATTCGGCGCCAGTGTCGCCGGAGTGGCCCTGGGACTGCTGGCTTTCAAGGTCTTTCCGGATACGGGTTTACATTATGTCGTCCCCTCTAACCTGGCAATGGCCATAGCCTTGATCATCTGGGGGCGTCTGGTTACCTGTCAGGGAAATGCGCCCTGGACCTTGGCGCTGGGCTCCCTTGCCCTGGTAACCATGCATACCATCGGCCTGATCTATGCGATCATGTCGGTAGTTCTCGCCCTTTTACTCTTGGAAGGCAAAGATAGATTTAAAATCTATCTAGCCGTACTTTTCGTGGTCTTGGCAGTGGCGCTAGTATTTATTTTCTCGGCAGTTACTAAGCGTCCTTTTATCCCCAACCTGCTTATCATGCCCGGGGGAAGTTTTTCCCTGCTCAAAATGTGCAAGGGCGCAGTTATTTCGGGACTGCAGGTTATCGTGGAAACAGTCAGATCTGGAGGTGGGTTATTCGGCTCACCCCCTATTTTTTATGCCGCGGTGGCCTTGGGGTTGATAACCCTGTCCGGCGATTTGCGAAGGCCTGTTCTAAAAATATTACTTGTTTATCTGGTTACCCTCTTAGGGGTGTTATTTTACCTTTCCAGTCATCCCGCTGATGTCTTCTTGCGCCTATGGATACCTTTGCTGGCGATTTTATTTGGCTTGGTTGGCCAGTCGCTGGCCTTTGCCGCACGGTTGAGTTGGCCTTTATTGATAAACTTCAGAAAAAATACCGGCCAAACCAATAATGAAAATTGGCCGCATCTCTGGCCCCTGGTGCTGATGGCCTTCCTGATCGGATATGCCGCCCAGATGATAGTCAAAGGCGGCGAGATTATCATCTGCACCGCAAATTATATGCAGCTTTGTCAACCCCTGGAGTTTTCCGCAAAGCAGCCTCGACTTCTGCTTACCCTGGCCCAACCTGGAGATAAGGTTTTATATAACAGTATTATCATTATGCCCTATTATTTCATTAATGGCGCCACACGATTAGGAGCTGTATATTATCATCCTGCTTTTCAAGGAACTCGCAGCGAATCAGAAGGGCTCAGCCTTCCGGAACTGCGTTTTGCCGTCACCTATAATCCTCTCGTATATCATCCATCCTTCCGAGGTGTTGATGAGCCCAACTGGTGGATCAGCAGTCCAGATTTTTACTTTTCACCCCTAAGTGAACCCAGGAAATACGGTCCTTTGGCTAAATTCGGCCATCTCGCCGCCGCCGAGTTCAGCTGGCTGGAGCTCGAAGTCAAGACTATCCCTTACCCCAAACTCCTCAAAATCAAGATCAATAATCCCGGGGGACCATCCACTATTGATTTGGTTCCCGTTTCTGCCGCCCGAACTTTGCTGCAACCTGATAAAATCACTGCCCCCGTTCCGGCTCACTGGTCCGGGTGGGTAACTCTGAACTTAGCGGCCTGCCCCGAAGTCACAAGGTTTAGAATCTTACTGCCGGCTGGCAATCCCGGCTATCAGCTCAGCGGCATGATCTTTGGGGAAGATCGGCTTCTCTGGCCCTGGTCGCAAAAGGCCAGCTTAACTCTAATGCCCAGAGCGGGGCTATCAGAGATTACCGTCGCTTTTGACCCAGCAGAAATCTTACCCGCCCCCCTAAATAAAATGGCAGTAAGCGTTCTGGATGACCAAGGCTCATCGGTGCTATTTCAGGTCCACCGATAAGTTAGCCGTAAACCAGCCTGGAAGCTCCTGGCGACCGTCCCATACTTCACTTCTCCAGATACCCCTCCTGCAAAACCAGGCTCATCTCCTGAGCCACCATGTTCCTGCCGGCATCTGTTAAGTGGACCCCGTCATGTTGGTACGCCGGCTCTTTCCTGGAGCACAGGATATTCTGAAAGTTGATGAAGTATGGCTTGTCTTTGAGCCGGTGGGCCAGGGCCTGGTACGTCACCAGGAAATTTCGCCTGACCGCGGTGAACCGCTCCCCCAGGATGCGGAATTCCTTCTCCTTTTCCCGGACTTGGGGGGACGGCTCCCTGGTCTCCACCCACATTACCGGCTGCCAGAACACCAGAAATCGCGCCCCGTAACAGCCGGCCAGCTTGTGGACATGCTCGTATCTCTGTTCCGTAGTAACCAGAAATTCTCGCACCAGGTCGGAGTCCGGCTGAATAGGGACAACGGTCTGCATCAGCTTATCGTATAGTTCCTTGGTAAAGGAGGCGTACAGCGCGGCATTCAGGGGTTTTAGCAGTCCAAAGAAGCTGCGGCGATAACTTTCCACCAAGGCCCTGAAGCGACGATAGCCGTAGTGACCATAGGGGGTGCGATACTGGGCAAGATAGGCGCAGTCGTTAGCTCCATCATAAAAGATGATGAGGTCAGGAGGGGTAGAGCTCTCTATCAGCATTTTCTGCAGGTACTTGGTCTCCAGCATGGAATTGTAAGAATCCTCTCCGAAATTAAGAACCGTGCACGAGAACCGGCTGCCCGCCTGGTTCAGTATTCCGGATAGGAAGCTGGGAATAGTCCTGTCATCATAATTGGTACTACCCCGCATGGTGGAGCCTCCGAAGAGCCAGAGGATTTGGTGCCTTTGGGTGGGGGCCCTGGGGTTATGACTGGTGGGCCGGGGCCCTTGTAAGAATAAGGTATACGGGTCATATCGAACCCCGTAACTTCCCTCCCAGAGTTCGCCATAGAGAAAAAAATTGCTCAGGGTGACCATGAGAAAACTCATAATCTCGATGGTCACCGCCACCACGATGATCCATTTGCCTACCGCCAAGAAGGTGTGCAGCAAATTCTTCAACCTAGATGCCCCCCCAAATAACTTAAAAGAATCTGCAACACGAAATTTCGGAAATTAAAAAATGGCAAATCTTTTCAACCGCAATTATGTGGCCGCATTCGTCTAGAGCTAGGTATGCAGAAAGGTTTCATATTGATTGAGCGCGGTGGTTGTATCCCCCATGGCCCGCACCGTTCCTCCCTCCAGCCAGATCACCTGGTCGCAAAGAGAGCGAATTCTTTCAAGATCATGGGATACAAAAAGAATAGTAACCCCCGAGCGTCGGAATTGCTCAATAACCCCCAAAGACTTTTTTTGAAAACCGGCATCACCTAAAGCTAATATTTCATCAAGAAGCAGGATATCAGGAGTTACCGCCGTGGCCACCGCAAACCCCAGGCGGGTCACCATACCAGAGGAGAAAGTGCGCAAAGGCGCATTGATGAAATCCCCCAGTTCAGAGAATTCGATAATCCTTGCCAATTTCCCTTTCATCTCCTTACCGCTGATTCCTAAGATCGAACCAAATAGGAAGAGATTTTCCAGGGCAGTAAGCTCATAGTCAAAGCCCGCTCCTAGTTCGAGCAGCGGCGTAACCTTTCCATTTACCTCCACTTGCCCTTTCACGGGTTTCATTACTTTGGCTACGAGTTTTAATAGAGTGCTCTTGCCGGCTCCATTGCGCCCGACAATCCCAACCATGGCGCCGGCATCGATATTAAAGGTAATATCATTCAATACCCAGAACTCTTCATACTCAATCTTACGCCAGAGAGATTTAATGGCAAACTCTTTAAATGTGCGGATTCGCTCCTTAGGGAGTCGGTACCTTACTGATACATCCTGAAAATTTATTTTAGGTTGCATTTTTCTGTATGATCCCTAGATATAATAGATAAAATCATCTGATAACTTGGCAAAAATGGCAATTCCGACAATAAATACCACCAAGGCACTGAGACCGGCGCAGACTACACTCAGCAGATCTGGCAGCTGACCAAGGAAAATAGGGGCGCGGAAACACTCGACGATATGATACATTGGGTTAAACTTTATAATATATAAGGCTTTGGGGGGGAGAATTTCCAAGGGATAGACGATGGGAGTTAAATACATCCAGGGCAAAAGTAACAACTGATATATATCCATAATGTCGGTAAAGAAAACAGTTACGGCAGCCAAAGTAAAAGATATTCCCAAGGTAAATATGATCACAATAATTAAGGATACCGGTAGGAAAAATAAGGCAAGGCTTAAACCTTTTCCGATGATTATCATCAGGAAGAATAGCGGTAACATGGCAAAACCGAAGTTAACTAACTCCGACAATAAAATAGAAATAACAAATATGGTTTTAGGCAGATAAACCTTCTTTAATAATGGCCCATTGTTTAGTATACAGCGAGACGATAAGATAGTGCTTTGAGAAAATAAGATCCAGAGTTGATAACCAGATAAGAAATAAATGACAAAGTCTTTTATCGCAAAACGGAAGATAGTCGTAAATATTAGGGCGAACACAACGGTGTTTATCAAAGGGTTGACCATAGTCCAGCAGAAACCCAGCACCGACCTTTTATAGCGCACTGTAAGGTCGCGGAATACAAGGTTTTTTAAAAGGTCCTTGTACCGCAGGAGCTGCAGGAGTTCCTCTTTGATCATAGCCATCTTTTCCTAAGGAAATTGGTAATATAGGTTAGCATCAACCCCTGAATTTGTCACCCAAAAAGCACTAATCTTGGGACCATCGCTCATCTCTATGGCTGATAAAACACCATGCTGAGAGAATGCGCAATTTCATGGTCTCATCCCGAAGGAACTTAATGATGATACAGTTATTTTGCCAAAAAATAGTGAAAAAATTAACTCGCTATTCGTTCTTCATGAAAATAAGGAAGCTATCGGTAAATCTAAGAATATTTGATTATTTCTATCAGATAAACCTGATTGGTATGCTATCCATACTTTTTGCTAGAGAGAAGCTACCATGGATTATCGATTTTTTTACCAAGGTGTACTTGCATGGTATCGACTATGTTAAGTCACAACATCTTACGATAGACTATTACCAAAAATGGATTAAGGTTCATGAAGATTATAAGGTAACTGAAATTGCAAAAACCATAAATAAATTGGCCTATAAGCCAATTATTTCCATAATATTGATAAACTCCGACGGCAATAATGACTGGCTCAACCAAGCTTTAGCATCTATTAAAAACCAATTCTATCCCTATTGGGAGCTTTGCCTTTATGAAAATGCCCCAAATCATGCCGGAACCCATAAATATTTGGAGAAGTGGCGAACCAGTGGAGATCCCAGGATGCAGATCCTGCCGGGTAAGGAGAAGCTATCAGCGGCGCTGGCGTATAATTGCGCCCTGAAACAGGCCAGGGGGGAATTCATTGCCTTCATGACTGATGCAGACACCATCTCTCCTGATGCCTTGTATGAGGTGGCGAAGCTGTTAAACTCTCATCCTGAAGCCGAATTTATTTATAGCGACGAAGATAAAATCCAGGATGATGATATCAGATTCGACCCTTTTTTCAAGCCAGATTGGTCCCCGGATCTCTTTCTGTCAATGATGTATACCGGTAACCTGGCGGTTTATCGGCGGGCCAGCGTTGAAAGGCTGGGTGGGTTTCGTGACGGTTTTGGAGCCGCTTATGCGTATGACTTGGTCCTCAGGTTAATAGACAAAACCAACCCGGCTCAAATCTTCCACCTCCCCCGAATCCTCTATCATACCCGCAGCAGTGAAGAAGCATGGAACCGACTTCCGCAGGTAAATGCCATGCATGAAGTTGGGAAAATCGCCTTAAGTGATTATCGCCGGAGAAATGCAATACCAGGATCGGTAACGGATGGCATGTTTCCAGGATGTTTCCGTTTTCAAAGATTCTGGCCCAATCAGCCTAAAGTCTCAATCATTATTCCATTTCGTGACAAGGTTCAGTTACTGGAACGATGTGTAACAAGCATACTAACCAAAACCGATTATCAGAATTATGATGTTATTATGGTAAACAATCATAGTGAAGATAAAGAGACTGCTGCATATTTAGATGAAATTTCTGGTAATCCGGCCATACGCATATTATCTTATGAACACGCATTTAACTTCTCGGCCATCAATAATTTTGCCGTTATGCAGACGGATGCCGATTATATTGTATTTCTAAATAACGATACAGAGGTTATTACACCAGGATGGTTAAGCGCCATGATGGAACACATGACTAGAAAAGAGGTGGGAGCAGTGGGGGCCAAGCTGATCTACTATGACCACACCATACAACATGCCGGCGTGATTATAGGAATAACGAATATCTGCGGGCACGCTTTTAGACGCTTTCCAGCAGATCATCCAGGATATTTCGGCCAGTTGCAGGCGGTGAGAAATTGCAGCGCGGTTACCGGTGCCTGCATGTTAGTTAAAAAAGCTATATTTCAAGCTGTGGGTGGGTTTGACCAAAAGAATCTCCCTATTTCTTTTAATGACGTGGATTTATGTCTTAAGATTTTAGAAAAGGGCTACCTTATTGTTTGGACTCCTTATGCCCTTCTCTATCATCATGAATATGCGAGCCGGGGTGACGATCGTGATTTGCAAGGCAGTTCACGGAAGAAGTATCAACGAGTTATCGCGGAACTTGATTTTTTTGAAAAAAAATGGGGCCGTTATATAGACAATGATCCTTATTACAATCCTAACTTAACAAGATTATTTGAGAATTATGGTTTTTGAAAGGAAACTCCTCACATTAATTGTCTAACATAAAACCGGTTATGGCTCAAAGGAGTCATCCAGTGATGGCATCGGTTTTGCGACCGGAGTCCCATGCATCATCGCTACCGGCCCCCTCCCGGTGACCTGGCCCAAGGGCAGATTGAGCTGGGAAAGAAAAAGACCAAGCCTTTCGCCTATTTTTCTAAAATTTATGGTAAAATATGTTCAGAATCAGGCGCCGTAACTGACCAAGTGCGGAGGTTTGGAACCAGGTCATGCAAAATTCGGGACAGGAGACGAAAAGATGAACGGGGTCAAAATCCTGATTTGGGTGGTAGCGGTGCTAGTTCTGTTGGGCGGCTGCGCCGCCACCCAGCCCCAGGCCTCAAAGAAGGACTATGAGTCCTTGTGCGCGGCCCTGGACCAGGACCGGAAAGGCAAACTCAACCAAAAGGACTTTATCTCCGGGGCCAAGGACAAACAGGAGGCCGCAAGGCTCTTCCAGCTCTGCGACACCGATAAAGACGGTTATCTAAGCCTGGAAGAATACCTGAATCAGAAAAGGGCCATCGATAGTTTAATAGAGCTGACCCCGCCTCCTGTGTTGCGGCCGCTGCGGTAGTCTAAGTCTTTGCCTGACCGAAAGGGCTAAAACTCCTGCCCTTAGGGGGCGGCGCAGGTTGGTGCGGCTCCGCCGGGCCGGGAGGGTGGGAACCCCGCCGGGCCGAGGGCAGCGGCTCCTGAATGAATATTAAAGGGGGGCCCGGGGTTACCTGCTTTTCATCATTTCCGACGGGGAGAGGCGGAGGCCATCTTCACCATCAGAATGTTGGACTTGATGAGATCCTCCAGGTCCCCGCCCACCATGGAGTCCTGGCTCACCCGAAAAGCGGTGCACACGCTTTCGAGATCGCACACCCGGTCCACCAAGCCCCGATAACCCTTGGCCCGGCCCAAGGCCTGGTTCAGATGGATCAGGGCCTCATCATACCTGCCCTTCCTGGCCAGGATGGCCGCCAGGTTATTGAGGGCCACCGGGTTTCCGGGGTAGCGGCGCACCATCTCTTCATAGAGCTTCTGGGCCTGGTCTAGATCTCCGCGCTCCAGCATTTCATAGCCCGAGTTCAACTGGGCGGCAAGGTCGGGGGCAACCTGGGCCCAGGCCGGACTCCAGGTGGCCAGAGCCAGCCCCAGCAGCATTGCCGTAAGTTTAAACGCCGGCCGTTGCATAGTTTTTCTCCGCAGCTCATGGCGGTCCGCGCTTTCGGACGCCTAGTTAAGGTGCTTCACGATACCACAATTAACCTTCGTCTGAGTTTTGGAAGCCTTGAAGTCCCCCTTTCTTAAAGGGGGATTATTAGGCGGTTATTCTAATCCCCCCTTACCCCCCCTTTAGAAAAGAGGGGTAATAACCATGACTTCCATGATGATAAATATCATAGTTATGGTGAAACGCCACCATAGCCCCCTCATTGAAAAAACATTTTAGGCGGGCTCCAACCACCAGCCCACCCAGGTGAAGCTCCTGTCCGGCGGGAGTTCTATGGCCCACTCCTCCCGGGTGAGGCGGCGTCTAAGAGACCAGCCCGCCTCGCGGTACCTGGCCAGCAGCTCGTCTTCCTGGGAATCCTTGAACCCCGAAAGGATGAGGCAGCCGTCCGGGGACGCCAGCCGGGAGAGTTCGGCCACCTTAGCTAATTGCACCGGCAGGGGCAAGTTGGCCAGGATCAGGGCAAAGGGGCCCCGGAGGCACTCGGTGGAGCCCCGCACCAGGTGCACCGCGGCGGCCAAACCGTTTTCCCTGGCATTTTCCCTGGACATCAGGACCGCCCGGCGGGACAGGTCCACCCCGACGCCAGGCCCCAGGCCGGCGGCCGCAGCGGCCAGCAGCAGCACTCCCGAGCCGCAACCCACGTCCAGCAGCCCTCGGGGCGGCAGCGGCCCGGCAGCCAGGACCTCTTTAAGCAGGTCCAGGCAGAGGCGGGTGCTGGGATGGGCCGGGGGGAAAACCGCAGTGGTCCGCAGCACCAGGACCAGTTCCCCGGGGCGGGCCCGGTACGGCCGCCACCGGGTCTTGAGCGCCAGTTGGTCGGATAGACGGTAGAGCATCTGCCGGGTCACGTCCTGATTTCTAGTGCCACTCTTCCGGGGCCCTGTCAAGCGGCGATTGGACGGAAAAATTCGGGTCGGCGCCATTGCCTCCGAGGTTGACCCAGCCTATCTTTTTAGATAAGAATAGGCAGCGGAGATTGAATCCCATTAAATTTTCGAGACTTAAAAGAAATTTTTGGCGGTGTTTCTTGGGAAAAATCCTCTTGACCCGGGCGGGATATGAGAAACTGGTGAAGGAGTTGGAGCTCCTCAGCCGGGTGGAACGCCCCCAGGTGGTCCGGGAACTCCTGGAGGCCGCCCAGGAAGGGGGGGTGGAGAAGAACCCCGATTTTAAGTTCGCCCTGGACCAGCGGCAAAAGCTGGACCGGCGCATCAAGCAGTTGCAGCAGACTCTGGCCAACGCCGAAGTGTTGGTGGGCAGCAACCTGCCCCCCAACAAGGTGCGGTTCAATTCCCGGGTGCGGGTGCGCAACCTGGAAACCGGCCGGGAGCAGGAATTCAAACTGGTGGGGACCCTGGAGGCCGACGCCTCCTTGGGGCGCCTGTCCATGACTTCGCCCCTGGGCCGGGCCCTGCTGGGCCGCTCCCCGGGGGAGCGGCTGCAAATCCAGACCCCCCGGGGTCTCAGGTCCTACCAGATCCTGGAGATCCAGGTGGAAGAAATATGAACAGGGCTCACTCCGAGCATACGCACCCGCTCCGGTTCGGGAATTGCCCCTGGCACCGCCTGGAGGGCTTGATAAGCTGAGGAGGCCGCTGTCCCCGGCGGTCTTCTTTCCATAAACGATTCTTAACCTGAGGAGGAGCCTCATGTCGCCAAACCGCTGGGAGCTGAAGCCCGAGAGCTTGCGTGCCGTAGTTGATCCGGATTCCCTGGGGTTTGAAACCACCCTGGATGTGACCCCCCTGAAAGAGAAGGTGGTGGGCCAGGACCGCGCCGTCCATGCCCTGGAGTTCGGCCTGGGGGTCAAGGACCTGGAATACAACATCTTTGTGGCCGGGCCGCCCCGGGCCGGCAAGACCGAAACCATCATGGCCTACGTGCAGGAATTGGCCGCCAAGGAGCCCACTCCTCCCGACTTGATCTACGTCCACAACTTCAAGGACCCGGAGAAGCCCCAGACTCTGAGCCTGCCCACCGGCAAAGGCCGGGGCCTCAAGGCCGACATGGAGGAACTCATCTCCACCCTGCGGGTGCACATTCCCGAGGTCTTCGAAAGCGAGGACTACTCCAACCGCCGGGAATCCCTGATGCGCAGCTTCACCCAAGAGCGCAACTCCACCCTGCAGGGCCTGGACGCCAAGGCCGGCGAAGAGGGCTTTATTCTCAACATCTCGCCCACCGGGTTGATGATCTTTCCCGGCAAGGACGGCAAGCCCTTGAGCGAGGAGGAACTCAAGGCCCTGAACGACGAGGACCGGGAGGCCCTGCGCCAGAAGTCCGCCACCCTCCACACCGAAATGAATGAAGTGATCCGCAAGATCCGCAAGATGGAAAAGGAATACCAGGAAAAAGAGAAAAAGCTGGATCAGGACGTGGCCCTGTACGTGGTGGGGCACCACATGGAGGAACTGAGGGAAAAGCATAAAGACCTGCCCCAGGTGATGGACTATCTCAAAGACGTGCAGGAAGACATCCTGAAAAACATCGATGACCTGAAGCGCCGGCCCGGCGCCCCCACCCCCTTCCCCTTTCCCACCCCGGAGCCCAGCTTTACCCAGTACCAGGTAAACGTCTTTGTGGATCACTCGGAGACCAAGGGGGCCCCGGTGGTGATGGAGGTCAACCCCACCTACCCCAACCTCTTCGGGGCGGTGGAGCGTCGGGCCCAGTTCGGCGCTCTGGTCACCGACTTCACCCTAATCAGGGCGGGGGCCGTCCAGCGGGCCAACGGAGGCTACCTCATCCTGGAGGCCCTGGACCTGCTCCGCTGGTACTTTTCCTACGAGGCGTTGAAACGCTGCCTGAAAAACAGGGAAATCAAGATCGAAGACCCCTTGGAGATGTTCGGCCTCATCACCACCCGCACCTTGCAGCCCCAGCCCATCCCTTTGAACATCAAAGTCATCCTCATCGGGGACCCGTACGTTTATCAGATTCTCTATATCTATGACGAGGACTTCCACAAGTTCTTCAAGATCAAGGCCCACTTCGACTGGCGGATGCGCAAGAACGACAACCATGTGCAGAAGTTCTGCGGGCTGGTGGCCGGGTACTGCCAGGAGCAGAAGCTCATGCCCTTGCACAAGACGGGCATGGCCCGTCTCATCGAGTATGCCGGGGAACTGGCCGGGCACCAGCAAAAGCTCACCCTGCAGCTCATGGAAGTCCTGGACGCCTTGAAAGAAGCCAACTACTGGGCCCGGACCAACACCCACAATGTGATCTTCGGCTCCGACGTGGAAAAGGCCATCCAGGAGAAGACCTACCGGGTCGACCTGCCGGAAGAGAAGATGCAGGAGTTCATCGACGAAGGCATGCTCTTCATCGAGACCGAGGGCGGAGTGGTGGGCCAGATAAACGGCCTGTCGCTCTACGGCCTGGGGGACCACGCCTTCGGGCGGCCCAGCCGCATCACCGCCACCGTCTCCCTGGGCAAAGAAGGGGTGGTGGCCATCGACCGGGAGGCCCAGCTGGCCGGCAACATCCACAACAAAGGGGTGCTCATCCTGGCCGGCTATCTCAAGAGCCGCTTCGCCCAGGACAAGCCATTGACGTTGAGCGCCAGCCTCACCTTTGAGCAGAGCTACGGCATGGTGGAAGGGGACAGCGCCTCCCTGCCGGAGCTGGCGACGCTCATCTCCGCCCTGGCCGACGTCCCCCTGGCCCAGAACCTGGCCATGACCGGCTCGGTGAGCCAGCGGGGCGAGGCCCAGCCCATCGGCGGGGTGAACTGGAAGATCGAGGGTTTTTATAAGGTCTGCAAAGCCCGGGGCCTGGACGGCAAACAAGGCGTCATCATCCCCAAGGCCAACGTCCAGGACCTGATGCTGAAGAAGGAAGTGGTGGACGCGGTCCAAGACGGCAAGTTTCACATCTGGGCCGTGGGCCACGCGGATGAGGCCCTGGAGCTGCTCACCGGCGTGCCCGCGGGCCAGCGCCGGCCCGACGGCACCTTCGAGCCGGACACCGTGAATGCCAAGGTGGACCAGAAACTGCGCCAGATGATGGAAATCGCCCGGGAATTGATGAAGGAGAAGGAAGAAAAAGAAAAATAACAATAACTATCCTGCCGGTTAGGGGGAAGTCTCCAGGGGCGGTTCGCGTCCCGCCCCTGCCGGTGTTAAGCTGGACCTGCGGCAAGCTCTGCCATCACCTTATCCAGGCCAAGGAGATTTCCATGAGAAAGGTCAACCTTCTTCTGGTTATCATGGTTTTAATGGCGGCCCTGGCGGCGCCCGCCGCGGCCGCGGGCGGCGCCCGCATGTCCGCGGACGAGGCCCTGGCCAGGCTCAAGGAAGGCAACGACCGCTACCTGGCCGACAAGCCCCGGTACCCCCATCAGGGCCGGGAGCGCCGGGCCATCACCGCGGGCCAGGGGCAACACCCCTTCGCCACGGTGCTGGCCTGCGCCGATTCCCGGGTGCCGGTGGAGCTCATCTTTGACCAGGGCATCGGGGACCTTTTCGTGGTGCGGGTGGCCGGCAACGTGGCCCAGACCGATGAGATCGGCTCCATAGAATACGCCGTGGACCACCTGGCCACCCCGCTGGTGCTGGTCCTGGGCCATACCCAGTGCGGCGCGGTGACCGCGGTGGTGGAAAACGCCAAGCTGCCGCCTCACATCGCCAACCTGGTGGCCCCCATCAGGCCCGCGGCGGCCAAGGCCAAGGCCGAAAATCCCGAAGCCGCCCCAGAGGCGCTGATTGGCGCCGCCATCCGGGCCAACGTGCTGCAGGCCATGGAGGACCTCCTGCAGAGAAGCTCCATCGTCAAGGCCGGGGTCAGGGGCAAAAAGACCAGGGTAGTGGGGGCCCTCTACGAAATCGACACCGGGCAGGTGCAGTGGCTGGGGCCGCATCCGGACCAGGACAAGTGGCTGGGCGCCAAGGCCAAGGGCCCGGCCGCGGCCAAAAAGGCTAAAAAGGCCCAAACGGCTGAGGAATAACAAGAAAAGGGGTTACCTGACGGCTAGTCCCTTAGATGAGTCCAGGTTTCGGGGCGGAGCCACGCTGGCGGGCGCCTGACGGAAAGTTGGCTGAGACTTGACTGGGGGCCGGGGAAAACCGAGCCCCCTCAATTTCTCAGCAGCGGGCCAGAGAGCGGTGGCCGCCCCGAAGACGGTAATTTTGCACCACCCGCTGCTGGTGCATCAGGTTTTTGACCTGTAACGACGCGGGGATGCCTTCGGCCAGGTCCTTCTCCCCCACCGAGGGGTAACGCCGGTAAGGACCGGCGCGGTTATTTTTTGGGCTTGTCGCCATGGGGCGACTGCAGTGCCGCATCCGGCCGTAAGCAGGCTGATTCGGGAGAATCGCACCATTCCGGCAAGGGCTCGCCGGTGCCTGCAACGGGGCGCTCGAACTGGGCCACCACTTCCCAGCCCTTGGCCTGCCAGGCGGACAGGGGCGGGGGCTCATAGCCGCCAAACTTGAAGCCCACGGGCCCCCGGGTGTCCAACATTTTCACATCCACTTCGTGGTCGGCCTTCTTCACCCGGTAGCCCCACTCGTAGTTGTTGGCGGTGCTGGGGGTGGTCTTTTTGCCCACATACAAGAGGGTGTTGCCGTCTTTCTTGACCCGGGAGAAGGTAAAACAGCAGTCTCCGGAGCCGGAGCCGCCGGGGCCGGTGAGGCCGCCGCACCCGCAGTTGGCAGCCTTGAGCTCCAGGCCGTCCACCTTGTAGCCTCCGTGTACTTTCTCAAAGCATCCCATAATGTTCTCCTTATTAGTGGAAGTGGCAATCGCTTGAAATTGGTTAAGGCTGAATTTCTCTACCGCTAATGGTGCGGAAGCAGTGGGATCAACTGGTTAAGCATTTACTTTTATTAACTATTTTCCTGTCTTTCTTCAAAATAAGTTAATAATTCCGGCGCTCAAAGCCAATAGGTATAAGTAGCCATTCTGGACTAAGTAAAACTACCTATTAGAACTGGGGGCGGCGGCCTCAAAGAACCGGGGGGAAGCTGCGGCACGGGAAGGGAATGGCACATCCCCTCAATCCCTCCTTTAAAGAAGGGAGAAAGGGATGGCGGGCGCAGGGGCCCGCCTAGGGGTCTGCACAGGCTGGAAAGCCTGGGCCACCATAATCCCCCCTGACCCCCATTTAGGAAAGGGGGGAAAGAAGGGGCATGCCTAGCCGGCCTGATAGATGGTGGGCCGTGCCCACCCTACGGCTTAGGCTGGCAGAAGGTTTAAGCTAAAAGCTGATGGCTGACCGCTGAAAGCTTTCGTATAAAGCGGAGGGGAAGGGCACTTTACTGCATCTGATAAAGCGGAACCATCACTCCGATTGGATGTAGGCGTAGGCCGAATGGTTGTGGATGGACTCGAAGTTTTCCGATTCCACCGCGAACCAGGAGAAGTTGTCGTTTAAGCTGAGTTTGTGGGCGATTTCCCGGACCACGTCCTCCACGAACATGGGGTTAGTGTAAGCCTTCTCAGTGACGTACTTCTCGTCCTGGCGCTTCAGCAGGGCATAGACCTCGCAGGAGGCGGACTCTTCCACCAGCCGGATCAGGTCCTCGATCCAGAAGAACTTCTGGTAGCGCACCTGCACCCGCACCTCGCCCCGCTGGTTGTGGGCCCCCACCTGGCTGATCTCCTTGGAGCAGGGGCACAGGGTGGTGATGGGCACGGTGATGCCCACCACCAGGTCCAGGCGGCCGTCTTCGTAGAGGGCCCCGGTGAAGGTGCAGATATACTCCATCAAGCCCCGGGCCTTGGTGACCGGGGCCTCCTTGTCGATGAAGTAGGGGAAGGTCATTTCGATGTGGGCCGACTGGGCGTGGAGGCGGCGCCGGGTCTCCTCCAGGATGGGGCCGATCTTTTTGAGGCTGACGTCCCGGCGGTACTCGCTCAAGATCTCGATGAACCGGCTCATGTGGGTGCCCTTGTGGCGGTGGGGCAGGTTGACGTACATGTTGATCTTGGCCACGGTGTGCTGGGTGCCGTTGAACTTGTCCAGGACCACGATGGGATAGGAGATGTTCTTGACTCCCACCTTGTCGATGTCAATGGTGTGGGGGCTGACGTGGTTCTGGACGTCGGCCATATCCACGGGAAGGATGGTCGGGGTTTTATGAGTAGGCATGGCTTGAATTCCTGCTAGCAGTTCAGCTTACTTAAGTATACCGGAAGCGTTCAGCCACGGCCCGGGCGTGGACCAGCAGGCCCTCGTTCTCCGCCAGGGTGATCACCGTGTCCTTCAGGGATTTCAGCGCCTCGAACGAGAGGTGCTGGAAAGTGGGCTTGGTGATGAAGTCGTCCACCGAAAGCCCGGAGAACATGCGGGCGCAGCCGCCGGTGGGCAGGACGTGGTTGGTGCCCGAGGCGTAGTCTCCCACCGGCACCGGCGCATAAGGCCCCAGGAAGATGGAGCCGGCATGTTTGATGCGGGCCAGCAGCGCAAAAGGGTCCCGGGTGACGATTTGCAGGTGCTCCGGGGCATAGAGGTTGGCGAATTCCAGGGCCTCCTCCAGGTCCTTGGCCACCAACACTGCGGAGTACTTGGCCAGGGCCGCCTCCATGATCTCCCGGCGGGGCAGATGGGGCAGCTCGGCGTGAATGAGCTCCACCACCTTCCGGGCCAGGTCCGGGTCCGGGGTGACCAGCACCGCGGCGGCTTCGGGGTCGTGCTCCAACTGGGACAGGAAGTCCAGGGCCAGAAACCGGGGCTCCGCGGTCTCATCGGCCAGGATCAGGGCCTCGCTGGGGCCCGCGGGGGAGTCGATGTCCACCTGGCCGAAGACCAGGAGCTTGGCGGCGGTGACGTACTTGTTGCCCGGCCCCACGATCTTGTCTACCCGGGGCACCGTCTCGGTGCCGTAGGCCATGGAACCGATGGCCCAGGGGCCGCCGATTTTAAACAGGCGCTGCGCCCCGGCCAGATGGGCCGCCACCAAGGTGGCGGGGTTGAGGGCCAGCTCCGGTCCCGGGGGGGTGGCGGCCACGATTTCGGCCACCCCCGCCACCCGGGCGGGGATGATGTTCATCAGGGCGCTGGAGGGATAAGAGGCCAGGCCCCCGGGAATGTAGCAGCCCACCCGGTCCAGGGGCCGGCAGAGCCGGCCGGCCAGAAGGCCGGGCTGCACTTCCATGGCCCACATCTCCCGCTCCAGCTGGGCCCGGTGAAATTTCTCGATGTTGGCCGCCGCCGCCTTGAGGGCCGCAAGGACCTTGGGGTCCAGGGCGCGGTAGGCGGCCTCCATCTCCTGGGGGGTGGCCTCCAGTTCAGCGGCGGTAAGGCCGGGCTTGAACTGCTCATGCTGCCGGACGGCTTCGGCGTCGCCCTGCTCCCGGATGGCCGCCAGAATGGGCGTCACCACGGCCAGCACCTGGCTCACGTCTTCCTGGGAGCGGCTCAGGATTTGCCGGCGCCTCTCCGGCGCCAGGCTGGCCAGATATTCTAGCTGCAAACCTGCCATGCGCAGGTTCCGCCTTTCAAAGGGGATAGTTCTATTAAGAAAAATTATATAAGATTGTTTGAACAAGCACAAATCTAAATATAAGTTATAGTTATAAGGCTCCAGCACAGGCGACGGCAATCAAATTCTTAAGGGGTTAATGATGAGAAAGGGAAGGCGCCGGAAACGGCGGCCCTCGGAGGAAGAGGAGGTTTTGCGAGCATTTCAAGACGCGGCCCATCCCCTGCTGCCGGCGGAGTTGCACCAGTTGCTGAAGCTGGACCCGGCCGCCACCGCCGCGATTGACGCGGCGCTGGCGCGGCTGGTTTCCCAAGGGAGGCTGGTTTCCCTCAAAGGCGGCCGCGTCGGTTTGGCCGAGAAGATGAACCTGGCGGTGGGGGAACTGTCGGTGCACCCCGACGGCTTCGGCTTCGTCACCCCGGATAAGGGCGGCAAGGACATTTATCTCACCGGGGTGAACCTGAAGGAGGCCTGGCACGGCGACCGGGTGGTGGTCCGCATCGAGGGCCGCCGGGGTCGCCGGCAGGAAGGCCGGGTGATCCGCATCCTGGAGCGCCGGGTCCAGGAGGTGCTGGGCCTGCTGTGCCAGGCCGAAGACACCTATTACGTGGAGCCCGAAGACGAACACCTCATCTTCAACCTGGTCATTGCCCCGGAGCAGTTGAACGGAGCCACCCCGGGCCAGGTGGTGCGGGCCGCGGTGACCCATTACCCCACAGCCCACCTGAACCCCCAGGGGGCCGTGGTTGAGGTTCTGGGGGCCATGGAGGACGCCGAGGTCCAGACCCGGCTGGTGATTTTGAAGCACGGCATCCCCGACCAGTTCCCCCCGGCAGCCCTGGCCGAGGCCGCCAAGATCACCCCGGACATCTCGCCCCGGGCCCTCAAGGGCCGCCTGGACCTGCGGCCGCTCCCCATGGTGACCATCGACGGCGAGCACGCCCGGGACTTCGACGACGGCGTCTGGGTAGAGAAAAAACCCGGCGGCGCCTATACCCTCTATGTGTCCATCGCCGACGTGAGCCACTACGTGGCCCCGGACTCGGCCCTGGACCAAGAGGCCCAGGCCCGGGGCAACAGCGTCTATTTCCCCCAGCGGGCGGTGCACATGCTGCCGCCCGGCCTGGCCACCGACGTTTGCAGCCTCAAGCCCGACCAAGACCGCCTGGCGCTCACCGTCATCCTGGACTACGACCGGCAGGGGCGCTTGCAAAAATCCAAATTTGCCCGAAGCGTGGTGCGCAACCACGCCCGCCTTACCTACCTGCTGGTAAACGACCTGCTGGACCCAAAGAACCGGAAGCTCAGAGGCCGTTATCAGCCTTTCCTGAAAATGCTGGCCTGGATGACGGAGCTGACGCAGCTCCTGCGCCAGCGCCGGGGGGAGCGAGGCAGCCTCCTCATGAGCCTCCCCGAGGCCGAGGTGGTGCTGGACGACAAGGGCTGGCCCGCGGACGTGCGCCGGGTGGACCTGCTCATCTCCCACCAGATCATCGAGGAGTTCATGATCGCGGCCAACGAGGCGGTGGCCGAGTACCTGGGGGAGTTCTCCCTTTTCCGGGTGCACGAGCGGCCGGACGCGGCCAAGATGGCGGCCTTTCGCACTTACCTGAAGAGCCTGGGGTTTGCCCTGCCCCGGGAGGCCCACCGGGACCCCCGGGCGCTGAGGGGATTCCTGGACGAAGTTCGCCAGACCCCCCTGGCCCCCATGGTGCAGCTCATGCTGCTGCGCTCCCTGAAGCAGGCCCGCTACGCCGGCGAGAACCTGGGGCACTACGGGTTGGCCACCGAGTGGTACACCCACTTCACCTCCCCCATCCGCCGCTACCCGGACCTCCAGGTCCACCGCCTGCTGCTGGCAAAGCTTACGGGCAGAAAACCGCCGTTCTCCCTGGACCCGGAAGACCTGGAGGCCCAGGCCACCCACCTCAACAAACGGGAACGGGTGGGCATCGAGGCGGAGCGGGAGATGCTGGCCCGCATGCAGGTGCGCTGCCTGGCCCACCGGGTGGGAGAGACCTTCTCCGGCCGCATCACCGGGGTCAACGCCTTCGGCTTCTTCGTGTCCCTGAATGAGATCTACGCCGAGGGCCTGGTGCGCCTGGTGGACCTGCCCAACGATTACTACAAGCATGACGAGAGCCGGCAGCTGCTGCTGGGCCGCAAGACCCGCCGCAGCTTCGCCCTGGGGAACCCGGTTCAGGTCAGGGTGGCCCACGTGGACGTCCGCCGGCGCCACGTCAACCTGGTGCTGCCCGAAGAGGAGGGGGGAAAAGAAGAGTAAAGCTATGGGGGGAGGGCCAGGGGCAGTGGCACAGGCGTCTCGCCTGTGATCCCTGCCCTCCCCCCATACCCCCCTCCCAACCCCCATAAGAGGCCGGGGCAGGTGGCCTGCGGCCGCCTGCCCCGGCCTAAAACCAAATCTTAAGGGATTGGGGGTGGGGGCTTGGGGGAGGTGGTAAGGGCCACTTACGAAAAAGCCCTTAGCCCCCTCCCCCAAAAAACTCACCGGGACCAGTAGACCCGGACGAACTTGTTCATCTCGGCCCAGCGGAAGCTCAGTTCCCCTTTATAAGCCCGGTAAACCGCCCGGCCCAGGTGCTGGGCCAGTTTCTCGGTGGTGGTCTCCACCACCAGCTTGTCTTTGCCTGCCGCGGTCATCTTGATCACCCGGTCCATAACGCTCCGTTTCGAGACCCGGGCGGCCTCTTTTTCCAGCAGCCTGACAATTTCGTCTCGGTGCTGGGTGAGAAACTCGCCGCTCAGGGTGAGGATGCCCTCGGGATAGCGGTCCTCGATCTTGCGGCAGGCGGGGCAGGTTACTTCCCGCATCTTTGGAGTGCCAGCTAAACGGTTAAACAGCTTGTCGTCAAAAAACCAGCGCTTGCCCTGGTAAAGGGCGCGGCAAACCTGGCAGACCGCGGCTTCCTCGCCTTCCTCCAACCGGTAAGGATCCTCCACCCGGCCCGCGTGGCCAAATTTCTTGCCTTTCTCTCCGGTCCACTTTCGTTCCTGGTATTTTCCCATGCCCTCCGCCTCTCTTCCGGGCGGCCCTCGCCTGGGGCCGCGGACGATTTATCTTTTCACCGGTAATGGTGCCGCCGGTTGACGCGGCCGGTCCGTGGCCAACCCCCATGACCCGAGGTTGCAGCACCGCGTCGACTCTTTCTTAAATTTAATGCCAAAATCAAGATTTGCTACTCTTCGGCGCCTAACTTCCGCCCCTGGAGAAGGATTTGCTGAGGTTTCAGATATTCTCCAGCCAGCGGGGCCCGCTCACCTCCAGCGCCAGGAATCACGAGCCGCTTAGGGTCAACGACCCGGGGATCTTCAAGGCGATCCCTCATCTGGAGTGGCAGGTTTTGAGGCTATTGAGGGGGGGGCAGGAGCCAGTGGCACAGGCGTCTCGCCTGTGGAAGCCCCTGGCCCCCTCCCCAAAGCTTCACCTTAAAAATCCACGTACTCGCCCCGGGCCAGGCCCCGCAGATGGCAGGTGTCGTTGAGGAGCATGATATGCCAGGTGCCGTTCACCACGTTAAAGCAGTTGATGGCGGTGGTATCCTGGCCGAGGCGCCAGAAGTGGGAGTTGTCCAGGCCGATGAAGACGGCGATGAGGACCTTGTTGACGGCCCGGTGGGCCGCCAGCAGGACCGTCTGCTCCGGGTGCCGCTGCACCACGGCCGCCACCGCGGCCAGGGCCCGGGCCTTGACTCCGTCCAGGGTTTCGCCGTTGGGGAAGCGCACCGTATGGGGAGCGGTTTCCCACCGGCGGTAGAGGTCGGCGTATTTCACCTTGACCTCGGTGAGGGGCAGGCCCTCCCAATCGCCGTACTTGAGGTCGGTGAGCCCCGGCAGGTCCGCCACCTGGAGGGCGTGGTGTCTGGCGATGGCCTCCCCGGTGTCCCGGGCCCGGGACAGGGGGGAGCAGTAAGCGGCGTGGATAGTTTCACCTTTGAGCCACTCCCCGGCCAGGCGGGCCTCCTCCCGGCCGGTGTCGTTCAAGGGAATGTCCCTGGAGCCCCGGAAGATCTTGTCCTTGTTCCAGGGAGTTTGACCGTGGCGCACCAGGATGATCCGGGTCATGTTCCCTCCTCGCAGGTTCTCAATCGATGAGACTGAAATCTCACCCTTAATACCCGGCAATCATAAAAAAAACAAGGGGCTGGCGGCATTGGCCCGGGCCCCCTGGATCGAATCGAAGGTACGGGTTCAGTTCCCTCAGGAAACGATCTCCCAGTTGAGTTCGAAGGTGTTGTCGTAGAGGGTGTACAGGTAGCCCATCATCTTGCCCACCCCAGGGAAAATTCCCTCCTGGACCTTCCAGTAAAGTAGATAAATGGCCGGAACCATGCGCGGTTCCCCGGTCTTGGGGTCGGGGTCGATGTTTTGCCAGACCTCCTTTTTCTCCATGACCCGCCAGTGGATGCCGAACTTTTTACTGCGCACCGTATCCCCCACTCTGGGCAGTCCTTTTTTCTTGATGATTTCTTCGTAATCTTTCATGGCCGTCTCCTCTTGAGGGTGATAGGGATTTATTTAAAAAGTTAAGATGGTTCTTACCCGTGTCAAGCCTAACTTATCTTTTTCACACTCCTTTCCAGCCATTTTTAAGATGTTTTAGGTAACGACGCGTCGATTTCCTCCTGCAACGCCAGCAACTCAGCTTCGGCCTGGAGAATTTCCGTCAGCCTCTGGTCCAAATGCCCCACCCTGGCGGCGGCGGCCTGGACGCTGGCCTGTTTTTGGCCCCGGGCCCGCTCCAGGGCCTGGCGGATACTCTGGGTGGTATCGTCAACCTTGGAAAGCCAGGTCTGGCGGAAGTCACGGGCAATCTCCTGGAGGCGCTGGTGAAAATCATAGCGCAGGCGGCCGCAATGCTTGTCCACCAATTCGGCCACGTTTCCCAATAACTTTTTCAGGAGCAACCCTTTGGTCAGGGCCCGGGGCAGGAGGGAGGTGACGGTCATCTGTAGAATCTCCAGCCCCACCGGGTCTTCCTTGAACTTGAACCAGAAACGGCTCTTCTCCATGAAGACCTCTTCGGCTGCAAAACCCCGCAAAGAAAAGTCGAAGATGCGGGCCGTCAGTTGGGTTAAGCGCTCCAGAATGGCATTGATGCGGCCGGCGAACTCCTGGTGCGTCTCCGCCAGTTTCTCGGAGAGTTTTTCAATTTCGAGGCGCCGCCAGGTGGTGAAGACATCCCGCAGAGCCGCAAAGAGGAAGTCTTCCATCTCCTTTCGCAGGTCCAGGGCGCTGCGGCTTTTCAGGTGGAAAGTCGCTTCCACCTCCCGGCGCAGGCGGGCGGCAGTTTCCCGCTTAAAGGCATCCAGGTCGGCGTCCACCTCCGCCACCACGCCCTTGACCCGCCCCTCCAGGAGGAGCAGGGACATCCCCCGCTCTTTCTCCAGCCCTTGCAATTCAAGGTTAAAGCGAGCAATCTTTTCTTCCAATTCCTTTAGTGGCATGCCGCTGGCCTGGCGTTCCACCTTGAGGGCCAGGGTGGAATCGGTAATGACCTTCAAGGCCCCACTGACACAGGAAATCAGGAGCACCCGCCCCTTTTCCTGGTAAAGAAACTGGCGCAGATGCTCCTCGAATTGGGGCAGGAGACTCGCCTCCAGCAGTTCCGGTTGCCCGTTGGTCTTGCCGTCCAGGGCCATCTTGGCGGACATGGGGAAGATCTTCACCTGTTCCGCCGCCAGGTCGGTTTGCAGCACCTGGATGGTGAATTCCAGGGCTTCCCGTCGCTCCGCCTCCGCCACGTAATCGATTTTGTTCAGGACAAAAAAGAGCTTGTGGACATAATCCCTGATGTCTCGAATAAACTCGTGTTCAGCCGCCGACAGGGGCGGGTCCACCGTGACCACAAATACGGCGGCGTCCACCTGGGGCAGGTAGTTGTAAGCCACTTCGGTGTTGTGGCTGTAAACCGAGCCCACCCCGGGGGTGTCGATGATGCGCACCCCGTCCCGGAGATATTCGGAAGGGTAAGTGATCTCGACTTCCTGAACCCCTTTCCGGTTGCCGGGATTGCCCTTCTCCGTGATGTAATCCACCAGTTCGGCCTGGGAAATCTGGCGGCGCTGGCCGTTGTGAAATCGTACCTCGATGCTCAAACGCTCCCCATAGGTGAGGATGGTGACCACCGAGGTCAGGGGGATGATGGCGGTGGGCAGGATCGGGTCTCCCAGCAGGGCGTTGATCAGGGTGCTCTTGCCCCGCTTGAAGGCCCCCAGCACCACCAGGTGAAAGCGGTTCTGGCGCAGTTTGTCCAGCAGCCGCGGCAGGCCGGGGCCCTGGAATTCCGGGAGGCGCGCCAACTGGGTAAGCTGCTGGTCCAGGGCCCCCTGGAGTTGTTGATAGGTTCCCATAAGGTCCTCCTGGGACCGGGCCAAAAAAAACTTCTGCCCCGGGTAGTGGACAGAAGTCATCAGCCCCACCGGGTGAAGGCGGGGCGGTTATGGCGGACTTCATCGCCTATATATTTATAATTTATAAATAAAATTAAGGCCATGTCAACCCGGAAGAAATTATGTTGGGAAGATCATGCCTGGACAATCTGGCTATCATGGTCAAGAATAAGGTATCGGCGATTAGGTCCGCCGCAGGGGAAGAAAGCCACTAAACCGCAGGAATGCTGACGGCTCCTGATCGTATCCATGGCGATCAGGGCTTTTATATTGGCTGGACTGACACCCAAGCCAGATTCCCAGAAGCTTGGGTCAGTTTTCGAGGGCAGACCGGTATAACAGCACCATCCGGCTCCCGGGTAGGCCCGGAAGCCGGATGGGCTTGGTTAAAGAACCTTCAGGCCCTTGGGGCCTGGAGGGAGAGAGTCTCGGTTAGAACAGGCCGTAAGGCTTGCCGGTCTTGACATTCACGTCCACTTTCCGGAAGGCCGGGTTGGAGCTGGTGCCGGGCATCAGGCTGATGGTGCCGGTGCAGGGGCAGATGTACTTGGCGCCGCTGTAAAGCAGGAAGTCCCTGACCGCCAGGTGCCAGCCCTTGGGCACGCCCTTCCTGGTGGGGTCGTGAGTCAGGGACAGGTGCGTCTTCACCATCATGGTATGGTAGTCTTTGAACTGGGGATCGGCTTCAAAACGCTTCGCCTTGGCCTCGGCCTCGGGCGTGTACACCACCCCGTCGGCGCCATAGACTTCCCGGGCGATGGTTTCGATCCGCTGGCGCAGCGGCATCTCCGTGGGATAGAGGAACTTGAAGTCCGCTTTCTCTTTGCAGGCGTCCATCACCGCGTCGGCCAGCTCCAGGGCGCCGTCGCCGCCATAGCGCCAGTAGTTGCCCTCCGCGGCCCGGACCCCTTCGGCTTCGGCAGCCCGTTTGACCATCTTGACCTCTTCATCGGTGTCGGTGGGGAAGCGGTTGATGGAAATCACCGGCTTGATGCCGGACTTCTTGACGATATTGATGTTATGGATCATGTTCTTTAACCCGTCTTCCAGCCAGGCCAGGGTCTGGGGGGTGGAGGTATTGTACTCCGGGGGGAGGGGTTTCCCCGGCCGGACGGGGAGGGCGCCGACCCCGTGGTGCTTCAGGGCCCGCATCGAGCTGGTGAGCACCGCCACGTTGGGTTTGAGCCCGCTCTCCCGGCACTTGATGTTCCAGAACTTCTCAAAGCCGAGGTCGCAGCCGAAGCCGGACTCGGTGCAGTGGTAGTCAAAGAGCTTCAGGCCGGTCCGGCAGGCGACGATGGAAGACTGGGCCACCGCGATGTTGCCGAAGGGCCCGGCATGCACGAAGACCGGCTGTAATTCCACGGTGGCCATCAGGGTGGGGTTGATGGTCTTGGCCATCCAGGCGGTCATGGCCCCGGCGCACTCCAGGTCCTCGGTGGTGACGGGGTTGCCCTTCTTGTCATAGGCCACGGTGATCTCGCCCAGGCGTTTGCGCAAATCCGGCAGGTCGCTGAACATGGAAAGGCAGGCCATCACTTCCGAGGCGACCGCGATGCAGAAGCTGGAGTCCATCTCGAAGCCGTCCATCTTGGTGCCCCGGCCGATGGTGATGTTGCGCAGGGCCTGGGCGCACAGGTCAAAGCACCATTTCATCAGCACATTTTTGGGGTCGATGTTCAGGCGTTTGAGGGGAATCTTGGCCAGTTGCTCATCGTCGTAGTTGAACTCGTGCTGCAGCCGGGAGGTCACCGCCACCATGGCCAGGTTATTGGCGATCATCACATTGTTGATGTCCCCGGTGAGGCCCAGGGAGAACTCGGTTAAGGGGATGAGCTGGGAGATGCCGCCGCCGGCGGCGGAGCCCTTGATGTTCATGGTGGGGCCGCCGGAGGGCTGCCGGATGGCGCCGCCCACATTTACCCCCCGCTTCCCCAGGCCCTCGATGAGGCCCATGGTGCAGGTGGTCTTGCCTTCCCCTAAAGGAGTGGGGGTCATGGCGGTGACGTCGATGTAATAGCCGTCCTTCTTACCCTTGAGGCGCTCCTTGACCTTCATGTATTCCACCCGGCCGATTTTCCGGCCCATCGGGATGCGCTCTTCGGGCAAGATGCCGATCTTATCGCACTGCGCATTAAAATTAAGGTCCTCTTCCGCGATCTCCGAGATTTGCCAGTCTTCCTGTTTGGTGGGGTCATACTTAGCCATAATACTATTCCTCCTGAATGTTGTGATTTAATTCACAATTCCCGGCCTTATTTTATTGAACGGGGTAATCACCAGACAACTGCGATTATGCGTTTCTCTTTGGTTATATTTTTCAATATTGCTTGCTTATTAAATTATGTGTTCCCAATCTTATTTAAGACCATTACACAGTAAGTCCCCCAATCCTTCCATCTTACTTCGTCTATTTCGCCTCTTTCAAACGCCCACCTGGAAGCGTCATCGATGATCGGGTCGGTGCCACCCGCCGAGAGCCGATACATCTTGTTGATTTCCTTTACTGCGTCCCGGTAAATAGCCTTCTTGGTCAGGCGGAGCTCTATAACCTTTCCCATGGTCAGACCCCCTTCCTGGTCCTTTGATCAGGGGTTGCCCTGAGGTTATTTTTCGATGTTTTAAGGCCTCAAAGAAAGTCATCGGCAACTCTCCAACTCCAGCACCTTGGTTCCCTTTAAGCCATCCTTTGGGATGTTAGGGCACGATTTCCCAATGAATCCCAAAGGTATTATCATAGAGGGTATAGGTAAATCCCATCATCTTCCCGACGCCGGGCGGCCCTCCTTCCTGGATTCGCCAGTAAGATAAGTAAATGGCAGGAATCATGCGGGGTTCACCGGTCTGGGGGTCATCTGCGATGGTTTGCCATAATTCTCTTTTCTCCATTACCCGCCAAAGGGTGCCGTAGTCCTTGCTACGGACGGTCTGCCCCACGCGGGGCAGTCCCTTTTCCTGGATGATTTCCTCATACTCTTTCATGGCGGCCCCTCCTCTTGGTTGTGAGTCGGGCAGAAAAAAAATGACTTCTGCCCGTAGTGAACAGAAGTCATCAGCCTCACCTCGGAAAGCGAGGCGGTTATGGCAGACTTCATTGCCTAATAAATTTTCTAAGTCCTTTCCGAAGGAAAGTCAACATAATTTTTGGAAAAAATCCTTGCATTTATTGATGGAGGGGATTAATCTTGAGAAGGTGATGGAGTCCGCCCGGGCGGCAGAGACCGTCCGAACCGCGCCGAGAGCTGATGACTCCTGTTCTCACTTCTGTGAGGGCAGGAGTTTTTTTATTGGCCTTATCTCCAAGCATCTTCAGAGGCGCGTCCTATTGAACTGCACCCTGTGGATTAATCAGAAGAGTTGTCAACCGTTGAGTCAGCATGGCTTATGGAAGGGCCGAAGGCAGAGGTCCTTTTATAGGTCCTCCGGGCCGGTGCCATTCTGGTAGGATCGTGGTTGCCGGCCTGGGGGAGTTTACCTTCTTTAGACGGCCTGACCCTGCCTAAAGAAACGGCGCTGGAGGTGCAAGATGTACAAGAAAATCTTGGTGGCCTATGATGGCTCGGATGGCGCCCACAAGGCCCTGGCGGTGGGAATTAATCTCGCCAAAGTCCACCAGGCAGGGCTCGCGGTGTTGGCGGTGCAGGAGAAATTACCCAGGTTCAGCGGCACCATTGATGAA